>JAEEGL010588234.1_pt1 | contig 15002 bp, 12 predicted proteins | sample 9134231 | NCBI WGS metagenome assembly JAEEGL01 (sample SAMN16246548, study PRJNA631951) | gut metagenome | biome: gut microbiome; feature: rumen; material: fiber-attached | host: Bos | place: Iran: Karaj | collected 2018-10 | reverse complement strand
TTCGCGGTCAAAAAGGCGCAGGTAGCGTACAGCAGCCTTCAGGTCCAGCAGTCCTTTTGGGGCACGACCCGTGTAGGTGCTGTCCTGCACCGAGTTCCGCCCGCGCGAGCCGGGGATCACCACCACATAGCCCTCCTTCAGTGCACGCCCTGTGGCATCGCCAGCCTGTGGCCTGCGTGCTTTGGCAGACATATATCCACCGATGTATGTGCGTAGCAGAATAGGGGTTGTCCGGGTGGCACCTTCTGGCACATACACGTTCAAATACTGGTAGGCTGTATCTTCCACATTCCTCACATAATAGAGATGTTCGTATGCGGTATATCTCACCACCTCGCCGTCGGGCATGGTCAGTTCTGCCTCTTCCCCGTCGTTGGGATTGAACGTGAGACCTTGCTTGCTGTGGCCGCAGGCACAAAGCGTAAAAGCGATAACCGTTGCAATAATAATTTTTTTCATCATAGTTTTGATTGAGTTTGTGTTGGCCGTGTAGTCGTCTTTCCAGACGGTACAGCAGCCCTGTTTATTATAAAAATTAACGCGAAAAAGCCTTGATTATTATTCCACATGGACAAAATCACTCGACTTTCTTTTCAGCCTCCGCGAATTATACTGTCAGACAATTACCTTGATTTTTGTTATAACATATTGCATATCAGTGTTAAAATATTTTTTATAGTTGTCTTGATATGCACTTTTCAATCCTCTGATTGCATGGATTATGAATCAATATGTGTAATTATTTGAGAAAAATGTGTAACTTTGCAATCGAATAATCACTAACAAAAAAATTGCAATGCGTTACAGTAAAGTGTCTCTCCGCCGACTTTTTGCCGCAGCTATGCTCTGCTTGTCGCTTTTCGCTGTGCCGCGTCAGGCGCAGGGTCAAGCTCCCACTCCGGGCATTGATTTCTTTGCGGGAGTCAGTTTCAACTTCAGAGACGTGTACTACCGTCGGCAGTATGATTTCCTTATTAACATTACTCCCGGTTTCCGTTGGGCAATGGGTCATGACTGGCAGTTGACAGGCCAGGTCTATGTTCCCATAGTCAACCAGTATGAGGAGTATGGAAACAACTTCAAGATAAACAATTTTGCTCTCAGCAAACAGTTGCATGTAGGACCTCTTTATTGCAAAGCCACTGCGGGACTATTCAGCCTGAATCGCTATGGTTTGGATGTGAAACTCTTTTTACCCGTTGCCAGTTGGTTCGCTTTCGAGGCTCAAGGCGGCTATGTGGGGTGGTTGAACACCGACACATATTGGCGTATTACTGCGCCCGACCGTTTTGTGGGTACCGTTGGAGGCGATATATATCTAAGCCGGTGGAACACCCAGTTGAGGGGCGTGGTAGGTCTCTATCTCTATAAAGACTTTGGCTTCGAAGCCGAGGCCATGCGCCATTTCAACCATTCCACCATTTCGGTCTACGCCCATTGGAGTAACCTGTATAAGTATGATGTTGGCTTCAAGATTATCGCCATGATACCACCCTACCATCGTACCCGCAGGGCTGTCAACATCCGTCCAGCATCCAACTTTAGGCTTACCTACAGTATCATGACCAATATTGAAGGTAATCGCATGTACAAGACCGACCCCGAAGAGAACGAGCGCGACGGCTGGTTCGACCGCCATGTCCTGCCTTGGGGCAGTCACACCATGGAACCCGATTTCATTATTAACCAAAAGATTACTGAAGAATGAAACGATACGCAGCATTACTTATTCTGGCGGCCATGGCTCTGCTGCCAAATCCCTGTTCAGCCCAGCAATATACGGGTCTTTCAGGTCTGGTTCACGTCCCTTCTGCCGAAATGAACCATGAGGGTGACGCCTTCATAGGCATCCACTTCCTCAACAAGACCATGACTCCTGACACGGGCTTCCTTTTTAAAGGTGAAAAATACGACACCTACGACTACTACATCTCGCTAACCCCTTTCCCGTGGATTGAATTCAGTTATATGTGCGTTAAGCGCAAGAGTGCTGACAACGAACAGCTTTGGGACTATCACCGCAAAGACCGTTCGGCATCGGTCAAGATACGGCCTCTTAAAGAAGGCCGCTACCATCCTGCCATCGTGTTAGGAACCAACGATTTCGGTACCGAGGTTTTCATCAAAGAACGCACCAATGTCCAGCTTTACTTCTTCAACTACTACATTGCTGCCACCAAGCACCTCGATTTCAGTGGCAACGAGTTGGGTGTCACCGTGGCATACAGGCATTTCTTCCGAGGCTACAACTCCAAATGGAACGGAGTCGTCGGCGGTGTGACGTTCCGTCCTGCCTTCTTCCCGCAGGCAAGGGCAATCGTCGAATATACCGGCAACGAATTTCTGGTGGGTGTTGATGCTTTGCTTTGGCGTCATCTGCGGTTGCAAGCAAGCCTGAAAGATTTCAAATACCCCAACGTCGGACTCTGTTTCCAGATGAACTTGCTGGGCAAAAAATACACTTATTAAGTCCAATCCTGATGCATCCGATGTTTTTTCCACACTCCTTGTAGAAAAAAAATTGTAAAAAAAAGTTTGCCATCAAAAAATTATTGTTATCTTTGCAAAGTTGAAAGAAGGTGTCCTGAAAGGCGTTTTCCGCTGTAAGGATCCTTTAATCAATATGATAAGTGAAAAATTAATAATTTGATAAAAACAAAATAATTAAAACGATGAAGAAAAAGAGAGTTATACTGTTCACTCTGGTGGCAGCGTTTGCATTGTTTGCAACATTTGGTTACTCCTCTTGCGCCAAGACCGAGACTGATCCCAAAGTCCCCGTAGTGTACGACACACTCCTTCCTCCTAAGGATCCCATGTTGACAACTGTTTGTCCGCACCATAACGACACCGACCCTGCCCGTTTTATGGTTATCGATGCTGCCGACCCCAGTGCTTTTGTGCACCACACTCACGAGTATCAGGAAGGTCAAACTTGCCCGATTGCCACTTGCGAATGGCAAGGCCATCACCACATCCACGAGGTCTATTTCTGGCGTGGACATTATGAGGACAACTGGGAGCATCTTGGTGGTTGTACCATTGACTAAGAGATTCGTTCCTGTTAATAGACTGTAAATTAAGAGAACCGTGTTCACGACACGGTTCTCTTTTTGCCCATACCTGTTGGCTGGCAGGCTCCATCGTCGTGTCAGCCTCTTTTTTGTCCCGCACCTCCTTCGCTCTGTGTACCTCATTTATACCTCATTTATCCATCGCTGGAGGAAGAACGATGGGAGAACGATGGGAGAACTGAGGTAAAAGTAGCGAGAGAAGAGCGAGGCTGCCGTAGCTGGGCAGCTCGGTTGGAGTTGGTCAGAAATGGGGTGGAGCCAGCCGAGGGGTTAGCCAATTGACGTTGTGTGGGTGGGCAGAGACGGGCTATTTGAGGGTGATTCCTGTCTGTTGGGCTGAATGAATGGTGAAGTATGCTGTGCGGACAGCGTCGTAGCTGTTGTCGTCCTTTGGACGGAGGACGACTTGATAGTCGCCGGGCATAAGTACTATGCGTTCATTGATGTTGGCAGGGTCCAAGTCGCAAACCCATTTGATGCTGTTGGCCTGCAGGACGAAGATGCTGCCTGTGGTGGGCATTTGGGGTTTGGTGAGTGCCAGTTGTCCGGGTAACGGAATCTGCATGTCAGTGTCGGAGCCGCCGCGGACAGATATATTGTCGAGGTGGATGACGGGCAGAGAGAGAATGTCAATGTCGTAGTTGCCTGCCAGATAGTGTGCTTTGGCGTTGAGGGGTTGGGTGGTTAAGAGTGTTGGGTCACCGTGTCGACGCACCAGGATGGTATATTCGGGTAGTTGGAAAGCAGTGCGTTTGTTGGGGAGGTGGAGCCGGAGGCTGCCCTGAGGGGCGGTGATTTCGAGGCGGGCGTGGCAACCGGGTTTGAAGTGTTGGTTGACGAGTTGGACAGGAGGCTTGGTGGCAAGGGTGATGTCGTAGTTTGTCAAGGGGTCTAAGGACAGGGTGTCGATAGGCGAGTCTGAACTATAATGGTATAAGGTGGTAAGGCGGGATGTATGGGTGGTGTGGTCGAAGAAGGCTAAAGGGATTTCGGTTTCATAGGGACGGCGGTCTTGGTCGAGCACGCTGACGGTGACAAGGGCCTTCTGGTCGGAGAGAAGGAAGATTTCGTAGAGCGTTTCGTCGAAGCGTTCTTCGTCGGAAAGGAGGGTAAAGCGTCCGGCACAGTCGAGTTGGTTTTTGAAGTTGCCGGGGTCGCCGATGCCGATAATGAAGGTTTGGACGACTGAGCCGCTTTGGTTCACCTGTTGGGCCACTTCGCAGACATCGCCGTAACACTCGTCAAGGCCGTCGGTGATGATGAGGATGATGTTGCGCGATTGGGGGTCGTGAGGGAAGTCTTTGAGCGAGTTGGTGAGGGCAGAGGCTGCTGTGCAACCACCATTGGGGACGAGGGTTTTGATTTTGCTGCGCAGTTTGTAAAAGTTGTCGTGTTCGAAGGGCACTTCGAGTTGGGTGCCGATGTCTTGGTTGTTGAGATGCCCGAATACGCGCAAGGCTACTTCCATGTCGGTTTGGCCTTGGATGCTGTCGAGGAAGCGTAGCAGAACGTGCTGTGTGACTTTGATTTTGGAATCGCTTTGCCATCTGTCCCACATGCTTTGCGAGCAGTCGAGGATGATGAGTATGCGGGTGGTTTCCTGACGGGGAGTGTGCTGGGCTGGTGCACGCCATGCCGCAACAACCATTAACGTCAATATTATGAGGGGTCTGAGTGTTTTCATTGTGGTCGATTACGGCTGCAAAGATACGAAAAATTGTCCATTCGGTAGAAATAAATTCACTTGGTTCATAATATAATATGGGTGACCGCGTTATTTTTTATAAATTTTCAGGATGATGAGACGTTTGTTTCTGTACGCATGTTTGCTGTTTGCGACAGTCCCATTGTGGGGGCAGCAGATTGTGCCCAGTTTGGCGGGTACAGACTTCTGGGTGGCATTCATGTATAATAATAACAGTACATATTCTGTTGTATGTAGTTTGATTATCGCTTCTGAATTCGAGTGCACAGCTTATATTTCCAGACCGTTGGATGGGTGGGATACGGTGGTGACGCTTAATGATGGCATTGTCAGAGTGGAAGTCCCGGCACGGGTGACATCACCTTCGTATGGCTACAGTTTGTGTGATGACGGCTGGCATATTGTCACTTCGGCTCCCGCTGTTGTCTATGCATCGAATCATCAGTATGGAAGTCATGATATGACAGCAGTCCTTCCTACACCGCTTTTGAGGTGTGATTATATGACCCAGACTTATGGAATGCAGAGTACAGGACAGGAGGTGTATGTTGTTGCGCCTTACGATAGTACGATGCTTAGTGTTGTTTTGAACGATTATGTTACGACCTATCAAGGCGGTGTGGTTTATAGACCAGGCGACACACTTAATGTTTCGATGATGGGAGGTCAAGTGTGTAGGTTGTATTGCGGTTTGCCGTCAAGTTTGACCTCTGTTGGTTTTTGTGGCACACTTTTCCATTCCTCCAAACCTGTGGCTGTTTTTCAAGGGCATAAAGGCACGTCTGTACCTTTTGCCATTACGACTTTGGACCATCTGTACGAGCAGTGCATCCCTTCGGACTATTGGGGACGGCATTTTATAGTAATGCCAACAGTAGGACGTGTGCCCGATACGGTGGGACAACAAGGTGGTGAGTGTGTCGGGGATATGGTGAGGGTTACGGCACTTGAGGATAGCTGTGTTGTAATGATTGAAGGGCAGAATGTGGCGACATTGGCTGCAGGCGGGTCGTATACATTCCTCGTGGCCAACCATGCGCCCAGTGTCTCACCGTCGTCTTTGTTGCATGGCGAAGATTTGGCATTCTTTCAGTCGGATGCGCTCTCTATTGTTACATCATCACCTGCGCAGGTTTTGTTCTATATCTCAGGAATGGCTTTCGGTGGTGTTCCTGGCGACCCGGCTTCTGTGGTTGTCCCACCGATAGAGCAAGGCATAAGCCGTATGGTTGCAGCTGTTTATAACTCGGTCTTGGTGACGAATCATTACATAAATATCGTTACGGACACTAATGATGTCCCTATGATGACTCTGGACGGAGAAAGCATAGCTTCGAGTTTCATCCCTATAGCAGGGGGGTATAGTTATGCGCACCTCACCATCGGTGAAGGGAAACATCTTATTGATGCCGATACGGGACGTTTTCTTGCGGTGTTCTATGGCCTTGGCAGTGTCGAAAGTTATGCCTACATAGCAGGAATGGCGGTGCGAAGTGCTGAATACGAAGTGCGGGCCGACCGCCATGCGGTTTGTCTGGGTGATACGGTAACCATTGCTATTGCTAAGGAAGACAGTCTCGGGGTTGACTGGTTGTTGGACGGTCAGTTTCTTACTTCGGGTGTTGACACTTTGCGCATACCTTTTAGCACTGAAGGACAGCATTGTGTGGCTGTGGTTATCACGCCTGTGGGTGATACAGTGTGGGAACACATCACCGTTCATCCTGTATATCATAATGATGTGGTTGATAGTATATGTAACGGCGACACTCTATTTTGGAATGGGATGGCATTATCTGCCTCGGGTGCTTATCCTGTCCCGCTACAGAGTGTGGTAGGGTGTGATTCGGTTGTCACCATGCATCTCTCCGTATTGGGGAATGCACCTGTGCCTGATATCATGATTGTGCCCGATTGCAGCAATTTGGGATACACAATCCGTTCTTCGGTTGGCGAGCATAGTGATGATATCATTGCTTGGTGGATTTCTTTACCTTCCGATAGCACGCTTGTATCCCAGCCATGGGACAGCATTGTTGTGTATCCTACGGTTGCTACAGATTACGCTCTCTATATCGATGGATGTCGCGCTTTCGACACGCTTTTCTCACTACAGCCTCTTCATCAGCCGCAAGCAAGGATGGAATACTCGCCTATGCGTATCAATGAGGATTATCCTTCAATTACGGCTATTGACCGAAGCGTCAATGCCGAAGGACACTATTGGTGGATAGATAGTCTTGTGCTGGGCGAAAGCCCCGAGATACATTATACTCCTAACCTTTCCATCGACAGTTTCCGATTGACTCTTGTGGCATACAATGGCCCCTGCACGGATACTGTCACATGTGTTGTCCCCGTTGACCATTTCGGCTTTTGGGTACCAAATGTCTTTACTCCAGGCAGGACGGACAACAATCTCTTTTATCCTGTCACCCACGATGTGGTTGTCGAAGAACTCGTCATCTATAGTCGCTGGGGTTGCCGTATTGCCCGCATTGCAGGACCGCATCCTGTCTGGGACGGCACGCTAAATGGCAAACCTTGTCAGGAGGGTGCCTATGTATGGTTGGTGCGTTACCGCGCAAACAGCGACCTCTCACACCTGTTGGAGGCTTACGGCACGGTGACGTTGTTGCGATAGGCTGTTTCTTGTTTAAGTATTGATATTTTAAAACAAACCCCATAGGAGCTTTTGTTTTGAGAATGACTCCTACGGGGTATTATTGTTTCGTTTATCAACAGTGGTGATTCGATGCGGGTCTTCCCCCTTGTCTATTTGATGGATAGGGAAGTGGTAGGCGATTTAGTAGTCGCCGAGTTCGGTTTCTGGAAGCTGTGCGAGGGCACGAGGCAGGTCGTCAGCGGAGAGGACGGAGCCGTGGTATTTGTTGATGCCTTGCATGAAGTCGACACCGTAGCCCATCTCGGTGGTGAGAATGACGCAGACGGGTTTGCCTTGGCCGGTTAGAGATTTGGCTTTGGCCATGCCGTCAAGAACCTGCTGCATGTCGTTGCCGTTGGCAATGACGACCACGGTCCACATGAAGGCTTCAAACTTGGCTTTGAGGTCGCCAAGATCCATGACTTGCTGGGTGGTACCATCGATTTGCTGATGGTTGTAGTCAATGGTGGAAATGAGATTGTCAACGTGTTTTGCACCGGCAAACATGACGGCTTCCCATATTTGTCCTTCCTGTAGTTCGCCATCGCCATGGAGGGTGTAGACAAGATGGTTGTCACCAGTCATTTTCTTGCCCAGGGCGGCACCGATGCCGACGCTTAGTCCTTGGCCGAGAGAACCGCTGGCCATGCGAATGCCGGGGAGGCCGTGTTCGGTGGAAGGATGTCCTTGCAGACGGGTGCCGAATTGGCGGAAGGTCTTCAACTCTTCGACAGGGAAATAGCCACGGCGAGCCATGGTGCTGTAGATGACGGGGGTGATGTGTCCCTGCGACACGAAGAGCATGTCTTGTCCGTTGCCATCCATGGTGAAACGGGCTGGGTCTTGGTCAAGGATGTTGAACTGCATGGCGGTCATCCAGTCTGCTGTGCCTAACGAGCCACCAGGGTGGCCGGATTTGGCGGCGGTGGTCATTCGGAGTATGTCGCGACGCACTTGCGTGGCGATGGTTTGGAGTTCGTTAGTGGTTTTCATTATTGCGTAAAGATTGGTGATTTGTCAAAGACGGAAAATGTACTGGCGGCTGTTTTGGTCGTAGCAGATGAGTTCTTCGCCCTGGCGAGTGCAGGTGACGGTGAGTGCATTCTCGTGCTCGTCGGTGACGGTGCCACGTCCTTTGTTGCCTTTCATGGTGATATGCCCCCATACGCGGCCGTTAGCACCATGTCCGGAGATGTAGAGGACTTCCTCTTTCTGGGGCTCTTTGCGGACTACGGGGCGGGGAGCGGGTTTCTGCTCGGGAGCCTCGATTATTTCGGGTTCAGGCTCGGGTTCGGGTTCAGGCTCGAGGGCAATGGTGTCATATGCGGGTTCCTCAGGGGTTTGCGCCTGCTTGCAGCCGTAGAACAAAATGGGCATAACTGCCAACAAAATGAGTGCTAAAGTGAATCTGTTGCTCTTCATTGTATACTATTTTTTGAAAATACAAAATTACACATTTCTTTTGAATAAAAGACTCTTTTGACGAAAAATATTTTATTTTATATTAAGTGTGAGAAAATAATCGTAACTTTGCAAATCCATTAGTGATGCATTGTTTGGACGGATTTGAATGAATATTAAACAGATATGAATAAAAAGTCGATAGTAGGAATTGTATTGATTTTTGCCATTTTTGTTGGCTATATGTGGTGGGTTGCACCCAGCAAAGAGGAGATAGCCGAGCGTCAGCGTGTAAACGACTCGCTCCGGCAGGCGTATATGGACAGTGTGGCGTATGCCGACAGTGTGGCTGCGGTGAAGGCTCATTTGGACAGTCTGGCTGCACAGGGCGATACCAGCGCCCAGCGCCAATTGCAGCGCCATCAGCGCGGAGATATGGGCGTGTTCAACGGCAGCGCTTACGGCGATACGGTGAATGTGACTGTGAAGAACGAGAAGATGACGGTGTCGCTTTCGAATATGGGTGCCCAGGTGCGTGAGGTGGTGCTGAGCGAGTATACCACTTACGATAGCTTGCCGCTGCAGCTTATCAGCCCAGCCGACGACAATATGAACCTCATCTTCTCCACAGAGGATACGAGGGTTATCAATACCAAGGACTTGGTGTTTGTGCCATATAGGAAATATGGCAACAAACTGGTTGAGATTGAGGGCGACAGTGTGTTTGAGATTGCATCCAACGAGGCTGTTGATTTGCATTTTCGTGCCTTTGTGGGTGATAGCAACGGTCTGAGCGATGATAAGTATATTGAGTTCCATTATGTCGTTGTCGGCGATGAGTACGATGTCAATTTTGAGATTAACTTCCATGGGTTGAAGAATGTGGTGCGCACCACCGACTATATGGATTTCGAATGGCATAACAAGATGAACCGCCAGGAGAAGGTGGATGCCAGTAGTCGTGGCAGCAAGAACCGCAACAAGGATCCTGAGAAGTTCTATTCGAGCATATACTACAAGGCAGCAAAGGACGATGTGGATGACGTTGGTCGCGGTCGCGATGGCGACAAAAATGTCAAGACAGCAGTGGAGTGGGTGGCTTTTAAACAGCAGTTTTTCTGTGCCATCTTAGTGGCAGACAGTACCTTCGAGAATGCTTACCTCTCTCAGACTACCGACAAGAGCAACAAGGATGCCAACTATCTGTGCGACATGAGCAGCACCATCGGCCTCACCTATAACAGCGAGCGTGACTGCTCCATGGGTATGCACTTCTATTTCGGCCCCACCAAGTATCGTGACCTTCACGCAATGCATCGCGGTTTTGAAAAGATGCTCCCGCTGGGTTGGTGGGTCTTCTCCAAGTTTGTAAGCCGTTATCTCATTATCCCGGTGTTCAACTTCCTGGAGACGTTTAACTGGAATTATGGTATTATCATCATCGTCTTCACCATCCTGCTGCGACTGGTTCTCTTCCCCCTTACGTTCAAATCGTATCAGGGTTCTGCCATCATGCGTATCCTCAAGCCCGAGATGGATGCCTTGAACAAGAAATACCCCAATCCCGAGCAGGCAATGCAGAAGCAGCAAGAGATGTCCAAGCTGCAGAAGAAGGCAGGCTATAGTCCTTTGGCGGGCTGCCTGCCGGTACTCATACAGATGCCTATACTAACGGCCATGTTCATGTTTTATCCTGTGGCCATAGAGCTGCGCCAGAAACCTTTCCTCTGGTGCAACGACTTGTCCACCTACGACAGTATTCTTGACCTTGGCTTCAATATACCGCTTTATGGCGATCACGTGTCGTTGTTCTGCCTGTTGATGTTCGGCATGCAGTTCTTCTATACTTGGTACACCATGAAGGGTCAGAATATGAATGCAGGTATGCCTGGCATGAAGTTCGTGATGTATTTCATGCCGTTCATGATGCTCTTCATGTTCAACAGCATGGCAGCAGGACTGAACCTCTATTATTTCTGCTCGCTGACCATCACCATGTTGCAGATGGTGCTCATTCGTCGTTTCACCAGCGAGAAAAAAGTGCGCGCCCGCATGGCTGCATACGATGACAAGCACAAGAACGCTCCTCAGAAGAAGAGCAGCTTCCAGAAACGCCTTGAAGAGATGCAGCGCATGACCGAGGAGATGCAGAAACAGCAGCAGAAAAGAAGATAGCAAATATAATAACTTCAAAAAATCTTATACGCTATGGTAATTGCATTAATAACTCTGTTTATATTAGGCTATACTTGTATAGCTTTGGAACACCCTCTAAAGGTGAACAAGACGGCTACAGCCCTTCTGTTGGGTACTGCACTGTGGGCTGTCTTCTCTTTCTGCCACGGAATCTTCCAGCCCGACCTGACCGAAGCGGAGTGGCGCTTTTTCATAACAGACAATCTGATTGATAATCTGGGTGAGACCGCCGAAATCGTCTTTTTCCTGCTTGGTGCAATGACCATCGTGACCCTCATCGAGGATTATCAAGGTTTCCGAATCATTACCGACAAGATTGTCACCACCAATAAGAAAAAGCTCCTCTGGGAACTGAGCATTCTCACCTTTTTCCTCTCGGCATTGCTTGACAACATGACCACCGCCATTGTCATGTGTGCACTGCTCAGCAAACTCATTGCCGACAAGAAGGAACGGTGGCTCTTTGCAGGTATGGTTATTCTGGCTGCCAATGCAGGTGGAGCATGGAGCCCCATCGGTGATGTGACCACTATCATGCTTTGGATTGGCGGGCAGGTGACCACTATTAATATCATGGTGAAAACACTGGTGGCTTCGCTCGTGTGCATGGCAGTACCTGTCCTTGTAGTGGGTGCCACTCTCAAGGGTGACATTACGAGACCCGAAAGTGAGCAGAGCGGAGTGGATGTGCCCGTGCATCTCCGTCGCCTTATCCTTATTATGGGTATAGCTGCACTCATCTTTGTCCCCGTTTTCAAGACCATCACCCATTTGCCACCCTATCTTGGCATGCTCTTCGGCCTTGGTGTACTTTGGGTGACCACTGAAATTGTAAGCCGCAAATATGAAAAGGACGGCCACAAATTGCCTACTGCAGTCTCCACACTGGAGCATATTGATGTCCCCACCATCCTCTTCTTCCTTGGAATTCTTATGGCTGTTGCCTGCCTTAAGGATGCGGGCATCCTTGCCAGCCTTGCTGCGGGACTTGACAACACTTTCCTTGGCATGAAAATGGGGAATGAGCCGGTGGGATTCTTTATTATCGACCTCATTATCGGTGTTCTCTCTTCTGTGGTGGACAATGTGCCGTTGGTGGCCGCTGTCATGGGTATGTATCCAATCACTGATGGTGCCATCTTCGAGGTAAATCACCCCTTCTGGGAGTTCCTCGCCTACTGTGCCGGAACTGGCGGAAGCCTTCTCATTATTGGTTCGGCCGCCGGTGTGGCCGTTATGGGCATGGAAAAAATCGACTTTATCTGGTACCTTAAGAATATCACCCTCAAAGCCCTTATAGGATACCTTGCCGGTGCAATCGTGTTTGTCCTTATGGATATGACTCTTTTTGAGAAAGTAGAATGGCTTCGAAATTTGGCATAGCTCTTCGCAGCTGGTGCAAGCGTAGTGCTGGGCGTAAGATTTTTGACATTGTTGTCGGTCTTTTTGCTCTTGCCGGCTTTGCAATCATTGGAGCCTGGGCTGTTTATCAGCTCGGGCTCACCAATAATAAAGGGGCGGAAGATCGCAACTCGCGTTATATGCTCTCTGTGTCGGAAATGAAGAGACTTGACGATGACGATTATACTCCCGAGCAAGTACAGCAGCGTTGGATGCGACAATATCTCAAATTGGCTGTTTTTAGCAAATTTTTCCCGACCAATGCTCAACTTATCACCACGGCAGCTCAGTATGGACATGACCCTATGCTCGTAGATCGAATGATTGCTGCATCGGGTATCTATATTGAAGACATGTCGGAGTTTAATAGTCTGCTAAAGGAAGTGGAGGCGGTGATGAACCGTCACCCCCAACAGCAATCGCCCAATGTAATCCCATGGATGGGAGGAGTGGAGTGGCCGGCTTTGAAGAATGCCATTGTGCGCGACAAGGCTTTGATTATTGAGGCAGGTCGATTGACAGGTGTTGAACCCCGTTTGATAGTGGGGTGCCTTATCGGAGAACAGATTCGTCTGTTCAATACCAATCGCGAGAATATCAAGAAATATTTGGGCCCGGTCAATGTGCTGAATGTCCAGTCGCAATTTTCATATGGTGTCAACGGCATTAAGATCTCCACGGCTAAAGCGATAGAAGATCATCTTAAAGACCCTGCATCTCCTTATTACATGGGTTCCCGCTATGAACATCTGCTTGACTATACTGTCGAGGGGAAGGCTCAGGAAGATGAGCGGTACAACCGTTTGGTAGATTATAGAAACCATTTGTATTCTTATCTTTATACAGCATGCATACTGCATCAAACCATGCTGCAATGGAAACGCGCGGGTTATGATATTAGCAACCGTCCGGATATCTTGTTTACTCTCTTCAATGTAGGCTTTGCCCAATCTGTGCCGAAACCTAACCCTGTTTGTGGGGGCAGCCATATAAAGATTCATGGCGAGACCTATACATTTGGTGCTATTGGTTTTGACTTTTATTATTCAGGTGAATTGGTTGAGGATTTCCCCTTTTGGCGCCAACATTTTATTCCCGGTGACAAGGAGTTGACCGATGAAGAGATTGCCTATATACAAGGCAGTATGAGTGACTGCAAACGTCCTCCCAGAGGTTGGGAGTATGTGAAAAAGGATAGTGTTTCCTCTGCCCAACCTGTTGAGACTCCCTATTATGTGGAAGAAGAGGATGAGTATGCAGGAACTTATGCTAATGAGTAGAATGTCAGATCAATATGTGCTATTTTTAACAAAACAGAAGATTACGCACATGAAAAGAGGATAAAAACTGGATTTTTGGGTGTTCATATAAAAAATTTAGTGACAATTGCGCGATTGTTTGTTTAAAAAGTTTTTATTGTATATATCTGATATTTAAATTGTTGTTAGTGTAAAGTGGTTTTTTTAAGACAAAACGTTTGATAATTCAAAAAAAAATAGTAATTTTGCAACCGCTTTTAAGGTATGTATAGTGGATTGTTGATGCTCTTTTCATTGTCACAGACCTTGAGGCAAACAGACAACAGCACCGTTTATCGGTCGTTTCAAAATACAAAGAAGCAATAGTATACAAAAATGGCAAAGAAAAACAAAGACGCAAGAGTGCAGGTCATTCTCGAATGCACCGAGCAGAAGAATAGCGGTGTTCCTGGCATGAGCCGCTACGTCACCACCAAGAATAAGAAAAATACTCCCGAACGTTTGGAGTTGAAAAAGTACAACCCGTACTTGAAGAAAATGACTGTTCACAAAGAAATCAAATAAAAAAATAGGAGATAGATAACCATGGCAAAAAAAGTTGTTGCAACCCTTAAAACCGCTACGGGTAAGAGCTATGCCAAAGTGATTCGTATGGTTCGCTCTCCCAAGACCAATGCCTATACCTTCCAAGAGACTGTTGTCCCTTCCGATCAGGTTCAGGATTTTCTGAAACAGAAATAAGAATACGGATAAAATTAATATTTTTTTTCATACGCTTTTGTTTTACCCTCCGTTGTGAAACGGAGGTTTTTTTATTTCTCTGCGGTACATACTGCAATTGGATACGGAAGGCTCGTATGATGGTTTTCAGCGTGAGCTAAACGTATAATCCCCAACTCAATATATCAAACAACTCTCTGAAACAAAACGCCCCTAATGCCCCACTTCTGACCGTTGTCTCGTCTGCAAAGATAAACAATGTTGTTTCTAATAAAACATCTTCATCTCTGTAACGCTCACAAGTTTCCTCATTCATCCCACAGTGTCCCATATCATCTTTGTCTATCCTCACACACTCCATCCAATTTATCCCACAGTGTCCCATATCATCTTTGTCTATCCTCACACACTCCATCCAATTTATCCCAAATCGGTCATTAGGGTTTATCCCAAATCGGTCATTAGACTTTATAGGGTAGGTCAAAATAGTCGAGGGCAGACCATATGCCTTGGAAAGCAGAGCGGGTTTTCAGGGAACGCGCGAGGTATAGGACATGCTTGTCCTTTGATTTGGAGAAGTA
>JAEEGL015623515.1_pt1 | contig 15003 bp, 10 predicted proteins | sample 9134231 | NCBI WGS metagenome assembly JAEEGL01 (sample SAMN16246548, study PRJNA631951) | gut metagenome | biome: gut microbiome; feature: rumen; material: fiber-attached | host: Bos | place: Iran: Karaj | collected 2018-10 | reverse complement strand
TTAGTCAATTCCGTCGGAGTAAGACGTGCCCGTGGCAGGTCTCGGGATGGACTTTTAGTCAATTCCGTCGGAGTAAGACGTGCCCGTGGCAGGTCTCGGGATGGACTTTTAGTCAATTCCGCCGGAGTAAGACGTGCCCGTGGCAGGTCTCGGGATGGACTTTTAGTCATTTCCGCCGGAATAAGACGTGCCCCGGGGATGGACGCAGCCAATCCCGCTGGAGTCACTCAAAAAAGTGGGGATTACAGCATTTTTGCTATAATCTCCATTGTTTATTGGGCTTCTGGGATAATCTAAAAATTGGCAGAGGAAACGAAAATAGGGGAAATCGGGGAAAAGTACGCGAAAATATGCCAAATCTTTCCCAACTTCGCTTGTAATGAGAGAATAAGTATTATTGTTAAAGTGGTAAGTGCTTGGCTGACATGGAGATACGTGTTTCAAGAAAAGACCGCGGCTTGAAACATTTCGTTCCAGTGCTTGAAACACTTTGTTCCATTGCTTGAAACATTTTGTTCCAGTGCTTGAAACTTTTCGTTTCAGTGCTTGAAACATTTCGTTCCAATGCCTGAAACACTTTGTTCCAAAGCCTGAAACACTTCGTTTCATGGTTTGAAACTCGATGTTTCGCACATAGTATTCCTGCGCACTCGTGGATGCTCGAAAGTTATCCTCCACGTTGCAAGAAGATTCTTCAATACTTGGAAAATAATCCTTCTCCTATTTCGAAAAAATACTCGCATCTTTTTGGAAAATACTCGGACTTAGATTTAAGATTTGGTCGTTTCGTCAATTCCGCCGTAGTTAGTCTAGCCTTTGGCAGGTCTCTGGATGGTTGTTTCGTCAATTTCTTTTTTACTAGTTTAATGTATTTTCCATTTATTTTTGCCATCTTTGCATCCGAAAAGAATATAAAAACGATTGACGAATGAAACAGTTATTGAAGTTATGTATGCTTATTGCCCTGCTTTTTTGTGGCACTAAAGTGACACAGGCTCAGTTGATGAAACCTGCAGATTTGGAGAAATACGCAAAGGAGCGTTATGGCGAAAGGTGGTTGGATGCAGCAAGAAATCTTGCTGAGAACCTAACGTTTGACAAAAATGAGAACCTTACATATCAGGAAGTTATACAGGCACCTGGCAAAACTCGTGAACAGCTATATATCGCCCTAAACTATTGGGCAACATCAACATTTAACGATAAGCAAGCTATCACGTTGAACGACAAGGAAGCTGGTTGTATTATAATATCATCCACGTTATTAAATATTGTTGATCATAGGGGCACGCTTAACAAATACTCCGTTAGTATAACTCCCGTAATTCGCCTTGACATCAAGGACGGGCGCGTACGTGTAACATTTACCGTACAGAGTTATGATATTTTACGTGATATAAGTGGCGGGTGGCTAAGCCTTGTGGATGGTGATGCTAGAACTTATGGTGACTCAAAGCGCAAGAGGGATGACAAGACAAATGCATATCTTTACGACGAACAATGGGAGATTGCGCAACATTATCCTTTTGTGGAGAAGGATGATAAGAAGCGCACATGTGCAAAGGCTCTAGTCATGACCCACGCATATTCTAATGCTATTATTGACAAAGTAGAGGAGGCTCTAAAAAATGGAGTTGTAGGAAATGAAGACGACGATTGGTGATAAATAGAACTCCAGAATTAAATATAAAAACAGCTCATGGCATTGCCTTGAGCTGTTTCTGTGTTATTTATTCGATGTTCTTAGTTAGCGTAGTTTGCCGAGTGCCTCGCGTAGTGCTGTCTCTGTAGCTTCGGAGGCAGGAACGAGGGGCAGTCGCAGGACATTCTGTATGCGACCTTGAAGGTGGAGCAGGGATTTTACGCCTGCGGGATTGCCGTCCACCATCATCAGACGATAGAACTGTCCGAGCTGCTCATGAATTTTGCGTACGGTGGGGAAGTCGTTGCGAAGTGCTGCGTGTACCATCTCCCCGTATTCTCGTGGAAGCGCATTTCCAAGTACGGATATAACGCCTACGGCACCAATGGCAATCAGTTGTGGTGTGATGCCGTCGTCGCCGCTGATGACGTCGAAGCCCTCGGGAGCTTCTCGCACGATGTCCTGGGTTTGTACAGTACGTCCTGATGCTTCCTTTACGGCCACAATGTTCTCGTAGTCGTTGGCAAGGCGCACAACAGTCTTGGGGTCGATGTTTACGCCTGTTCGCCCAGGCACGTTGTAGATGACGACGGGCAGCTTTGTGCTCGAGGCTACTGCGGCATAGTGGCGATAGAGCCCTTCCTGCGAAGGCTTGTTATAGTATGGCGCTACGATGAGTACGCCAGCAAAACCTTCCGTCGTGGTGGGGTCGAGTAAGGCTTCGCATACGCTTTGCGTGCAGTTGCCGCCGCATCCGAGCAGCAGGGGAACCCTGTCGGCTACGACTTCGCGCACGGTCTTTTTTACCAGTTCGCGTTCTTCGGCGTTCAGGGTGGGCGTTTCAGCCGTTGTGCCGAGTACGCAGAGGAAGTCTGCGCCGCCTTCGAGCGTTGTCAGTACGAGTTTGCGCAGTGCTTCAACATCTACGCTGCCGTCGGGGGCAAATGGCGTTGCGAGTGCTACGCCGAAACCCTTGAATGGATTATGTTTTGTAGTCATGATTCGTTGTTGTGTTTTCAGAACAGGCTCTGCTGTCGTGGAACGTCGGCTTCGTCTATCATCGTGAGGAATTCCTCCTCCGTGACGAGCCTGATGCCGAGCGCTTGTGCCTTCTCGAGTTTACTGGGTCCCATGTTGTTGCCTGCAAGTACGAATGTCGTCTTGCTGCTTATGCTTGAGGCGTTGCGTCCGCCGTTCTTTTCTATGAGGTTCTTGTACTCGTCGCGGCTGTGCATGTTGAATGTTCCGCTGACGACGACCACCTGTCCTGCGAGTTTGTCGCCGAGGGGAGCTTCTTCCTTCATTTCCATCTGCAAACCAGCCTCCTTCAGGCGTTCCACGAGCTGCTTGTTGGCTTCTTCTGCGCACCATGCCACGACAGTCTCTGCTATTACGGGACCTATGCCGTCGATGCGCAGGAGTTCGTCCTGCCTTGCCGCCATCAGGGCGTCCATGGAGCCGAAGGCGCGCGCAAGAATCCTTGCTGCCACGCGTCCCACGAAGCGAATGCCCATAGCGTAGAGGACGCGGTCGAAGGGTACTTCGCGACTTTTGGCTATGCCTTCTACCACGTTATGTGCCGAAAGGCGCCTTGAGGGATAGCCTCCGCAGATGTCGGCAACGGTTAGTTGGTAGAGGTCTGCGACGTTTTTGATGAGTCCTCGACTGAAGTACGTGGCGGCAGTCTCTGGCCCCAAAGTGTTGATGTCCATAGCGTCGCGCGAGATGAAGTGCTCAATGCGTCCGAGTATCTGCGGGCGGCAGGAGGCATCATTCGGGCAGTATGTGGCGGCTTCGCCCTCGTAGCGTACCAGCGTGCTTCCACACTCTGGGCATGTTGTGATGAACTTCACACGTTCTCCATCGTCGGAAGTGCGCTTGGAAGTATCTACGCCTACGATTTGCGGGATAATCTCGCCCGCCTTTTCTACATATACGTAGTCGCCGATGCGCAGGTCAAGGGCGTTCATGACATCCTCGTTATGGAGTGAGGCGCGGCGCACCATTGTGCCTGCAAGAAGAACTGGCTCCATGTTTGCCACTGGCGTCACGGCGCCAGTGCGTCCCACCTGGTATGTCACCTTCAGCAGTCGCGTCGTTGCTTTCTCGGCCTGAAACTTGTATGCTATTGCCCAGCGCGGGTTCTTCGAGGTGAAGCCTAACTCCTCCTGCTGTGCGAGGCTGTTCACTTTCAGCACGATGCCGTCGGTGGCTATTGGCAGGCTGCTGCGCTTTTCGTCCCAAAGGTCAATGAAGGCGTATATCTCCTCGAGCGAGTGTGCCAGGCACATGTCCTCGGAGACTTTGAAGCCCCAGCTGCGCGCCATCTGCAGACGTTCGAAGTGGGTGTCGGCGGCAATGTCGTCGCCAAGGAGGAAGTACAGGTAGGCATCAAGGCGCCGGCGCGCCACAATTGCCGAACTCTTAAGTTTCAGCGTGCCGCTTGCAGCATTGCGCGGGTTAGCAAAGAGCGATTCCTCTTTCAGCTCGCGCTCGGCATTGAGCTTCTCAAAACTCTCCCACGGCATCAGCACCTCGCCGCGTATCTCGAAGCGTGCGGGGTAGGGTACTTCGTCGCGAAGCTGGAGCGGTATTGAGCGTATTGTGCGTATGTTCTGCGTCACGTCGTCGCCGCGCACGCCGTCGCCGCGTGTTACGGCGCGTACCAGCCTACCGTTCTCGTATATCAGGGAAATGCTGAGTCCGTCGTACTTCAGTTCGCAGCATATCTCGAAAGGCTGTCCACCAAGCCCGTCTCGCACACGTTCGTAGAACTCGCGCACGTCCTCGCGGTTGTAGGTGTTTCCGAGGGAGAGCATGGGGCTTTCGTGCTCCACATGCTTGAAGTCGTTCGACAGGTCGCTGCCCACGCGCCGCGTTGGCGAGTTTTCGTCAGCCATCTCGGGATGCTCAGCTTCGAGGCTCGCCAGTTCGCGCAGCAGTGCGTCGAACTCCTGGTCCGAAATAGTCGGACTGTTCAGGATGTAGTAGTTGTAGTTATGGTCGTTGAGCTCTTTGCGGAGTTCCAAGATGCGTTCCTGTGGAGTTGTGTCTGCCATGATGCTACTTGCGACTTGAAGAATTTGGAAGCAAAAATAATGAAAAAGCGCAGAAAACTTTCTTCGCGACGCGAAAAACATTAACTTCGCGCCTTGAAAACAGAAAAAAGTAAACAAGTGAATAAGTAAACTTGTCAACACGCCACCATCATGCGAATAGATATCATTACCGTATTGCCTGAGATGCTTGAAGGTTTCGTCAACACATCCATCTTGGCGCGCGCACAAAAGAAAGGTCTTGTAGAGATACATCTTCACAACCTTCGCGACTACACGAAGGACAAGCATCGCCGCGTCGATGACTATCCCTTCGGCGGCTTTGCGGGTATGGTGATGCAATGCCAGCCCATCGACGACTGCATCGCGGCGCTTCGTGCCGAGCGCGACTACGACGAGATTATCTTCACCTCGCCCGATGGCGAGCAGTTCTGCCAACCTGTGGCGAATGAGCTTTCGATGAAGGAGAACATCATTATCCTTTGCGGCCATTACAAAGGCGTCGATTATCGCATTCGCGAACATCTTATCACGCGCGAACTCAGCGTCGGCGACTATGTCCTCACTGGTGGCGAGATTGCTGCTGCCGCCATCGCCGATGCCGTTGTACGTCTCGTGCCTGGTGTGCTTAGCGACGAGCAGAGCGCCCTGTCCGACAGTTTCCAAGACAATCTTCTCGCCGCGCCTGTCTATACTCGTCCCGCCGATTACAAGGGATGGCGCGTCCCCGATGTCCTCCTTTCTGGCCACGAAGCAAAAATCAAGGAGTGGGAACTGCAGCAAAGCCTTGAGCGCACACGCCGCCTAAGGCCCGACCTGCTGGGAGAGGGAGAAAGTTGAAAGTTGAGAATAAGAGTTCTCTGAGTTCTCTGAGATCTCCGAGTTCTCCGAGTCCTCCAAAATTAAATAACAAGCGAATCACATGAACAAGGAATTTATTCCTCAAAAAGGCGACTATCGCAATCTGAGAGTGTTCCAGCTTGGAAAATGTATATATGCATTGACCTACGCCTTTGCACATAAACATCTTCCTGTCGGTGACCGTACCATTGATCAGATGATACAAGCTGCGCGAAGTGGGAAACAGAATATCGCGGAGGGGAGTGTCGATGGTAGCACGTCAAGCGAGATGGAAATCAAACTGACAAATGTTGCTAAGGCGAGCATGCATGAACTACTTCTTGATTATGAGGATTTCTTGATGGTAAGAGGGCTTGAGAAGTGGGATGGAGAAGATAAGCGCACGCTTCAGGTTCGTACGTATTGCCGTCGGCATATGAATCCTGAAGCATTTATTCAAGCTGTAGATACAAGGTCGGCTGAGACCATAGCAAACATTGCGATTACAATGCTGCATCAATTTGACGTGATGATAACCAGCCTGATTGAAACACAGAAACAACGTTTCTTGAAAGAGGGTGGCATTAAGGAGCAAATGTATCGCGCAAGAGTTCAGCAAAGAGACGGCCGAAAACCATAGTATTGGACTCCTCTGGCTCCTTTGAGCCCTCCGAGATCTCCGAGCCCTCCGAGTTCTCCGTGTCCTCCGAGTTCTCCGTGTCCTCTGAGTTCTCCGTGTCCTCTGAGTTCTCCGAGCTCTCCGAGCTCTCTGAGTTCTCCGAGCTCTCTGAGTTCTCTGAGCTCTCTGAGCTCTCTGAACTATTTGCAAAATAGAAGGCGGACATCTCACGACGTCCGCCTTCATTTTAGAGAGATAAATTCAACTAATTAACTTTTTGTGTATAACACAATCTCTCTCTTAGGGTCTAAAGTTTTATTACTGCATATCCTCCCAAAGGCCGCTACCAGCACCGCGATGCTTATCCTCACGCGTGAGGACAACGCCTTCATCAGCGCCTGTTGAGTTCTTTGTCATGGATACTGCAAGCATCTGCATTGTGCAAACAACGGTGACGTCTGTGCACGGAGTCTGATATATCTTTTTCATTGTCATTTCCTCCTTTTACTTTTTGTTGATGATAACTTTCTTTCCGTTTACGATATAGACGCCATTGGAGGGATTCTCCACGCGGCGGCCGTTAAGGTCATATACAGCCTTGCCGGAGTTCAGGGCAGCCTCGATAGCCGTGATAGCCGTCACCTCGCCGAAGCTGAAGCCAAGGAATCCTCTTGCGTTGGAAACAGCACTGGCGGGAAGGTAAGCCTTGAAGCCAGGGATTACAGTTGCGCCGTCCTGATAGAGGCCAACGCCATTACTTCCTGTTGCCAGGATGTAGCTGTCAGCAGGACGTGCGATGGCTACAGCCGTGCCCTCGAGGACATTGCTTGCATCGCTACCGCCAGTAGTGATATCAAAGTCGTACGTATTTGCAGCACCTGCAAGGATAACGCCCGTTTCTGCGGGAATAACGCCATTTTCTACCTCTACCAGACTAAGATACTCTGTCTTGTCATCTACAGTTGCAATGTATGCCGTAACGCCAGAAGGTATCGTAAGGGCCACGGGAGCATAAAGCGTTGCATAGCCTACAGAAGAGATGGTAACGGGAAGTGAAGTAACTTCCGTGAGACGCCAGTTGCGATAACGCCCGTCTGCTCCAAGACTGCTACCACGATCGGCTGAAGTTCCACCATCGTAGAAGTAGGCGTTATTGGACAGAATCGAATAACCACCATTAGTTCCACCATCACCAAATGTGACTGTTGAAGCTTCGGCACCTGTTGTCCATGCCCAAGCACTTGCCGTCATACCATTACACATACCTGAGCTGAGGTTGGTAAGTTTTGTTCCATCGTAGTAGAAAATAGTCGTAGCATCTGTGGCGTCACTCATCGCAAACTTATTATTTGCCATACCTGCAGCAAGGTATTTGTTGCTACTGTTGGCATCACCATGTCCCTGAATGCGGTAGAAACCTGCCGCAGGCGAATTCAGAGCGTACGCACCTGGAACATTTAAGCTCTGAGCAACTTGCAATCTCTCAGCACTATATCCTTGGGCTTCAAGCATATTAAGGAATGCCATCTCATTACCAGAATATGCATAAATGTCAGCAGAAGCATTTGATGTGAAATTATAATAACCTACTTTGCGGTGGTTGCCCTCTGAAGTCAATCCCCAGTTGACAGCCTTAAGTGCAGCAATAATATTGCTGTATGCCGTTGGACCGTTAAGAGCGTTAAGAGCCTGAGTGGGATCAAAGTCACCAACCTCTTCGATGATATACTGGCAACCGTCATCCCATTGATTAGAACTTGCACCCCATCCGTTGATGACGATACCATATGTATAGGAAGCCGAACTGTTTAGTATCTTTGATGCGCTATTGTCAAAGCGAATCTCATAAACAGAGTTTGTGGTCTGGGAGAACGATACAGCATCCGTTGCAGAAACCATATTTGCAAGAGGAGCAATTTGTTCCGACTGGTATGTCACAAACTTCTGATCGTCCACACTATACAGATACAGATTATTATTATAGTTTATAATTGCGAACTCCTTGGCTGTAACGCCGAGGCTCGTCTTCACGGGCGAAGCCAGATAGGTATTACCACCCGTAGTATAAGTTGACAAGCTTCCACGCGTACTTGTTGTAAGCTTGTATTTCTTACTGTTGCTCAGTTCTGCAGGCTGAACAATACCGGACTTCAGCGTAGCTGTAACAGTTATGGTGCAATCTGTATTTCCAATTGTACCAGAAGTGGAGAAGTCGTAAGCGAGCGTGCTGTAGTTTGCTGTCAGCGAAGCAGGCACATTCACTGCACTATTTTCCGCAACATGCTCCTCTACTACAGTATTTACCTTTTCGCCACCCACATAGAGATCGTAAGTTACATTAACCTCAACAGTCGGAACTTCTGTAACCCAATACGTTGAACCTTGGTCGAAGCTTCCCCAGTACTTCAGAGTGGAACCTTGTGTATTCACATACTTGCTGTTAGTATCACTCCACAAGCCGAAGCCGTTAGCTCCGCTATGCCATGAGGTGTTAGTCTGCTGTCTTACTGGCCAAGCCTTAGCGGTAGTGCCCATCGTGAGAGGATCCGTTTCCTGCAGGTATTTCCCATTACCAGCAGCTTTGTTGATGACTTGGAAACCATCGTATGGATTGCCGATGAATGCCCATTTATAGGCGTCTGTGTATCCATTGTCAACACCCCAGACAATAGCATCTCCATTTGTGGAAATGAATCTGTTATTATAGGTTGCATGGGCATTCACATAGTACCATGTTGCATTTGCAAAATCTGTTGATACCGTGAAGGGCAGATTAACACTTGCTAGTGCATAAACCGTTGCAGAACCTGAATTAGGCACTGTTGTCATCTGATTCGTGCAAGCTGCATCAGTATAATAAGTATATGTGCAGTAGTCTCTTGTTAACGCAGCAGGTAGTGTTATTGTAGAACCTTTTACTTGCGGATTTGTCGTTGTGGCCTTAACAGTACCCGAGGCACCAAGAACCACATTGTAAGTCACAGCCACAACCTCGCTTGCCTTTGCCACATATATAATGAACTTCGGGAGGTAAAGAGTATTAGCTTTATTTGCTGTGTTGATGGTGAAATAAGTGGAATTTGCGTTTAATCCAGTCACCTCAAAAACCTTGGGGGCATTAGCAGGCGTATTATATGGAGGAGCACTTACCACTACTGAAACGCTACCATCTTCAGAAGTCAGCGTATGCACAGCGTCCTTGGTGTTCGCAGAACCCGCAATATAATAGCCCGTAATGACATAACCTGTGGGAGCCGTCATCGTAACGGTGTAATCAGTTGAAGCAGCCGCAGTCTCTAATTTGAAACAATTCCCATAATTAGCAACATTGACCGTTTGCTGGCCAATGGTAAGGCCTGTTGATGCCGTCACAGTAACGCCAGCCAAGTTTGAATCATCCGATGTTGTATATGTTTGTCCAGAGAAAGAACCAAATGTATTGGGCAGACCCTGACTACAGGCAAGAACTACAGGTATCGGAGAAACCGTTACTGTAAGATTCAAACTTTCTATATGACCGCTGCCAGATAAAGCAAATGAGGTGGACTGAGCCCTCACCGTAACATCAAGGGGAGAACCAAGGCTGTTGCCGCTGGTTATGGTCGTGCCAGACTCGCCAGAAGGCGTGATAGTAACATCACCACCTGTCGCCGTACCATTGAACGTATAGCTGCTAATAAAATAGCCAGCGGGTACTTCCAGCGTATAGGCTTGGTTGGAATAAATGTCACCAGTAGCAGTATTCATACCTGTTTCACCTGTGAATACGAGCAATGGTGTAGTTCTGTCGGCAGCCAGTGCGTTTGACTTCCATTGGGGAGCCCATGCGTCACTTGTAGCAGCACCATTTTTCCAATAAACGCCTGTACTTGGGCTGACCGTAATCTGTGCCCGCGCTCCGCTGACGCTTGTCAGCAGGGCGAACATTAAGAGTAAGAGTTTTCTCATTTTTAATTGAGATTGGTTGATAATAGGTTTGTTGTTAAGTTTAGTTTGTTGCTTCAGTCAATGGGGAAGCCTTTGCCAAACTCGTAGAAACGAAAAAAGCGCAGGTCTTCACCATACGCCAGTCAGGTTTGGAACTTACCTATCATATCCTATGGGAAAGCCTGAGATGTGTCGCAAGCTGCAACGGATATGATACAGCAATAAGCTGCATACACAGCTATTGCCTTTGCTCGATAATCGTTTCCGAGGTTCCAATTCGACTGGCGATTGAGCAAAGTATGTGTGCACACTCTTACGATTGTGCGCGCCAAAAGTATAGATTATTTTATTAAATGGCAAGCCTTTACTTCTTTTTTTCCATTTCGGACGATAAGAGCCGGAAAGTACTTTCTTATGTCGCTCTGATGTGACAGACGTGGATAATGGACTTCGGGTGATTGCTGAAAAGTTCGTGCTATGCTTGCCCGTTGTTTTGATGCCCATGCATTTCCAGTCTTTCGCGCCATTTTGCATTCCCTCGCGCGCGCACGCGTACTGAGAATTTTAAAAATAACTGCCACTACTGCCACTACTGCCACTCTGCCGTGATTTTCAGGCGCTTATGCGTGGCAGTATTGTGGCAGTAGTGGCAGTTTTTTTCAAAAAAGAGCCTTTTTTTGATTAAAAATTGATGTCGAAACGTGATGTTTTGGGGTAAAATAAGCACCCTTTGCAACGCGTAATGAATAGAAAGACGAATCCTGAATAGAAGTTGCAGAAGAGGAAAAGTTGGAGGCTTCTCGATATATTTTCAAGGCTTCTCGATAGATTTTCAAGGCTTCTCGGTGGATTTTCAAGGCTTCGCGATGAATTTTCAAGCCTTCTCGATGGATTTTCAAGGCTTCGCGATTTGAGTTGAAGGCTTCTTGTTGCAAGTTGGAGGCTTCTCGTTTTCTGCTTGGGCACAGGGCGTTTTCTCTGAAAGCGTGCTAGCCTGTTACTTGTTGAGCAGGATGCAGAATGTGGTGCCGTGTCCGGGTTCGCTGGCTTTTACGAAGATGCGTCCGCCGTGGTACTCTTCTACGATGCGGCGGGCAAGGGAGAGGCCAAGCCCCCATCCGCGGCGTTTCGTGGTGAAGCCGGGACGGAATACGTTCTTCCAGTCGCGGCGCATGATGCCCTTGCCTGTGTCGCTGACATCGACGGCAACGTGTGAGCCGCGCGAATAGACGTAGATGGTGATACTGCCTTCGCCAGACATGGCGTCGATGGCGTTCTTGCATAGATTCTCCACCACCCACTCGAATAGCGGGGCGTTGAGCTTCGCGGGTACATTGTCGGAGGGAAAGTCCATGTTCAGGACCACTTTGTCCGAGGCTCGGCGCCCGATGTACTCTACCACTCGCATGATGACCTCGCAAAGGTTGCAGGTCTCCAGTTTCGGCGTGCTTCCAATCTTTGAGAAGCGCTCTGCGATGAGTTGCAGGCGGCGTATGTCTTTCTCGAGTTCTGGCAGCAGGGGATCGTCGGGATATGTGTCTTTCAGAATTTCGCTGCCCGCGATTAGAGAGCTGATGGGCGTGCCGAGCTGGTGGGCGGTTTCGCGCGAAAGTCCTACCCACACTTTGTTCTGCTCGGCGCGTTTTAGGCTGAGGAGCAGTATTATAGCCAGCGAGATGAATAGTCCTACGACGGCAAGTTGCACGTAGGGGTATGTTGCAAGGCGCCGCAGCATGAGCGAGGGCTCGTAGCAGACGTCGATGAAGGCTTCGTCCGCTTGGGGGGCGGCTTCGTCTGAAAGTTCTGCGCCTTCGTTGCTAAGGCTGATGCGTATTACGCGCTTGGCTACGCGCATGTCTTCGGCGCGTTGCCGCAGTTCGTCCATGAGTTCAGGTGCCTGGCTGATGCCGCTGAGCACGTTGTCGAGGCTGTCCTGCGGTATTCCCACGTTGCGCGCCGCCAGGATGTTGCCTTCGTTGTCCTGCGCGATGACGGGGATGGTGTTGTTGCCGTTCATCACTTTCAGTACGAGGCCGACGTCGGTATTCTCGTTGGCGCGCTGCAGGGCGCTCATGGCCTCAGCCCACACCTCCATGCTTTGCTCCTCCTCGCTGATGAGGTCGCGGATGAGCATGTTGCTGACTACGAGACTCGCAGCAGCAATGATGATGGCGCCAAAGGAGAGCAGTATCCTGACAGTGCGTTGGGAGGACATTATATAATTAAGAATTAATAATTAAAAAGTAAAAATTAAGTGGCAAGTGACGAGTGACAAGTGACAAGTCTTGCGCCGCAGAAGTATTCCAATTATTACTTATTACTTTTTATTTTTTAATTAAGACTTCGATTTACCTCGTCGATGTAGTCGAGGAGTTCCTCGCGCCCGTCGCTGTGGGCGGAGCTCGTCACGAAGTGTGGCGGCAGTTCTTCCCATTCTTCGCTCATTTTGTCGAGAAATCCTTTGACATTGCGCTTCAGCTCGCCACTTCTGTTCTTGTCGGCTTTTGTGAAGACGATGGCGAAAGGAATGCCGTTTTCGCCGAGGAAACGTATGAACTCGATGTCGATGTTTTGGGGTTTGTGGCGCGAGTCTATGAGCAGGAACAAACATGTAAGGTTCTCGCGCTCACAAACGTAGCTCTTTATCATGCGCGTAAGTTCCTCCTGCTGGGCTTTGCTGCGACGTGCGTAGCCATAGCCGGGAAGGTCGACGAGATACCACGACTCGTTGATGAGGAAGTGGTTTATCAGCAGCGTCTTGCCAGGCATCGACGATGTTTTGGCAAGTCCCTTGCGCCCCGTCAGCATGTTGATGAGGCTGCTCTTGCCGACGTTGCTGCGTCCGATGAAGGCGTATTCGGACCTGTCGGCAGCTGGGCATTTTCCAACGGTTGGAGCGCTTATGACGAATTCTGCGGTATGGATTTTCATGAGGAGAAAGATAAAGTTAAGGTGTAGAGATGTATGGGGAGTTTATTTTCCCATCAGGTAACTCAGGCGTATACTTATGGTTCCGTTGTTGGAGCGTGCAAAAACATCCTTCTTTGAGTTGCCAAAGATGTCGGCGAGACCATAGTAGTAGCGCCCCTCGAGGGAAAAGTGTCCCAAGCGGTTGTGCCATTCAAGGCCTACGCCACCCATTATGCCGTAGTCGAAGCGGTTTTCGGCTTCCATGTCGTACTGCGCGTAGCGGTTGTTGGGGCGGTCGGGGTTTCCCTCTGCATTCAGCGTCCACGTGCTGCTCTTGCTTGAGCCTTCGCCAAGCAGGAACCCAATCTGCGGACCAAGGTTCAGGAAGCCCGCGAGGCCGTTGGACTCCTTGCCCCATGCGAGGTGGGCGAGGAAGGGCATTTGCAGGTAGTAGAGGTGGCGGCTGTACTTGTCGGGCAGAGGTTGTGTCTGCGAGTTGAGTATGTCCTCAGTCCATCCCAGCTGCGTAAGGTTCAGTTCTGCCTGAAGGGCGCAGAGGGTTTTGAAGTACATCTCGCTGTCGATGCGTACGACGACGCCAAGGCTGGGACCGACGTGCATTTTCTGCTTGATGCTTGGCGAGAAGCCGATGTTGTTGAGAACAACACCTCCGCCAACGCCGTACTTGAAGGAAGAGCGCGGCTCGCCAAGCTGTGCGCTTGCTGCAAGGGGCAGCAGGCATACAGCAAGGGCATAAAGCCAGCGCCGCAGCCGTTGTGCAGCGGCGTGGCCTCGTGCGCGCGTACATATATAATATATGTGTGTCATCGCTTCATTGCGAGGCGCTCAATCTGGCCGTCGGTGCGAAGATGTATGAAAAACAGGCTCTTGTTGACGAGTCCTCCACCTTGTTCGGCACGTTCAAAACGTAACATCGTCTGCAGAAGGGGCGCTCCTGAAGACTGCGTCGTGAAGTCGGCGCCGAACTTTGAGATGCCCGTGAGCATGTGGAGTGCAACGTCGTAGCCGAGAAGCCCCATGCGCGGCGTCACGGAAAGGGGCTCTTCGCCATAAGCGCGCACGTAAGCCTCGTTGAAAGCCTGCGTTACGGGGTCGTAGAGATTGCAGTAGTTGCTGGTGCGCACGTAGGCGTCGGCGGCATGAAGCCTATTGAGCGTGGCGGGAGACTGATTCTCAATCCAGTTCTCGTATGCGAAAAGCTTCAGCTCGCGTTGGGGGTAGTACTTCTTGAATCCTTCGATTTTTGCGAGCACCTTTGCTAATGCGTTGGCATCGCTCGCATCGGGGATGATGAGGGTGGGGCGGGAGTCGCTCGTGGCGGCTTTCATCTGCTCAAGCGGCGACTCGTAGCTAAACTCTGTGACGCTGTAGCCGCGGGCAAGGAGGCGCGTGCGCAGATACTGTGTCAGCGGCTGCTCGTTGTTGGATGTGCCGACGTGCATGAATGCCACGTTCACGTTTTTCAGTGATTTCATGAGCAGGTCTGCCGTGAACTCCTGTTCAAACTTTTCCGGAGTATTGACGAGGTACACATAGGGATTCGTGTTTACCTCGACGGCCTTCGAGTAGAAGGGAATGACCAGGCGCGTGTGATGCTGGCGGGCAAGCGCGGAAAGCTTGGGGAAGTGGTCGGGATAGACGGGACCCACAATCATCTGCGTGCTGTTCTGGCGTATGCGCTCAACGGTGTTGTTGAACTTGTCCTCGTTCAACTTTTCGTCGTAGCCGAATACGTTTACCTTCAATCCTTCATTGGCAAGTTTTTGCGCTCCAAGGAGGAATCCGCGATAGAACTCGATGCTCCGCTCGCCTTCCACTCCGCTTGCGGAGAGCGGAAGGACGACAGCCACGTTAATGGCTTCCGCCTGCGCCTGCGCGCGCGGTTGTGCCGGCGTTGGCGCCTGCTGTATAGTCGTCGGTATGCGGATTACGGAGCCTGCGCGCAAAGTCTGGGCGGAAAGGCCTGGGTTTGCGGCTTCGATGCTTTC
>JAEEGL015332600.1_pt1 | contig 15003 bp, 10 predicted proteins | sample 9134231 | NCBI WGS metagenome assembly JAEEGL01 (sample SAMN16246548, study PRJNA631951) | gut metagenome | biome: gut microbiome; feature: rumen; material: fiber-attached | host: Bos | place: Iran: Karaj | collected 2018-10 | reverse complement strand
GGGTGACAGCCGGAGCGGCTGTCACCCAAAAAAGAAATATCAGCTTTTGGCAAAAGAGCAGTCGTTTGCGATTTCCTCCTGGTTGTCGTGCCAGATTGCAATCTTATTTGCAATATAAAGATAACCGGAACCGTTTTCGTAATAAGTGGTGCGAGTTTCCGTTCCGTCGGAGTTGTAGTGGATAGAGGTCTTGGTGCAGTCTTCATACGTCAGGATTCCAGCTTGAGTGAAAGTGCCGCTGAAGTTCCATTCATCCATTTCTTCCGTGCCGTTCGGCCAATGAACTGTTACCTTACTTAACTCTTCGTTTCCTTTTACTTCGATGACAGTCTTATTATTGGATCGTTCAACATAGATACCGTTATAAGAATCAGGTTCTTCTGTAACTTGCTGCTGTGGCGCAGGCGTAGCAACAGGCGCTGCAACTTTTACAGGTGCGGAGACTTTACTGACAAGGTTAATCCTTCCGCCTTTCGGAATCGAATCAAGTTTCAAATCAGGATTGATGCTTTCCAGAAGAGACTCAATGGTTGCATAATTAATGCCATAAGCCTTGCAAAGCTTCCCCGTAGTGTCTCCGGTAACAATATCATGGGAATAGACTGCGTACACAGCATTATCTGCTTTGGAAGAGGGGAAGAGATAAGCCTCGCCGGTTGCAAGTTTATCAAGATTCATCACGCCATTGAGGGATTTTACAAGTGCATTAATCTCGTAGGAATATGGCGCATCGAGCGCCTCACATACGGATTCGGCGGTTTCACCGGGCTCCATCTTGTGCTCAACGAGGTAATATTCCAGCCTGTCGCCTTCAATTGGGGGTTCAACAGTTGTGCTTACTGGCAGGAGAGGGGCATCAAGCGGAAGATAAATAATCTGTCTGGCTTCAATGCTGTTCAGATCATCATCTGTTTCCCAACCGTTCAGGATTTTGATGGTTTCTTTGTAGTAATTGTAGTTCAGATGCTGGGCCTTGCAAATTTTAAACATCGTATCGCCCTTTTTGACTTTATACTCGATAGCATTTGCAGGGCAGTTTTTGTTATGAAGGGAAACAATGGCTAATGCGTCTTCATCGGACTTGGGCAGATAAATTGTCTGACCGATTGCCACGGTTTCAAGGGACTCTTCCCTTGAAACTCCGTTAATGATGAGAATTGCTGTTCTGTCAGCAGCATAATCCAGCCCTAATTTTTTGCAGAGAGAAACAACGGAATCGCCTTTTTTAGCAGTAATCGTCTGCACATATGCAGAATAGTCCGTCTCCGCGAAAGCCTGAACGGAAACGCAAGTCAGAGCGATGCAGATCAGTAAGACAATGCTTATTATTCTTTTCATGAGGGGTTTCTCCTTTTGTTACAAAAGTTTACATAAAATATTATACAGTAATCCTCTTTATTTGTCAACTAATTCTGACGGAAGGGATAAAAAAAGACCGAAAAATGAAGCAGAAACCTGAGGAAGGCATGTTCTACACCACAAGGGAAGCCTATGAGTGGTTCAAAAAAGAATACGCGAGAGTATATTGCCATTTTGTCTATGTGCATACATCACCGGAAGGGAAAAAATATGTGGGCCACGGGAAAGGCAAACCGAATAAACGATGGAGCAGCGGGCATGGATACCGAAACAATAAACGATTTCAAGCAGATATAGACAGATTCGGCTGGGATCGGTTTACACACGATATTGTACTGGATGAGCTCTGTATTGAAGAAGCAAGAAAACTGGAACGCGACACCATTATTGCATTGGAAAGCTGGAAACCGGAGAAAGGCTATAATGCATATATCCCCAAAGAGCATACCGAAGAAGAACACTACTCCGTCTACCAATTGATCTTCCCAAATCAGAAAATGTATGTCGGCAGAACAGGTGTACCGCTGGAAGTGCGATGGGACAGCGGATACGGTTACAAAGATATGCCTGAACTGATGGAAGACATCAAAAAATACGGATGGGAAAATGTGATCAAAATCCGCTGTATGGAGAACATTCTGGAAGAGTCTGCTATCCGGCTGGAGCAGTTTCTGATCAGGATCAACCGGACAATAGACCCGGAACGGGGCTATAACAAATCCGTCGGAGGAGAGACAGAAAGCGGGTGGCATTCGTCTGAAGAGAGTAAAGCGAAAACGGCTGAAAAACTGAAAGGCAGAAGAAACAGGCCAGAGCAGATTGAGCATATGAAAGATGCGGCAGCATCACGATATAAACCGGTTTTGAATGAAACAACCGGAGAGGTGTATCCGTCACAGGCTGCAGCGGCAGAAGCGCTCGGTGTCGACAAGACGACGATCAGCGCTGCACTGAGAGGGAAGCTGAAGACGGTGAAGGGGTGTGTCCTGAAAAGAATAGAACAGGAAAAACAGGGCAAGGATGAACTTGGTGTTGAAAAGGCAGATACCGTAAGGTAATATGAAAATATATATTGCCATGACAATATGACATAAAACAACAGGAGGGACTACTATGGCTTACACGGCATTGGAACAGATGAGGAAGGTAAACAAAGAAAGATTTGGAAGAGACCTCGGCCCGAAGCAGCCGCCGCTCTACATCAACCGACATAACCGGAATGACCTGAAGTCGGCTGTTTTGCGGTTTATCCACAACAGTTGTGAAGGGCTTTGCTTTGACGACAAAAAAACGGAGGAAGAGAGAGATACGGGAAAATATCTCGGAAAAAGCCTTAAACCGAACCAGATTCCTTATAACATGGAGATGGATCTCAACAGGCTGTGCCTTGAAAAGGCATTAGAGAGATTCATCGATTCCGGCGTGGCAGAGGATGCCTATGCAGTGTATTACTGCTATCTGGAAATCTTCTTCGGAGAGTATGGAAGGTCTAAAAAAATGGTGGAGCTCCTGTCAGAATATGAAGCCAACGGAAGCTCCCTGCTGATGAAGCACCGGGATCACTATTCCCATTCCGTTTATGTGTTCGCCCTCGGCCTTGCCATCTATGAGACGAACGAAAAATACCGGAAGGCTTTTAAGGAGTTCTATCATCTGAATGCGAATGAAAACAATAAGGAAGAAAGCTGTAAGGCAGCAAGCCTATTCCTCGAATACTGGGGGCTAACGTCCCTTTTCCATGATATCGGATATCCTTTTGAACTGCCGTTCGAGCAGGTGCTGTCGTACTATGAAGTTAATAACGAGAACCGGGGAGAAAAGAAGCCGTTTCTTGCTTTCCACGGTATTGAGACAGTGACAAAGCTTCAGGAGAAGGACAAAAAAGAACTGGAAGACCTTTACCACAGACCCTTCAGGACTTCAAATGAGCTCCTTGCTTACGATGTCACGCAGAAACTGGGAAGGGCATTTGGCTTTACCGAAGAATATATGCTGGATGTGATCAACCGTAAGCCAACAAAACCAGAAGAATTCGGATACTTTATGGATCACGCTTTCTTCAGCGCAACAAGGCTGTATCGTGAAATTGCCGGACTTGAAACGAAGAAACTCAATAAAATGCACGTGGATGCACTTTCCGCTATTCTTCTGCATAACAGCCTGTACAAATTCAAAATCTCTTTCTATAAAGACGATGAGAAGAAAAAAGAACCGCTCTGGGTTGAACTGCATCCGCTGGCTTATTTGCTGATGCTCTGTGACGAGCTGCAGTGCTGGGACAGAACAGCCTACGGCAGAAATTCCCGCAAGGAGCTGCACCCGATGGCTGCTGACTTTGATTTTTCCTATAATTCGATTTCCGCTGTATATTATTATGACGAGGAAGAGCGTGAGAAAATAGAGGAATTTGAGGAAGAATATGAAGAGTGGGAGAAGAATCCCAAAACAAAAAAAGAGCCTCGGCTAAAGGCTTACAGTGATATGGCGGGGAAGAAACAAAGGTTTACTACAGACATTGAAAAGATTGTCAACACTTCAATCATTCCACTGACCATACACCCGAGTATGTGCAAGGTAAACCGGAAGAAAAAGCACACCTATCTGTCAGGGAGCAACTTCCTCCATTTATATGATTTCGCCGTTGCTCTTCACGGCAGAAGTATGCCCAAAGAAACAAAGACGGAGGAACTCGAGAAAAAGTTCCGGAGCGTTTCCCTCGAATACCAGCTTTCTACCCTTAACCGTGCACGGGACTTTGGCAGGTATCTGGATGCAATACGCTGTTTCTATACGGATAAACCGGTGGACTATGAGATGGTGACGGAATTTACCCCAAGAGATGCCGCTGAGTTTGCACCCATGGAGCATGAGCGCTGGATTCGGGAACACCACGCCATGGGCTGGAGATACGGCAATGACTATGAAACGCTGACTCTCGACCTTCCGGAGGAATTGCAGGCTGCGGAACGGAAAGCATTGCGGGAGCAGATGCGTATACACAAACTGGCAATGGATGGGAATCCGTCAAGTCAGCAAATCCGCAGGCATTATCTCGGGTTATCCCCCGAAGATCAGGACAAGGACTGGAAGCCATTCAACAAAATGCTGGAGCTCCTCAAAAAGTTCGATGGACTGAGAATCTATAGAATGGATTGAAATGTTTTGCAAAAAGGGGATTCGGGAATGGAAAGAGACTGGCTTTCTTTTCAACCTTCCAAGGCAACAGAGATCTATCCGGGGTTAATCATCGGAGGACTACGTAATCTTGAAGATATTCAAAGAATGAAGCCGGACGTGCTGGTACCTCTGGATCATCTACCCGGAGATATCTGGGAGACAGGTTACCGAGGAGAAATCCTCTATTGCCCGATTTCTGATCGAGGTGTACTACCGCGGGATGTACTGAATCGCATAGTTGACATAATTATAAAATGTCTTGAACAGGGGAAACGAACGGCTGTTTTCTGTATTGGCGGACACGGCCGGACTGGATACCTCACGGCATGTGTTCTGTACCGGTTGGGGATCACGGATCCAATCACTTACCTGCGGAAGAATTACAGCATCCTCGCTGTGGAAACAGAGGAGCAGGAGGACGAGGTGCAGAAATACTGTAAAAAGCATACAGCGAAGACCGAAGGCGGATTGAGATAAAAACATGGACGGGAAGAAAAAAGAACAGATTGTGCTGCGCACGATGCAAAAGATTCAGGAGCGCTGTTATCCACTACTGGTCGGCTATAGCGGCAGTATTGCTTACGGAACGAATCTACCGGGGTCCGACATAGATATCCGTGGGATCTTTCTGAACCCGCCGGAAGAATGGATTGGATTGCAGGAGGACTCCGAACAGATCAGACTGGACGATTCCGACACGGTGGTTTACAGCCTCAAAAAGGCGATGAACCTGCTCTTGGCCTGCAATCCAAACATGATTGAGATCCTCGGGCTTCGACCGGAGCATATTCTTTTCTGTTCATCGGAAGGGAAGAGCATCCTCGACAATTCAAATGTTTTTCTTTCCCGGAAGGCAATTTTCACCTTCAATGGCTATGCCGTCAAACAGCGGCGACGTGTGGCGGCGCTTGTGGAGGAGAGGAATACTTCCCAAAAGGAAATCTCCAAAGACATGATGCACTTAATCCGACTCTATGCGATGGGCATAGAACTGCTGGAAACGAGCAGGGTTGTGACCTACCGAGAAAAGGAACATGACCTGCTGATGAAGATCCGAGGAGGAGAATACTGGGATAAAAAGAGAAAAGCACCAAGTTGGGAATATGAAAGACTGCTAGAAGACTATATGGGAGCTTTCAATAATGCGGCGCTTCGGACAAGGCTTCCTGCCGAACCGAACCGGGAGGCAGCCAATGAACTGACGATGGAGATCGTACGCCATTATTTGTAGGGAGGGTTTATGAGCGTAGGATGGCTGGGGTGTACCGTTGAGATCTATCTGCACTTTACAAAAGAAAAGCACGCCCGCTGGGCATACCATGTAGCAGAAGATATGATCAAACTGTTGTATGCACCGACAGAACTGCCGTGGGTCCAGGAAGCTTCGAACCGTGCATCCCTCAGTGAGCGATACCTGAATTACCAGCAATACATCAAAGAGCTGGATCTTCATCCGGAACGTGACAGAAGACGATGGAAACACGATCTCTGCGCACTGGACTGGCTGGAACGCAGGCGAACCCATCTTATTATCGAACGCTGTGCGGATATTGCACGCACTTCAAATTTCGAAGGAAAAGAAGAATTCTTTCCGCAACTCTGCTTTGCTATTGCTCTGCGATTTCCGCAGGTGCCTTTTTCTGCAATCAGCCGCTATGAAATGATGGCGACAGGGAGTATCCAATGCGTGAAGGCAGTTTATGACGGATCTGTCATGCATGTGCAGGAAATATCCGGAGAACGACCTTTTAATGAAGATGACTGGAGCCGAGCAAAAGAATGGGATTATATTGCAGAAGATGGAGTCTTTACACAACAGAAACATAAAGGAGAACAGGCATGGTACTATCCACGAGCATAAGCAATTCCATCAGTAAAGGCGAGGTTCAGGAAGAGTTTTCTCTCTCCCTTGCGGCGCCAGAGGATGCGAAGAACAGAAGACCGGAATCCATCTCCAATGAACAGATACAAAAAGGAGATAAGATCCTTGAAACCTATACCGTTCTGGATGAGGCGATCCATGGTGGCATGGGCAGTGTGTGGTGTGTTCATCATGAGAGCTGGAATGTTGATCTGGCGATGAAGCGCCCACAGCCAAGATTCTTTGCCGAAGGCAGCGATAGGCGGAAAGAGGAATTCATCAAAGAGTGCGAGAACTGGATCAACCTCGGCCTGCATCCAAATATCGTCTCCTGCTACTATGTGCGTGATATCGGCGGTGTGCCGACGATCTTTTCCGAATGGATGGACAACGGCAGCCTGAAGGACCGCATTCAGGATGGGTCTCTTTATAAAGGTACCGAGAAAGAGGTACAAAAGAGAATTCTTGACATCGTTATCCAGGCAGCACGAGGCCTTTCCTATTCCCATAAAAATAGCCTAATCCATCAGGACATGAAACCCGGCAACTTGCTTTTAACCAAAAAATGGGAGGCTAAGGTAGCGGACTTCGGCTTGGCGAAAGCACAGAGCCAGCTGTCAGATGCCAACACATCGGGCTCTTTGGGCTACACGCTTGCCTACTGCCCGAAGGAACAGGCGGAAGGAACAGCTGCAGAGAAGTGGATGGACGTATACGCCTGGGGTCTTACCGTGCTGGAGATGTACGCAGGCAGGCGGCTCTGGAATACTGGTGCTGAGGCAAAGGAACACTGCGGGGAATACTTTGATCAGTGCCGCATCCCACCTTCCACTGCTATACAAGAAGTGCTGAAGAAGGCACTGAATCGGGAAGACCTGACCTTTGATGTGCTCTTTCCTTCCCTAATGGAGATCTGGCAGGTACAGACCGGCTCGGCCTATCCGCGCCAGGAGACCCTTGCCGCCGGTGACACATCTGATAGCCTAAACAACCGCGCTTTGAGTTTTCTTGATCTCGGGATGAAGGAAAAAGCAGCGGAATGCTGGGACTCGGCCCTGACACAGGATTCTGCCCATGTTCCAAGTGTTTACAATCAAGGGCTCTATCAGTGGAGAGGGGGAAGCATTTCCTCTCAGGAGATTCTGCGCCGAGTGCGGATGGCAGTGCAGACGCAGCCTCTGCCGTTTGAGTACCTGCAGAAGCAAATCCGCGCAGAGCAGGCGGATACGAAGCCGGTCCTGATCGAGAAAAGATTGGGATGGCAGTCCTGCGCTTTCCGCTCTGACGGTAGGCGCGTCTGGTCAGTTTCCAGTTTCGTTACCTGTTATGATGCCGAAACGTTGCAGATCCTTTATCAGCGGGAATGTGAGGGGAGCGGTAGTGATGCTTTCCTTTCTCCGGATGGGAAGTTTCTACTTTATCGTGTCACCAGCAAGGGGCCGGAGAAAGACAGACGCCTTCGCGTACTCGAAGCAGAGACGGGAAAGTTGCTTTCCATCCTGGAACAATCAGAACAGATCACAGCAAAGAAGGTCCGTTTTCACCCAGACAAAAGGCATTGCATTATTCTGGGCAGCGGACGAACAGAGTACGCAACAGCCTGGAAGTACTTCCTGCAGAAATGGGATCTTCTCTCCGGGAAACAGGTGCTGGACATCGATCTGCGCTTCAAAGACATCAAACAGGCGCTGGGGATCGAACCGTTGGAATTGACAGTCCCGGCTGATATCTGCCTTACGCCGGACGGAAGTACTGTATATGCTGCAGTGAACTCAGGCAATACGTTTATTGCCGCTTATGGCATACAGACCGGCGCTTTGCTAGGCCCGATTTATACAATCACCTTTTCAGTGGATGTGCTCTGTTTTTCACCGGTCGGGCAGAAGCTCTATGCCGCAGGGAAAAAGGGCATCGCTGTCTGGGATGTTTCCACTCACCGTGGCAAAGAGTTTGAGGCGACTCTGAATGAGAATGCCGACATGCTGTTTTCTTCGGAGGGGGATAAGCTGTATGCCAGCGGACAGTACGGTGTAACCGTATGGAATACGGCGGATATGACCATGGATTTGTTGAGTGTGCCGGGAGGTGTAAGCAGGCTCTGGCTGGACGGAGACGGTTCGCATCTTATCAGCGCAGACCATAATGAAGACGGCGCTATTCGGCTCTGGGACCTGAAAACCGGCGCCTGTCTGCAAAGTTTTCAAGGACATAAAGGAAAGATTTGGGCAATCTCCGCAACGGAGGATCTCTCTTTCCTTCTCTCCCTCGGAGGAGACCGCAACCTTTTCAAATGGAATGCCCGTTCCCGGGTGCGTTATGCCCCCTGGGAGTTATGCCGCATGAAGACCTTTGAGGAGCAGCAGGCTCTGACGAAAGCGGTCAGTGACACGAAGTGGAGCCTCTTCAATCTCGTCCATACCCCCGACAAGGTCGGACAGGCTATCACGGAGTTGGCTGCGGCGGAAAAGAAATACGGTCAGCATCTTTTTCTGGAAGTGCGCAGAGAGCTCATCAAAAGCTGCATTTCTAGCAAAGTGACGGACATATATGAGATGAGTAGCTTTCCTGTGGCGGATGAGTATTCGGGAGATTCCGGAGCGTATTCGCAGACTCCCTATCCGGTTCCCGGGTGCAATTACTGCGTAATCACGGAACCTGAGAGCAAGTATTTTTACATTTATTCAGAAGAAGGAAGAAGACGGGCAAAGCTGGATCTGCCACCGCATTTTTACGGTATTTCAAACCATTTATGTTTTTCAGGCTTTCATCTTTATGCCGCCGGAAGCGGTATAATCGAGATCTGGGATACAGCTCGCCCGGTTAAGATGGATAGTCTTTCAATCAGAGTACATGAGGCATTACCTTTTCCAGAAAATGGAAATGTAAAAATTACGCTTAGTCCAGATGCCAGATTCCTTCTTTCTGCCTGGGATTCAGGTAATTTTTGTCTTTGGGAATCCAGCTCTTCATTCGGACTTGGACGCTATCATAAACGCCGGGAGTGGAAGGCAGAGTCCGATGAGAATATCCGTCAGATTTCCTTTTCACCGGATGGGAAAACGGTTGGAATACTTGACGAAGCCGGCAATTTGTCGGTCATGAATCCGTTTACCGGAGAAATTTTAAAGACGATTACGGAAAATCCGGAAGAAACGGATGACCTGGAAGAGGAAGACTTTGAGGATGAGAATCCGGAAGACTGGGAAGACTCGGAAGAGCCTTCCGTCATCCGGTTCTGCTTTACTCCGTCAAGAGATTATCTCTATGTCAGTGAGAAAGAGGAAGTCTCTATCTGGAATACAGGAACATGGGAAAAAGCAGGGTGCTTTCATAGCTATAAAGATGACTGCCGTGGTGATCTTTGCTTCAGTTCTGACGGTTCTCTCATGGCAACATACGGGAACACAGGTGTGCGCATCTGGTCCGTTCCGGAGCACACGCTGATCCACGAACTAAAAGGTCTGACATCGCAGATTGATCCGGAAGAAGCCATCTTTCAAAAAATACTTGCCTTTTCGTCGGATGGCTGCATTCTGTACGTCGGAACCGGGAATTTCATGCATACCTTTGTCATCCGCCGGGAACTTACGCCAAAGCCAAAGAAGATTGATTACGACTACCTGAAAAAAAGTATATGGTGATCTGTTTGATGGGAAAAGAATCCCAACGTTTCAGTCGTCACGATGCCCGCAATGCGGAACCCACAGAGTCAGTGTCAGGCAATGGGATCGTGAGCATCAATTAGCCTACGTTTTGTGCGAAGAATGCGGCTGGGATGGCTGGAAAAAATATGAACTGAAAGAACTGGAATAATCTGAATTCTACAAAATAAGACCAACTATATGTGACCCTGCATAGGAAAAAACAGGAAGAAAATACTCCTACATCTGACAAAAGAAAGGGAATAGCCTCTTATGCCAGATGCTCGATGGATGGATATAAGGAGGAAACCTTGGAACTGCAATATAAGACCCGCGGGATGACAAATCCGCAGGGCAAGCCACGGGTGTATTTTGCCTGCCGGCAGGAAGACTTTAAAACGGCTTTCCCACTTGTTTCCGAAGATCTCCTGCGATATGCCAACTGTGCCATCTGGTATGCTCCTGATCAGGAAGAGGCAGTGGATCTCGAAGAGCTTTATGCCTGTCTGGACGAGATGCAACTTGTGGTGCTTGCCGTTACATCTGAAATGATCCATACAGACAACCGAGCGAAGGATGTTGTGCTGCGGTATGCCTATGAGCATCATATTCCAATTCTGCCTATTTTGATGGAAACAGGACTAGCCCGGGAATTTAACAAGGCGACCAATATTCCAATCCAGGTCGTGAACCGCATGGTCAATGACCCCACTGCTACTCCGTATGAGGAAGTGCTGGAAACCTATTTGAAATCCGTTCTTATCGGTGACGAGCTGGCTGTAAAAGTACGTGACGCTTTTGACGCGTATGTTTTTCTGAGTTACCGGAAGAAGGATCGCAGATATGCACAGAGACTGATGCACCTCATCCATGAAAATAAACAGTTTCAGAATATCGCTATCTGGTACGATGAGTTTTTGATACCGGGGGAAAAATATAATAATGATATTCAGGCTGCATTTACCAAAAGCAAACTATTTGCTATGGCAGTTACACCGCATCTGGAAGAGGAAAAAAATTATGTTATGAGGGTGGAATATCCTTTGGCACGGGATCGAGAGATCACGGATCGTGATTTTCAGATCGTGCCGGTGGAAATGTATGATGTGAATGCCCCTGAATGGCGGATCGATCAAAACAACCTGCAAGAGTTCAAATACAAGGCGATCCCAAAACTGCAGGATGAACATCGGGAATCCGAAATGAATCAGGCGTTTCTGGATGCACTTGACCGGATTGCAAAAAAGGAAAATGACGGTTCGGCGCAGCACCGGTTTTTTATCGGCTTCGCATATCTCTGCGGGATTGATGTGGAGAAGAACGCTGACAGAGCCCTGAAGCTGATCATCTCTGCTGCAGAGGACAGCAGCCCCTGTTTTGATGCGACCGAAAAGCTGGCAGACATGTACCTGACCGGCGATGGGGTGGAAAGAAACACAGAGAAAGCCATCGAATGGCAGAGAAAACTCTGTGATCAATATTTGACGGAATATAAAAAGCATTCTTCTGCAGACGAGCACAAAGGCTTCGGGACGAAGTGTTTCAGGGCACTGATCCGACTTTCCGATATCCTGAAAGACGCGGGAAGGATCTCCGAAGCTACCGACACTGCGGAAGAAGCACTCAGCATGACGCAAAATCTGACAAATGAAGTAGGCAGGCGGGAAGCAGAACGAGATACGGCTGTGATCAGCACACGACTTGGCAGTATTTATCAATCACTGGGAGATCTTAAAGGGGCAGAGAAGTGTTTTCTTCAGGCAGCGGAAGCCTATGAAAGGCTCTCCCGTGAAATCGGCACGGCACGGGCACGGAGAGATTTATCTATTGCGAAAGAGCGACTGGGAGATATTACCAGAAAACAGGACAATATCCATTCAGCCCTGGAGTATTACAAGACGGTATACGATATCCGCAGTGAACTCGCGGAAGGGAGTGAATCGCTTCGAGCGAAAAGAGACCTTTCCGCAGTTCTTACAAAGCTCGGCAATGTGTATAAGAGCAGTAATCTCACACTTGCAAGAGAATATACGGACAGGGCATATAAGATCGATAAAGCAATCGCTGAGGAGGAAAGAACGGATCAGGCATGGGATGACCTCGGAGTCAGCCTCGTAAAGCAGGGAGATCTGTTCAAAGAGGAAAAACAGTATGAAGCGGCTGCGGAAAAATATCGAAAAGCCAGGGGAATCTTCAAATCTCTGGCCGGCAAACGGGATTCTGTGCAATATCGGAAACACTATGCGTCAAGCTGCGAGAAGCTCGCCGGTGTAGAGAAACACGTTATGAGTTCCGATGAAGTCATCAAACTGTTTGATGAGTCGGTTTTTCTCCGGCAAAAACTGTATTACGGCTCGCCTTCCGATGAGACTGCCCATGAACTGGCGGTAGCAACGTTTAATTACGGCGCATTCATAGAGAGTAAGGAATTGATAGAAGAAGCCGTGAGACAGTGGGAAGATCTTTGCAGGACAAATCCAAAATATGAAAAATATCGCGCCAAAGCGGAAAAAGCATTGAAACAATTACAGGGAGACTAAAAACCGAATATATATGACATCGGGAAGACAGCCTGCATTTTTTCGTTGACGCAAGTTTAGCATTGTGATACCATAAACCTGTAGCTAGTGACGCTTATTTCCTGTTATGTTGCCTTGCGGCAATTTGAGTAGTGTCACGATTCACAGGGCGGATAGCTAATCAGGCTTACTTCAGAATTACCAATCCGGAGACGGGGGTTCGACTCCTCCCGGCGCAATGCGCTGTAGTTCAACGGCAGAACGTCGGGACCTTCAAGCCTGATCATTTCATCCGCCTTTTTGTTGTTTTCAATGGAAACCGGGAGGGCTCAAAATGGATTCTAAAGAATATCCCATTCTTTGTCCGATCTATCAGGAATACCTGTTTGATAAGCATATTCTGGTCGGAGATGAGATCAACCTAAAGGAGGCTTCGGAGGCTTTCTCTACGGTGTTCGCCCTTGCAAGGCTTTTCGGCATCCGCATCACATCCGGACAGAGGCTTGCCCATAAGGAACTGATTGAACTTGCTTCGAGGAAACTCGGGGAAAACGTTCCACTGCCCTTTTACCGAGGCTTCCCGAAGAGCGTGCGGGAGCTGACACGCTTCCAACTCCTTTTTGACCAGCTTCTGGAATACTATGTTTCTTACGGCATGAATGATTTCAGCGGAGAAGGGCATTCCGTCTTCGAAAGGGACTTTGAGCGTGCGGCCTTTCGGGAAGACGCCAGAATTCTGGATTTCAGAATCGTTTCTTTGGAGAAAGCAAAAAAGTTCCTGGCAGATTCAGCAGACGCGTTGCTGCGTTCTACACGCCCGTTGCGGAAGGATCAGTTTGAAATGGTGAAAGCCTTTGTGCAGGAGGAAGATACTCCTGAGATTTCCCGCTGCGCCTGTAAGGACACTGCCATTAAACTTCTTCTCGCGACAAAAGATCTCTCCTGGCTTCGATTTCTCCATCTTTCGGACACTATTGCTGTTGTGGATGAACTCAATTATGAATGGAATAAGAGCACAAATCTGAGAAAGCTGAATCTGAAGAATCAGCAGCGAAAGTTTATCACTCAGATTCTGGACCGTTTTTTTGAGAACAGCAATCCTTGCACAAAAGCCTGCTATGAAAAAAAGGCACTCTGGTGCGGGCTGCTGCATCATATCCATTACCAGCCGAAAAACGAAGCTGCTGCACAGTTTGTACAGAGAATGCGTGGCAAAGAGAACCACTCCGCTTACTCCGCTTTTGAAGGCGCTATGTCGGAAGGGGAAATCGAAGAAGCAGTTTCCGTTCTGTTGAAGGAGAAGGGGAGCGGGATCCTGCTTCGGAATCTAAACTATCTTCTCAGCCGCTGCCGAACAAAAGCGGAAGTAGAGGGTGTTCTTTCCCGGATTGATTCAGAAAACACGATTGTACTACTGCAGCTTTATTTTGAATATGCGCTCTCCAGCCCGGCTGAGCGAAGGATTTTCCGCTTCGCAAAGCATTCGATGCTGTATAAGCATACGGAGACAGATGAAGAATTGGCACGCAGAAAAACCGTCCTCCCGCGCACGATTCGGATAACCGCACAGGAAATGATTGAGGAAAAGCTCAGAAATCTGCTGAAAAACCGACTCAGGAGGGTTTGTTATGACCCGCAACTCAACGGGCTTGCCATTCCGCTACAGGAAGGCACATCCCTCAGCGGGTTCGGTGCTTTACCGAGAGGATCGCGATTGCCACTGCCGGACGGGAAGATTATCCGTGCCTTTACCTATTGGGAAAAGGTAAACGATATCGACCTCAGCGTAATCGGCATTTGCCGGGATGGATCCAGAAGAGAGTTCTCCTGGCGAACCATGGCATCTTCCCAGAGCACTGCCATTGCTTTTTCCGGCGATGTTACACGCGGATATAACGGCGGTTCAGAATTCTTTGATATCGATATTGATCGGTTTTGCGAAAAATACCCGGATGTTCGTTATCTTGTTTTCTGTGACAATGTTTTTTCTGGCAGCCCGTTTAAAGACTGCATCTGCACCGCAGGCTATATGATGAGGGATCGTTTTGATTCCGGAGAAATCTTTGAGCCGAAAACGGTTCATACCTCTTATCGGATCGATTGCGACAGCACCATTGCTATGCTCTTTGCCTTTGATCTGGATACAAATGAATTTGTCTGGCTCAACCTGGCAGTAAAAGGACGGACGAGGATCGCCGGTACACAGGAGATCCAATCCATGCTGCGTTACCTTGAATGTGTTAAGGTATTGCCTTTCCGCTCGCTGATTGAAATGATGGCGCAGGAAATGACGGAGGATCTTGAAGAAGCTGATCTGGTTATATCTGACAGGCAGATAGATGTTCTGCCTGAGATCCCGGTTATTCACAGCTATGACCTGGATAAAATGGTCGCTTTGATCAACAGCCGGGGATAATACGGCGATGACTTATGTAATCAGTGATCT
>JAEEGL012629562.1_pt1 | contig 15003 bp, 18 predicted proteins | sample 9134231 | NCBI WGS metagenome assembly JAEEGL01 (sample SAMN16246548, study PRJNA631951) | gut metagenome | biome: gut microbiome; feature: rumen; material: fiber-attached | host: Bos | place: Iran: Karaj | collected 2018-10 | reverse complement strand
GTGCTTTTATCAAAGACAACGCAGCAGTTATCATAGAAGACAGTGAGGAGAGGATACTCGGACTATCGACTTGTTCAGACGAGAATGCGGCATCGAGAGTTATCGTGTTCTGCTATATAGAATAAAAAAGGAGGGTGCATATGAGATTCAGGCGATTTGCTTGCATGATATTGTGTGCACTCTCATTATTTGTATGTTCGGCCGGTGTATCCGCATCAATGTATGAGAGCGTCACTGCCGAGATAGAGGTCGTGACCGAGCCGCTGAAAAACCGTTTCGATACGATCTTGCACAAATATGATCTGCGTATATACCCAGAGGAGACAATAGCACCGCTCCCGAACGTAGATCAGCTCATCCTGTATGAGCATTCTACAGGTACATTTTCGATAGTGCTCGATGAACCGGGCACATACCACTATCGTATATACGAAAAGAGCGGTGATGATCCCCAGGTCAAATATGATGACCGTATATATATCGCTACGGTCTATGTGGAAGCAGACAGCAATGACAAGCTTTCCACTGCGGTGGCAGTAAGGCTGCTCAATGGCGATAAGCCCGACCAGGTAGTGTTCAATGATGATCCTGCATCTACTCCGAGCCCGCAGCCGCCGAACCCACCTACCCCGCATCCTGTGGATCCTTCCGAACCGACAGAGCCTACAACTCCGGTAGTACCTGTCAAACCCTCAGAGCCTGTAACGCCTCCCGAGGATCCGTCCTCCGGCGCAGGTGAATACGGCGACGGTATCTTCATAGATGTGGGTACGTTCGTGAAGTATATCACCGTTCCCGAGACCGAAGATGAGATAAAGGCAGTCGAGAAGCTGGAAAAGTCCTTCCTCGGAAACATCCCCGTGATATATATCGCGGCACTTATAATATGTCTTGCGGGTCTTGCGATAATGCACAGACAGAAAGACAACTGATAATTGATCCCCGGGTCACCCCGGGGATATTTCATTTTTGTATATACTTTCTGGCGGATTTCATGATTATGATGCAGATGCGTTTGATGAAGAGCACAAGTATAAAATATACTACCGCTGCCATAGTGAGAATATCATACTGTTCGGTGCTGAGCCCGCCGATGGATAACCACCTCGGATTTAATGCGGTAGCACTTAGGATCGTGAAACTCACCGCAAAAAATAACGACAAGAGCATAAACAGCCAGTTCCATTTCAGGATGCTTTTGGCTGTGGCATGCATTCTTCTGACGTTTTGTTCGTCCCGCGTGTCCTTCCATACGGATGCGATGATGTCGGACAGCTTTTCGTCAAACTTCTTGACATAGTTCATTTATCTCACCTCTTATGCGTTCATGGATAGGTGATATCTATTATATATCATTACCTGTACGATGTCAAGTATTTTATTTCGCGCAAAGTGACGAAATGAAGAAACGGGATATGGAGATATTGTACAACAAAGTCGGCTGCGGTCACTTCAAGCCGCTTTCCTTGATCCTTTCCAGGTAGGTCTCACACATACGGCGCACATCATCGGCACTGTCGGTCATGCCCCTGTGTACCCACAGTGCGGTGACATTCCATACCGCACCGATATTGAGTGCCATGAGATAGTCGGCATCAAGCCCGTCAAAAAGGGGCAGGGAAGGGTTCTGCTCGGACAGAAGGCTGTTCCTGAGAAAAGGCAGCTATTCATTCGTACACTGCAGTATCACATGGAACATGCCGTTCCTGCCGAGGAGCATGAGAAGCTCTCTGTTCCTGTCCGCAAATGAGAATGCAGTCTCAAGCATATCGCCCTGCGCATTATTGACTATATCGAAATAATCGCGGAGTGTGCGCTTTATCAGCGAGCGCAGCACATCATCCTTTGATGTGAAATTGCGGTAGAAGGTCTTTCGTGCGAGCCTTGCCTCAAGTATGATCTGTTTCACGGTTATCTCGTCGTACGGATATTTATGCATGAGCGAGAGCAGGGCTTCGGTTATCTCTGCCTGTGACCTTATGGCAGATGGATTTGTTGAATCGGTCATAGTACCTCCTCAAAGTGACACATTTTCGCAAAAGAGTGTATCTTTCCCGTATCGTATTGACATCCGGGGCTTTATTTATTATACTATAAAATCATAAAGAACACAAGTGTGTCAGTAAAAAAGGAGGATAATAATGGAACTGAGAAAGTTTATCCCGTCGGATGCACAGACAATAATATCCTGGACGGGTGATGAGACCGCATTCAGAAAATGGTGCGCAGACAGATATGAGACATACCCGATCGTTCCGGATGATATCATCTCGGCTTATAAGGAGGCGGCTGGAACAGGGCGTTTCTTCCCGTATACCGCAGCAGAGGACGGCGAACCGGTGGGGCATCTGATAGTGCGGTTCCCCGATGAGGATATGAAGACCGCTCGTCTGGGCTTTATTATAGTCGATCCGTCAATGCGCGGGCAGGGGATAGGCAGGAGAATGATAAGTCTTGCTCTGCATGAAGCAGAAGCACATGGAGCTCAAAAAGCCACGCTCGGAGTATTCGATAACAACGAGAGCGCACACAGATGCTATCTGGGTGCAGGCTTCAAGGATATACAGGGCGACAAAGAGGTATATCATATCTTCGGTGAAGATTGGCTCTGTATCGAGATGGAACAAGATCTCGGAAAAGGAGGCACAAGATGAGGGAATATCTGCTGCTTTTGCCGATAATATTCATATTTCACGACATGGAAGAGATCATAGGATTCCCGCTGTTTTTCAAGAGCGATCCCGAGGTTTTCGTGAAGCATCCGAAGCTCACCGCAGCATACAGAAAATTCACTCCCGAAGGATTTGCTTTGGCGGTATACGAGGAATTCATACCATTCTTCGGTATAAGTCTGCTGGCGTACTATTTTTCGTCGGATGTGCTCTACGCATTATGGTACGGCGTGTTCCTGTCACTGACGGGGCATTTTGTACTGCATATAGCTGTAGCGATATATGCAGGGAAGTTCATACCATCGCTTATCACAAGCTTTATATGCCTGCCCGTAAGCATACTGATCATGGTAAAGACTGCGGAGTTCCTTACATTTGATGCGCTTACGGTATCACTTATCGTTCTGTCCGTTCCTGCAATGATGGCAAACGGCAAAGTCGCACATAAAATGATGCATATATTCAACGGATGGATAAGGAGAAAATTCCCGCAAGAGACGGTATAAAGCGGATATCCGGCTTGCCGCATATATCGGATAACAACCGCCTTTGCCGACCACAAGTGTCAACGTACTGTTTTTGCGCTGACAAAAGCTCCGAGGATAGTATAACAGGCATACTACAAATAAGACCCGGGTCGCTGCCGGCCGTGCCGGCTCTACGGAGCGTGGATTGACGAACTCTCGCTTTTAGGTTATAATAGGGTTGAAAGGATGAAAGGTGATAGTATGGATCAGACCAGAACAGGTGAGCTCATAAGACAGTTCAGGACAAAGATGGGGCTCACACAGAAGCAGCTTGCTGACAGGATAAATGTCAGCGACAAGGCAGTGTCAAAATGGGAAACGGGGAGCGGCTGTCCCGATATCTCATTGCTGGCGGCGCTTGCGGATGTGTTCGGCACCGATATGGGAGTGCTCATCTCCGGCGAGATAGACAGAAACGAAAGTGAGAAAGGCGATATGAAAAAGTTGAGATTTTATGTGTGCGGCGACTGCGGGAATATCATCACGTCAGCCACCGATGCGGCAGTGACCTGCTGCGGAAGCAGACTTGCGCCGCTTGAAGCGAAAAAGGCAGACGACGATATGTGCAGGGCAGAGCATATGGACGGTGAACTCTATGTGACATCTTCCCATGAAATGACAAAGGAGCATCATATATCCTTTGCCGCATATCTCAATGACAGCACATTGATGATGTTCAGACAGTATCCCGAATGGGAGATGCATTTCACGATGCCGGTGTACCGTTCGGGAAAGCTGCTGGTTTGCTGCAATAAATGCGGCCTGCTTTACCGTGATATGGAAGATATGGATATATGACAGAACAAGGCGATGTTATGCATCGCCTTTTCTATATACCCGATATGCGCCGCTCCATTTCAAGCAGGGCAGCCTTTCTTTCTATGCCTGCGGCATAGCCGGTGAGCTTCCCGTCCGCACCGATCACCCTGTGGCACGGTATTATCAGTGATATGGGATTATGCCCCACAGCACCGCCCACAGCCTGTGCAGACATATCACGCGACAGCATCGATGCGAGCTGCCCATAGGTAATGACCTCGCCGTAGGGTATCGTGAGGAGAATATCATATACCGACCTGCGGAAAGGCGTGGTGTGCAGACTAAGCGGCGGCGTGAAATGAGGGATCTTGCCGCCAAAATATATATCGAGCCATTTCGCAGTTGTGTCAAATATCGGCATATCACATTTTACAGCGGATGATATGTCTCCGCAGTTTTTCTGTCCGTCGAACCATAGCCCTGTCAGTGCTTCCCCGTCCGATGCAAGGATGATGCCGCCCATCGGAGAGGAGTAGTGCGCGGTGAATATCATAGTTTACCCGATGGAGCAGTAGCTTTATGCGCTATTATTTCTTTTGCACGCATCAGCACCGGCAGCTCCCTGTTGGCGATAAGCCTGCCGATTTTTGTGCATCGGCGCTTTTCATATTCGGCGGCGGCTTCTTCATAATTAAGCTTCAGAGTGGACAGATGGAAGCTGTCGATCTCATCTGCAGTAAGATGGCGTTCACCGAAAGATACGACTTTGCACAGGAAATAGTTGTTTATATTGTGGCGGTGTATGAGGTTGTAGCAGTCGCTGACCGTACCTATCCTGCATATTACTTCCACATCCGCACCGAGTTCTTCTTTCAGCTCGCGCTTTATGGCGGTCTGCAGGTCTTCACCGTGTTCAACGCCACCGCCCGCGGTCTCTATCAGCGTTGCCTTCCCGAAATCATCATCCCGTTCTGCTCTGACAAAGTAAAAGTATCCATCGTCATCAAAGCAGATCGCCCTGGCGATCATACGGTCATGGTCGATATATTCATACGGCCATTCATAGTCCTGCAGCTGTATGTCAAGCTCACTGGTATCACTTCTGTCGCTGCGTATGAAAGAATGCCATACTTCATCACATATTCCCAGATTGTTCTTCCCGGCTGCACGAAGGATCCCTTCCTGCTTCATTCCGGCTTTATCCATTACCCGTCCGGATTTCGGATTGTTCACATCATGGCAGGCTGCTATACGGTTTAGTCCCGCCACATCAAACAGATAAGTTATTACTGCTTTCAGCGCCTCGGGCATAAGTCCGCGTCCCCACAGTGCTCTGCTCATGCAGTATCCTATGTCAGCGGCTTCGGTGTCCTCATTCAATTTGACCACGGATATATCGCCGATGACTTTGCCTGTTTCCTTGTATTCCATCGCCCAGTTGAAATATCCGCCATCGGAATAGCGAGATATCCAGTCGTTCAGAATGTGCTTAGAAACATCAATATTTGTATGTGTCGGCCATGTGAGGAAGCGGGTGACTTCATCATCCGATGCCCAGTTATTATACATATCTTCCGCATCATCTATGGTGAATCTGCGAAGTATGAGCCTGTCTGTTTCTATTCTGTGTGTGGCTGCTTTGTTCATGCTATCCTCCTGTCAGTCAGTCGGTACACACCTGGCAGCCGTGTATACCTGTATATGTATCGTGTGCTGCATTTCGGGAAACCGCACCGGCAGTAAAGTGTACTATCCGTGATATCGCTCGCGGTCATGCGTTCGATCAGCTTGCGGAAGGTATCGAGATATGAGTGTACAAATTCCTCGTTCGGCTCATAGCCCAGAGTGTCCCATCCGAGCTTGTGTTCCGCGCCTTCAATGACTTTCAGCATAAAAGCCTTATCTTCATCAAAACTGTTCTTGTCCCAGGGCATATCGACTATGTCGAAGCCGACTGTGCCGAGCCCGCATATGCTCTGATTTTTCTCGGAAAGGTACACCATAAGGCGTTTCTGACTGTTCGTCTCTGCAAGTCTGCCGCCGCTGAGACAAAGGATATTGATGAGCATAGATGTTCCGCCGTTTGACATATGAAGCCCGTCAGTATCTGAACTGTTGAAACATATCGAATTTGACATCTTATACACTCCGTTTATTCGGGCATGCAGCCCTCACACATCTGTCAGCCTGAGAAAATACTCGTCATTTCCTTCAAATATGCCTGTGGATATGAATCCGTGCCGTTCGTAGAATTTTCTTACACGGGTATTGTCCTTGTGTACTCCGAGAGAGAGCGGGCGTCTGCCGAATTCACTGTATACCTGTTCGATGGCGGCTTCGAGTATCTCGCCGCCTATCCCGCAGCTGCGGTGATCCTTGTCTACTGCAAAGCCCATCACGCGGTAGAAGGGCTTTCCTTTCATCTCATCGGGGTCGGTGTCCCAGGGGATAGCCTCGCCTATCATTATTATACCTACATATTCATCTCCCATGCGGGCAAGAAATGTGTGCCCTATAAGGCCATGCTCTGCGCCGTAGTCGGTGATCTCCATAAGTGTCCCGACGGTATCCACCCATTCCTCGGGGATGTCATCCCTGTTTATCGTGAGCCCGTGAGCTAAGTTCTCATGTGTTAATTGTTCAAGTGTTATCATATATGTCCCTCGTTGTCATGTATCGGTTTGTTTGTCGTGTTCAAGCCCCTTCCAGCCGAACCGCAGAAAGGATATAAGTATGGATATTATTGTGATGGATTCGCTGACGATGCCGCCGATGGAATTGACCAGAACGTCATACAACAGCCAGCAGGGCGACGCGCAGACGAGATTTACCATGCGTATGCTTCGCGGACTGTCTGACCAGTAAGCAAAGGTGCTTGTCACGGATGCGGTGAATGCAAGCAGACTTATGGGGCCGTTCCATGTGAATATGAGTACGGCGGTGAACATGAGCGCTATCACCGCAGGGCATATTTTGCTCCGCACCCATTTCCATTCCTTGTATCTCATCATAAGAGCGTTTCGCAGGATGTTGACTGCAAGGCTCAGACATCCGCTTAACGCACCGAGCAGGAAGAACTGCAGGCAGAACAGCGCAGAGCCCAGAAGCTGCAGCAGGAACAGCATACGGTTTGAGCGTATCTGATATGATGATATGAATAATGCCACCGCTATGAAACCTATGCCCTGTATGAACAGATCTGTCATTTATGTCGTACCTCTGTGATGTTTATTTACTCCGGGATCATATCGGCAAGTTTGAGTGTAAGCACATATCTGTCGTCATCACTTGAGCAGCCCACCACCACGGTGATATAAGTCCTGCCGTCCTGCTCAAAGGATGCTATAAGGCAGCTGCCGGCATTCTCTGTCGTGCCCGTTTTCAAGCCGGTGACATCGGGACGATAATATACACCGTCCGGGTCAAGCAGCTTGTTGGAATTATGCCAGGTGTTCGATTCACCGGAATAGTATACGACATCCTTTTCATAGACATTGGTTATCGAACTTATCTCGGGTACGGTCATAGCGTATCCTGCAAGTATGATGAGGTCGGCAGCGGTGGTATACTGATCCTCGCTGTCCCATCCATCGGGTGTGGTGAAGTGGCTCTCGGTCATGCCTATCTCCGAGGCAAAGCCGTTCATCAGGCCGCAGAAGAAGCTCACGGCATCTTCATCGGACATATTCGGATCATCCAATGCCCTTGCGGTGTTTACAGCAACTGCATAGGCGGCATCATTGCCCGAAGCCATGAGCATGCCTGTGATAAGGTCGGACAGGAGCAGCTCTTGTCCGGGGCGGACATAACATATGCTTGAGCCTTCGCCTATCATAGACTGTTCCGTGCCGACGGTGCATACGGTATCGGGCGATAGATACTTCAGCGCGACCGATGCTGTCAGCAGCTTGGTAAGACTTGCCGGCGCAGTGCGGACGTGTATATTGTCGGCATACAGCAGGGTATCATCGTCGGTACAATACATCGCTGCCGCCCTGCAAGAGGGTTCGGATATCTTTATCATTTCGGCATCCGGGGCTGTGTGAAGTTCATGTGCATAGGTTTCCGATGCGGCCGTTAATGTGGTCTCCTCGGATGATGCGGCCGTCTCACTTGCGGAAGTCACGGTCGTTTCGCTTGGCTCAGCCGCTGATGCGGCGGAAGTCGGCACGGGCATAGTTGGTATGGCTGTGACTTCATCGGTGGTATCACCGCATGAACAGAAGAATATCATACAGGAAAGCATTGCCGGGAATAAAATAGTCTTTGTTTTGATGGTCGTTCACCTCGAATCCTGTATATTATACCACATATGATCAATTAAGTCAAATACGGCGGGCAATGTCTGCAGCCACCTTTGGGTCTGATACCTATGTGCGGTCATATAAATTCGACTTACCGCTTGTATTTATACGGATTTTATGCTATAATAGGAACTATAGTTTATGCCTATAAAGCTGTATTGCCATTACTATGTCGGCTGTGCAACTGTTATATCATGGAAGTATAATATCACATTTCAAGGAGAACGAGTATGAGCCGTGTATTATCATCCGCACATGTGCATACCACCTTCTGCGACGGCAAAAGCACCGCTCGGGAAATGGCACAAGCCGCATATGAAAGGGGCTTTGTATCGCTCGGCTTTTCTTCTCATGCACCGCAGACATTTGATCCCGCACATTGCATAGACCCTTCACGGGAGGATGTATACAAGGCGGAGATACGGGCGATACAGCAGGAGTATGCAGGGCGTATGGCTGTGTATCTTGGTATGGAGCGCGATATGCTCAGCTGCAGCGATCCGCAGAGCCTCGATTATTTCATAGCATCGGTGCATTATTTCATTACACCCGACGGAGGTCACAGCGGAGTCGATGCGCCGTCAAATGTCATGCGGCGATATGTGGATGAATACTGCGAAGGAAGCGGTATTGAGATGGCACGGCGCTATTTTACGCTTATGCGTGAATATGTGATACAGTCAAGACCCGCGATCATCGGGCATTTTGACCTTGTAAGGTACAACAACGCCGCACTCGGACTGTATGATGAAAACTCCGATGTATACAGAAATATGGCTCTTGATGCTCTGCGTGATATGCGTGATACGGATGCACTGCTTGAGGTGAATACAGGCGGTGTGGCACGCGGGTATATGACGGAGCCGTATCCCGCAGCATTCCTGCTTTCGGCATGGAAAGAGTGGGGCGGGGAGGTCATAATAAACTCCGACTGCCACTATGCACCATTGATAGACGGGGGCTATTCTCAGGCAGAAGAACTCCTTTTGTCGCTGGGCTATGATCATATCGTGCGCCTGAGTGCCGATCCCGAAAAGGGTATGTGGGAACAGGCGTCGCTAGAGTGAAATCCCGATGCACTGATAGGAAGGCGGTCAAGCCAGATGAAGTCAATAAGATTAAACGAAAAAGTCCGTGCATTCAGGCAATGGGCGGAAAAGACTCATCCCGGAATAACAGAGGATAACGACAACGGCGAGTGGTGCTTTGGCACCGAGTTTGACGAGATGTACAGCAGTGCAGTCGATACGATCAGCACAATTCCTGCATCAGATGCAGACGAGTATATGATAGATGATATGCTGTACGCCATCGCTCGTGACAATGAGAGCGAGAGCATTATGGATATGCTGACGGAGCACAGTGAATGGTTCTCGCTTCTGTGCAGGGCAAGCATAGCTTCGCCTTATACAAATGCAAAGTGGCAGTTTGCAAAGGCGCTGGCGCATCATGGCAGCGATGATCTGAAAAGCATGATATATGAGTTTCTTGACACGGGAGATGAGTACACCGAGAGGATGGCATTACAGTCGCTGGCGTATATCGATCCAGTACAGGCGGAGAGATATGCCGGAATATTCTGGGACAGGAACAAATATGAACATGATGAGTATCAGAAGATCATGGTGCTGCATGTTTTGTATATGATACACTCGGAGCTGCTCGAGAAGTATCTGGATATAGCCGAGAGATCGGACAGTACGGCTCTCAGGACGAATGCACAGCAGATACGTCAGAGCTCGGGGCGTTCACGATGATACAATACAGGAGGTAAAATATGGCAGAGAAAATAGTACAGACCGCAGGCAGAGACAGACTCGGTGATTTTGCACCGGATTTCGCACATTTCAACGATGACATACTTTTCGGAGAGAACTGGAACAACAGCGACCTTGATCTGAAGACGCGCTCTGTTATCACGGTCGTGGCGCTGATGTCACAGGGCATCACAGACGATTCCATACGCTACCACATTCAGAATGCCAAAGCTCATGGAGTATCCCGCAAGGAAATGGCAGCCATTATCACGCACACAGCGTTCTATTCGGGCTGGCCTCATGCATGGGCGGTATTCGGCATAGCAAGGGAAGTCTATGGTGATGATACCGAATAAGGGTTAGTGATAATGCGCTCCCGGATACGCCGGTCAGGTCGATGAGACATGACCGGCGTTTATCTCCTCTGCATTGTGATTTTCGGGTTTGTAAAAATATATTGTTTTTTCGTAAAAAATTCAACTATTGATTTTTGTGCAAAAATATGGTATACTTTTCATATATGCCCCATGAAACACTTATGTTTATGAGGAGAATCGCTATGAAGAAAAGGATCGCGTTGTTTACAACAGGATGGTGCGGCGAGATACTATGTCAGTTCATCTCCGGGATAAAAGATGCTTTGAAGGACGATGAGGCTGACATATTCATGTTCCTGTGCTATCCGACCTATATAGATACGGTAGCCATAAAGCAGGGACAGATGAATATATTCAATCTTCCCGATCTCCATGATTTCGACGGCGCTGTGCTTTTCGGGAGCGGCCTTGATTTCAGGGACAGGGTGGATGAGCTCATACAGCGCGGCAATGACGCGGGCATACCCGTTATTCTGCAGGGCACGCGCAGGGATGGCGTGAGCTATGTGGGCTCTGACAATTATCAGGCCACAAAGGATATGTGCGAACATCTGAAAAAGAAGCACGGCGTTAATAATATCCTCTTCTTTGCAGGCACAAAGGATTCGCATGATTCCGAGCAGCGGCTTGGTGCGGTACGCGATTATCTGAAAGAGAACGACTGTGAAGATGATCTGAAAGAGGTCTTCTATACAAACTGGGAAAATGCGGCTGTCACAAGGCGCGTCACCGCCATGTGTACTGCGGGGGAAAAGCTGCCCGATGCCTTTATATGCGCAAATGACGGACTTGCGATGGAGACCTGCGTCACTCTCAGCAAATTTGGCTATAATGTGCCCGAGGATGTCATAGTCACGGGTTATGACCATATTGATGACAGCAAGGTATTCTATCCGTCCATAGCCTCAATAGATCAGTGCTTCAATGAGATGGGCGCTGCTGCGGTCAAACTGTGGAAGGAACTGATGGACGGAGCCCCGAAGGGCTGCAGCGAGGTGATATCCTGTCGGTATGTGCCAGGCGACAGCTGCGGCTGTTTTGAATACCGCAACAGTGATATGCTCAGACGGCAAAAGGGCAGGGAGAATTTTTCCAACCGTGCCAAGAATACATACTTTAACCGCAAGCTCGACATCATGGATTCCACCATATTGTCGTGCCTTACCTATCAGGATTTCAAGGAAAAGCTCGGTCAGCTGCTTGCAATGGATCATACCCATGAAGGTGAAGACTTCCATGTGGTGCTCGAGCCGAATTACGGTCTTTCCATCTACGACCCGAATATAAAGCTCAATACCGACAGATACAGCAAGAATATGGAGGTCATATACTCCTCTGCGGACAAAGGTTCATATGATGCGGATCTTTTCGGCTCGGCAGAGCTTATTCCCGGGTACAAGGACGATGGGGAAAATCATTTATATGTGTTCGTCCCTCTGCATGAGGCTGATCTTGCCTATGGCTATCTTATCTTCAGGGATTGCCTTGACAATATCGAGAACCGTTTCCTGAATGTATATCAGAACAGACTGAGTTCCGTAATGGATAAATTCCGCCATGCGCTCACGCTCGATCTTGTGAACAAGAGACTGCTTGATCTGATGAAAAGAGATGCGCTCACCAAAGTCAATAACCGTATGGCGTTTGACGATAAGGAAAAGCATCTGCAGTCCATGATAAACACAGAGCCCGATGTAAGATTTGCCATAGCCATGTTCGATGTGAATAATCTCAAGCTGATAAATGATTCGGAGGGGCACGAAGCTGGGGATGCATATCTGCTCAAGGCCTGCCGTCTTATATGCAGCGTTTTCAAGCACAGCCCGGTATACAGGATGGGCGGAGATGAGTTCGTAGTAGTAATGACCGGTGACGATTACGAGAACAGACAGGCACTCAGAGAGCATTTTGAGAGCATGATAAGCCCATACAGCGATGTGCTCCCTCTGCCCGAGGACTATGTGTCCGTAGCCTGCGGAATATCGGAGTATGACCCGAGTAAGGATGCATATGTCTCGGAGGTCATCAACCGTGCCGATGAACTGATGTACGCTGACAAGGCACATAAGAAAAACAAGAAGATATGATGCGATCCGCCCCTCAATTCAGAGGGGCGGATACTTATTGGAAGGCTGTCAGGGCTCGGAGATCTCGAGATCGGCATGCAGAAGCTGCAGATATATTCCGGGTCCTTCGGTATAATAATTGAATACTCCTGTCACGGTTATCTCCGCTCCGAGGGGAGGATAATCATCGGGATAGCTGTGCTCGCCGTCGAGCACGAACTCTATCCCCTGTGAACAGCAGGCAGTGGCATCCTTTATTACAACTCCGAAGAATTCCTCACCTGTTGTCTCATCCTGATAATATCCGAATACGCCGTTTACTTTGACTACCTTGTCCATGTAGCTGTCGCCGTTGAACATCATGTCATATACCTGCGCATAGACCATATTGCCGTCAAGAGGGGTAAGGTCTATGTCTATCTCATCATAGGGCTCATGTGTTTCGGACTCCGACGGATCATCGGGCAGCTCCTCTATGTATATGCTGTCGCTTTCGGAAACGGCAGCATCTGTGGATATGTCCGTTTCGGCAGTTGTCTCGTCCGGGACATCGGGAACGGTGGACTCGGCAGCGGAAGTAATAGTAGTTACGGGCGGTGGCGGCGGTATGATATATGTCTCCTGCTTATCCGATATCCTGTGCCCGGATGACGCAGCGCAGGAGGTGAGTATCAATGTGAGAAATATCGGAAGTATTCTTTTCATTGGCATCATATAGTCAGGCAGCTTTCGAGCTTTTCGAGTATATCGGCCTTTTTGTAGCCCTTGCCGATGAATACGAGCTGATTGATGCGGTCGCCGTAGGTCTCATCCCAGTCATCCTTTATATCGGGATAGCTCTCAAGTATCGCATCCACTTCCTCTGCGGGGCACGCAGAGAGCCATTCATTGAGCTCTGTGATGCTTGCGTTTCTGCCTGCCTGTTCGAACAGCTGTATATGCACGTCATCATCTGCAAACCACATATAGCCCTTGGTGCGGATAAGCTCCTTAGGATATTCGTCCACAAGGTCCATAAATTTATTGCGGTCAAAGGGGCGCACTTCCTCATATACAAATGAGGTTATGCCGTATTCGTCCATGCACGCTTCCTTGTCGGTAGGCTCGTTGGTATTGAGCGCACGCTGTATGGATGAGGATGCGAGCACTTCATGATAGTTGAACTCATTGCCGTGCAGTATCTTGTCGGTATCCACCACGCTGTTTATGGCCGGGATGATCTCCGCTTCCGACTGTATGTCGCGTACAGCCTTTGTGACCTCTTCGACTTGCTCTGAGGTGAGCAGGTCGGTCTTGTTGAGGATGATAAGGTTGCAGAACTCAATCTGGTCGATGATGAGATTGATTATATCGCCTTCATCGGTGTCATTCTCCATGGACATTTCACGCAGGAATTCGTTGTATATGCGGTCGGCATCGACAACGGAGACCACGGAGCTGAGATATACGTTTGTATCGGGGTTTTCCTCCTCGTATATCACGAAGGATGCAGCGATGTTGGAGGGCTCGCTTATGCCGGAGGCTTCAACGAAGACGGCTTCTATATCGGGGAGCTTTGAGATGCGCTCTATCTCTGCGATGAATTCGTCACGGAGCGTGCAGCATATGCAGCCGTTCTGCAGCTCTACCATCTCCACCGATGATACACGGTCGCGGTTCTTGTTGAGCAGGGCGGCATCTATATTGACACTGCCCATGTCGTTTACGATGAGTGCTATCTTGCGCTGTTCCTGTCTGAGCAGGTTCTGCATGAGAGTGGTCTTTCCCGAACCGAGATAGCCTGTTATCAGTATGACAGGTATTTTCTTGTCAGCCATGCCGCACCTCACTTGAGAGCACCGGAGAGAACATCGTAGTTCTTCTCCATGATGGATATATATGTTGCTCCGTCTGCGATATCATCATTTGATACGGACTGGAGAGAATTGAGCTCGGCTATATCGGCATTTCTGCCGGATGTGCTGATGATAGTCTCTGCAATGGACTTGTCGGAGTTTTCAAGAGTGAAAACGGTATCGCAGTCATATTCATTCAGCTTATCCGAAAGGAATGCGATAGTCTCGAAGCTTGCCTCTGTCTCTGCGGAGCAGCCGATAAATGCCGCATAATAGTCGATGCTGTAATCATCTACAAAGTAGCGGAAGGGGAATCTGTCGCCGAAAATAAGTGTCTTCACGGATGAGCTGTCAACGAGTGCGGCAAAATCATTGTCGAGCGCATCGAGCTTTGCGACATAGCTGTCAAGATTAGCCTGATAATCAGAAGCGTTGGCAGGGTCTATTTCAGAGATATTGTTCTCGATCTCTGCGCAAAGCACCTTTGCATTTTTCAGGGAGAGCCATACATGCTCATCGTATTCTACTTCGCCCTCTTCGTGTTCATGCTCATGATCGTGATCGTCCTCATCCTCATCATGGCTGTGACCGTGACCTATTACTTCATCGCAGACTTCTTCGGGAGAAAGGGCAGCGTCAAAGAATGTAGGCCAGTTGCCCTCGGGATCCACGATGGCATCATAGCTTTCATTGCTCATACGGATAT
>JAEEGL015719658.1_pt1 | contig 15004 bp, 16 predicted proteins | sample 9134231 | NCBI WGS metagenome assembly JAEEGL01 (sample SAMN16246548, study PRJNA631951) | gut metagenome | biome: gut microbiome; feature: rumen; material: fiber-attached | host: Bos | place: Iran: Karaj | collected 2018-10 | reverse complement strand
ACGACCTCGGAAGCGTCGAGCAGGCTCGTCGTATTGCTCGTGGGCTCCGGATGGTCGTTGAAGATGATCCCGACACCGAGCGCGTGCGCCTGCTTCAAAAAGCTGCTCATGAGCGGGAAGTCCTTCAGATTGACCGTATAGCCGGTCCCACCCGTCGATTCGCGCCAGTCGGTGTCGATCACAAGCATGTCTATGGGATAGCCCCTGTCGAGATAGTCGTTGATCTGCTGCAAGGCGGTCTTTGAGGTATATTCATAATAGCGCGAATCCCAGAAGCCGAGCATTTGCAGCGGCAGCATCTCGCTTCTGCCCGTGAGCTCGACGAAGTCCTTCATAAAGGTCTCGTAATCGCCGCTCGGCAGGAACACGAAAACGTCCTGCGCCTGATTGTCGAGGTCCCAGCCGTTGACGGGCTCCGAGATCTTTCCCGGCGCGTAGCCGCGTTCGGACGGGATCACACGCGGCACGTCGCAGAAATACCAGGAATCGAGATCGTCCGAGGGCGAGGGGAGAAAAACGTTCGCGTCGTTTTCTTCGGTAAAACGCCAGAGTTCTCTGCCGGAAGCGTCCGTAATATACGTTCCGGACGCGTCTTTCGCGTTTTCGGGAAGATAAACGGTATAGGAACCGGTGCGGATCAGCGTATAGCCGCCGCGGGTTTCTGTTGTAAAGGGAATTTCTTGCCAATTTGTGCGCTTCTCAACGGTGAACGACGGTCTGTTTTCAAATCCTTTCGGCCCTTCCGTTTCGATCCTGACAAGCGAATTGCTTAACAGTTCAACACGCACGTCCCCCGCGATCACATAAGAGGGGAGCCCTGCCTCATAATCCGCGGGATCGTAAGCGGGCGTTCTGTCGCCGCCGATCGCGCCGAACAAAGAGGTGAGAAGCGAAATAAAGAAACAAATGACTTTGATCATATCGGATCCCTCCGCTGCGTGTGACGTTTATTCTTCGGTCAGGACCGTGATCTCGTCGCCGGGGCGGATCTCGCCGCCTTTTTCAACAGTGGCGAACACACCCTCACGCGGCATCACGCATTTACCCACGAGCTTGCTGATCGCGCAGCCCTCGTGGCACTCCTTGCCGATCTGGCTGATCTGAAGGATACATTCTCCGATTCGCAGGCGCGTGCCGACAGGCAGGGTATAGAGCTCGAGGCCCTCAGTGGTGATGTTCTCGGCAAACACGCCGTGGCAAAGCCCGTTTGTGGGGCCCATCTTCGCTTTCTCGATGCTCTCGACGCCTAATAAGCTTACCTGCCTGTGCCAGTGCCCGGCGTGAGCGTCGCCTTGTAGCCCGTAATTCTCGATCAGCACGCCGGGATCCACTTTGGTTTTCGGCGTGCCTTTTTTCTCGCTGATGTTGACGGAAACAACGGTACCTTTCATAGTCTTCCTCCCTTGGCTGTTTACCCGCCGATGCGGTTGAGCGCGTGTGTGTGGGTTAAATCTGTTTCAAAATGATGGCCCGCGGGTTTCTTTAGGATCGCCTCGCGGATCGCGGTTTCTAGTTTTTCAGGGTCGTCGATATAGGGCATGAGATCGTAGGTCTCCGGATGGCCGAGGCAGGGCTTTACTCTGCCGTTGCAAAGGAGCCGCACCCGATTGCAGGTGTTGCAGAATTTCTTTGAAATGGGTGAGATCATGCCGATCTTGCCTTTGAAACCCTGCGCGGCGTAATACACGGCCGTGCCGTCGGTTTCGCCGGTCGGCTGCAAAAACGGGAACCGCGCGAGGATCTCGTCGGAACGGATGCGCATGCGCTCGGACTCGCCGACGTCGCTGAACGGCATCAGCTCGATAAACCGCACGTCGAGGGGCATATCCTTCGCAAGTTCTATAAGCCGGTCGGCGCCTTTTTCGTTGACGCTGCGAAGAAGGACGGCGTTGATCCGCACGCGCCGGAATCCGAGTGAAAGGGCTTTTTCGATGCCGTCGAGCACCGGGGTGAGGGCGTCGCGCCCGGTCAGTTGACGGTAACAGCTTCGGTCGAGCGAATCAAGGCTCACGTTCACGGCGTTAACTCCGGACGAGAGCAGTTCCTCCGCTTTTTCGGCAAGCAAAAGCCCGTTTGTGGTCACGCCGAGCGTTTTCGGGGCCGCGGCGGCTTTTACCTGCCGCGCGATCTCGCAGATATCGCTGCGCACCAGCGGCTCGCCGCCCGTAAGGCGGATCTTGTCGATCCCCACGGCGGCAAAACCGGCGGCAAGGCGCGCGAACTCAGCCGGAGAAAGCTCGCCGGCGTCTGGCTTCGCGGCGCCGCAGTAGGCACAGTTGAGGTTGCACCGCTGGGTCACCGATATTCTCAGATAATGGATCTCGCGCCCGTGATTATCCTTCATAGAGATAGTCGTGTCTGCCGCCCGTTTTCTCGAGCAGCCTGATCTCTTCGATCGTCATGCCGCGGTCGATCGCCTTGCACATGTCGTAAACCGTGAGCGCCGCCACGGACACGGCGGTGAGCGCCTCCATCTCGATGCCCGTGCGATACATGCACCTCAGCGTCGAGATGACCGAAAGCTCGTCGAGCCCGTTATCGGTAAAGTCGATCTTTACGCTGTCGATCGGGATATTGTGGCAAAGCGGGATGAGCTCCCACGTCTTTTTCGCGGCCATGATGCCCGCGATGCGCGCGGCGGCGAGGGCGTCGCCCTTTTTGAGTTCGCTCGCAAGCAGCTTTTGCAGGGTTTCGGGCTGCATACGGACTTTCGCGAGCGCCGAGGCGGTGCGGACGGTCACGTCCTTTTCGCCCACGTCCACCATATTCGCCTGCCCGTTTTCGTCAAGATGCGTAAACTCCATATCCGTCCCCCTTATTCGTCCAATAACCGGTAACCGCCGAGCTCGGTGAGTCTGCGGCGCAGCTCTCGGCTGTGCAGGATCTCAAAGAACGCGCGCACGCGCGGATCGTCCGCGGCGCTTTCGGCCACGAGGAAATCATATTCCTCGTGATAGAGCGGGATGAAATCGAGCCCGTAGATCTTCGCGGCGGACAATATGCCCATCCCTGCGTCGGCGTTGCCGGCCGCAACGGTCGCGGCAACGGCGGTATGCGTGAACTTCTCATTTGAATAGCCGTCGATATCCGAGGGCTGAAGGCCGTTCTGTTTGAGCAGATAGTCGAACAGGATCCGCGTACCCGCGCCGCGCTGACGGTTCACGTAGCGGCAGTTTTTCAGATCCGCGATCTCACGGATGCCGAGCGGATTCCCGTGACGAACCATGAGCCCCTGGATACGCTCAACGCCTTTTATGATCCGCGCGCCGCCGTCCGGGAAATGCTTTTTCACATAAGATTCATTATACTTGCCGGTCTCTTCGTCGAGCAGATGGATGCCTCCCATGTGGGCGTATCCAGCTTTGACGGCCTGGATCGCGCCCATGCTGCCGACGTGGGAAGAAACGACCGTCAGCACGATCCCTCGTTTTCGCGCTTCGTCTGCAACCTCGTCGATCAGCGGGTCGTGGCTGCCTGTGATCACGAGGGTGCTGCCGTTGTCCGGCTGCCCGAGCATACGGATATTGACGGCAGATCCCGCTTCGACGCCCTCGCGGTTCTGGTCGACTTCAAGAATGCCGTGGGCTTTCGTCACGCTGGTGATCACGCCCGCGCCGCGCGGCAGCGGGACCGCGTAATTGACGTCGGCGACGCTGCCAACGGACACGCGCACGAATTCTTTATACTTGAGAGATGAAACGACGCGCTTCGTCAGGACGGCTTCGGCGACCTGCGGAGCGGCGGACTGTCTTTTATAGTAAAGGTCGACCATCGGCCGTACGAATTCTTCCATCACGACCATCGCCGAAACGGGATATCCGGGCAGTCCGAGCACGGGTTTGTTTTGGATCTGCCCGAGCACGACGGGCTTGCCGGGCTTGATGGCGACGCCGTGGAGCAAAAGCTTGCCAAGATCGCGCACGACGCCCGCAGTCAAATCGTCGCGCCCCGCTGAGGACCCGGCGAGGATCAGCACGGCGTCGGTTTCGTCGCACGCGCGTCTCACGGCGGCCTCAAGCAGGTCTTTTTTGTCCTTCACAATATCGTAGACGACGGCGTCGGCGTCCCAGCGGCGCAGCATGGATGAGAAGATCACGGAGTTGAACTCAATGATCTCCCCGACGCCGGGGTTGCCGGTCGGCTTCACGATCTCGTCGCCGGTGGGGATGATGCCGAAGCGCGGGCGTTTTTTGACCGAAACGCGCGTCACGCCGCCGGCGAGCAGCGCGCCGAGCAGGGGAGGCGTAAGCACGGTGCTGGTGGGCGCGATCATGTCGCCCATGCAAAGGTCTTCGCCTACCTGCCGCACGTTCATCCACGGCGAGGCGGCGGCGAGAATGCGCACGTTCCCTTCGGGCTCCTCGCGCACGTCCTCCACCATGATCACGGCGTCCGTGCCCGCGGGCAGCGGGTCGCCGGTGTCGACGACGGTATATTTATCGGGCGGAAGGATCAGCGGTTCGCGCTCACTGGCGCCGTAGGTATCTTCGGCGCGCACGGCGATGCCGTCCATGGCCGACGCGTTATAATGCGGTGCGCTGATCGCGGCGTAGGCGGCACAAGCGAGGATGCGCCCGTCCGCAGCGGCGGTGTCGATCGTCTCTTCGCCCGCTTCAAACGGCAATTCCTTCAGCGCGGAAAAGAACAGCGCTTTCGCCTCGTCCAGAGGCGTGTTCATCAGATAATCGTGTTTCATATGATCCCTTCTCCAAAGAGTCTCACGGTGACGGCGGTCCCCGCTGCGAGGCCTTCGCTGTTGCGGCCGATCAGCAGATATCCGTCGGAGCGTGTGAGCTGCGAGATGACCCCCGACTTGCCGTAAACGGGCGTCGCGTCGCCGTTTTTAAGCGAGACACACAGGAATTCCTCTCTGCCGTGGTTACTCGACACGTGCTCCGCGAGCCGCGCCGTAACGGTTTTTTCGGGCATATCAATGCCGTAAACGGCTTCAATAAAAGCCTTCACGACGCTCAGCGTGGTGAAATACGCGGCGGCGGGGTGACCGGGCAGCCCGAAGACGGCGCTGTTTCCGACGCTCCCGATCAGCGTCGGTTTGCCGGGCTTTACGGCTATGCCGTGTACGTATAGTTCGCCGGCGGCGTCGATCGTTTCGGCGGTCAGGTCCATCGTACCGGCGGACGACCCGCCGGAAAGAAGCACCGCGTCGTTTTCGTTGACGGCGCGCAGGAGCGTATCGGTGAAAACGGTCTTCTCGTCGGCGATCACGCCGTAGCTTGTGACTTCGCATTGCATTTTCTCGCAAAGCGCGGATAAGAGGTGCGTGTTCACGTCGCGCACCTGCCCCGGCAGGGGATCTTTCTCCACGCCGACGATCTCGTTGCCGGTGGAAATAACGCCGACTTTGAGTTTTCTCAAAACGGGCACCTCGGCAAAACCGGCGGCCGCGAGCACGCCGATATGCAGTGGCGCGAGCAGCGTGCCCGCGGGCAGCAGTGTTTCGCCCTCTTTCACGTCGTCGCCGACGTTCGTCACGTTTTCAAGAGGGCTCACGCTCTTCGAAAGCAGACAGTTTCCGAAGCCGTCCTCTTCCGTGTATTCTACGGGAATCACGGCGTTGAAGCCCTCCGGCAGCATGCCGCCGGTCGGGATGCGCACGCACGCGCCCTTTTGGCCTTTCATCTCAGCCGCCTGACCCATCAGTACCTCGCCCGTGATGAGAAGCGGAACCGGGCTGCTTTCGGAGGCGCCGTAAGAGTCGGGCGCGAACAGGGCGTAGCCGTCCATCGTGGAGCGACGGAATGCCGGCACGTTTTCTCTGCTGCGAAGCGGTTCGGCAAGGATCCTGCCGCACGCGCAGGACAAAGGAACTTCGGTAGGATTCAGCTTCGTTCTTTCGCCGAGCGAACGGGCAATTGCCTCGGCCTCGGCCAAAGTGATAACGTTGAGCATGCGCTCACCCCCACACCCATTGCGCGAAAAACGCCTTGCCGAACGTAGAATCCGGCGTTTTCATCGCCTGCGGGTCGTTATATTCCTCGATCCTGCCGGCGTTGAGCAGCAGGATCTTCGTAGCCGTCAAAAACGCGTGCTTCGGCAAGTGCGTTGCGACGAGCAGCGTTTTATCGGGCGAATCGTATTCGTGTTTGATGACTTCGGACAGCGCGTCGCCCATTTCGAGGTCAGAGGCGCTCAGGGGCTCGTCTAGCAGCAGGATCGCACTTTGCTTTGCGAGACTTCTGGCGAGCGCCACGCGCTGGCGTTCGCCGCCGGACAGCGCGCCGACCTTTTGTTTTGAAAGCTCCGTCAATCGGCATTCACGCAGAAGACGGTCGCAAAGCGCTTCGTCTTTGCAGGAAAGCGCGACGTTGGAGCGCACTGTCCCGTTGAAGCAGAACGGCGTCTGCGGCTGGTAGCAGATCTCTTCTTTCGGCACGTCGATCTCGATCGTGCCGCTGTCGGGCTTCAGAACGCCGGCGATGAGGCGCAGCAGCGTCGATTTGCCTGAGCCGTTTACGCCCACAAGCGCCACGCGTTCGCCGCTTTCGATCACGAGCGAAGGGATGTCGAGGCAAAAGCCGTCAGAAAGCTGTTTTTTCAAATTCGTGATCCTGATCATTTCCATCTCTCCTGCAGCGTATAGGCCGGTATGTTGACAATGAGCGCGAGAAGCATCAGAATGATGCCGAGCGCGAGCGCTTTAGAAAAGTTGCCTTTATTGGCTTCGAGCAGGATAGCGGTCGTCATGACGCGCGTTTTGAACTGGATGTTGCCGCCCACGAGCGACACCGCGCCGACTTCGGCAATGGAGCGGCCGAACCCCATCAGGATCACGCTGATAAAGGGACCGCGGCACTCGCGCAGCAGTAAAAGGATTTGTTTGTACGCGGGCAGACGAAGGCCGCGCGCCGTTTCGCGCATAGCGTCCCAAGTCGAGGCGGAAGCGGACGCGCTGAGTCCGGTGACGACAGGCGTGATCAGCAGCACCTGGGCGATCACCATCACGGGCACCGAAAACATCAGATGAAAAGAACCGAAAGGCCCGATGGAACGGAACAGGATAAATACGATAAGGCCTGCCAGCACGGGCGGCAAGCCCATAAGGGTGTTCGTGACGCGCAGCACGGCGCCTCTGCCCGGAAATCTGTGTTTGCCGAGCGACACGCCGAGCGGGATGCCGATCAGCGCGGAGATCGAGGTGCTGAAAACGACATCACGAGCGTCGTGCGCAGGATCTGTATCAGCTCGCTGTCGAGATGAACGATCAGAGAAAATGCTTCTTTCAGCGTTTCCATAACACTCAAAAAACGGCTGTCGCCGCGAAGGGCGGCAGCCGTAATGGATCAAAGGTTATTTGTTGAGAAGATAGAACAGCTGCTCGCCGTAGGCTTCTTTGCCGTATTCCTCGATGAGCTTCGCGGCCTCTTCGCCCTGCAGCCACTCGATCAGCGCGTTCGCGCCTTCGGTGTTGATCTTGACGTCGGTATCCTTAAACGCTTCCGCGTCGGGGTTCACACCGAGCAGCGAATAGGTGTTCTTCATGTCGTCGGCCTCTTCTTTGAGAAGCTTCAGGTTCGGCAGGCTCTCTTTCATCGAAAGGAACGTGGCCTTGTCGGTGAGCGTATACACGTTCATCTCGTTGGCTTTGGTCAGCGTGTCGCCCATGCCGGAACCGACCGAGGAATACCAGCTTTCGCCGGTGGGGTCGATCTCAACGGATTCCCAGATGCCCGTCTCTTTGTTGTGCGTGCCGGAGTTGTCGCCGCGCGAGGCAAAGCCCGCTCCGCTTTCGGCGATCGCCTTGAAGGCGTCGGCGGCGGTGGCGGCGTCAGTGACCTTGGCGGGGTCGGCTTCGGGCCCGACGATCACGAAGTAGTTATACATGAAAGACAGACGCTCGGTCGAAGCATAGCCCTCTTCGATGAACGCTTCTTCCTGCTTCTTCGAGTGGACGAGCAGCATGTCGGCGTCGCCGGATTTCGCGTAGCCGATCGCGATGCCGGTGCCGGCGGAAGCGACTTCGACGGTATAGCCGGTCTCAGCCTCAAACACCGGAAGCAGATAGGGCAGCAGACCGCTGTCGTTGACGGACGTAGTCGTCGCGAGCCGGATCACTTTGTTTTCGGGTTCGGGAGTTTCGGAAGCGGGTTCGGTGCCGGGTTCGGAGGCAGGCTCGGAGTCTTGCTCAGAGCTTCCGGGAGCTTCGGTGCTCGGATCGGGTTCGCCCGCGCCGCAGGCGGCGACTGAGAACAGAAGACCAAGTACCAGAATGAGTGCGAGAAGTTTTTTCATGTTCATGCTCCTTTTCAAACACGGAAGGCCCGTTGGTTTCCCGCGGGACCCTTTGACCGACGGAGCCCCTCGGGACCCCGGTGAAATTTCGGTCACGCTTTCCAAAGCGTGCGGAGACCGTTTAGCTTTCGGAAAGTCGGATATGAACGAACGGCGGAATTCCCGCCAACTTCACCGAATATTTATGAAAACAGTTGAAATCAATGTTTCTGTATGTTATATTATCATATAGAAATAAAAACGGCAAGAGGTTTTTTATGAGATTTGCGGTTTTGACTGTCAGCGACCGGTGCGCCGCCGGGATCACCGAAGACAAAAGCGGTCCCGTGCTGTGTGAAATGATAAAGGATCTGGCCGAATCGACGCTTTATGAAGTTGTGCCTGACGAGCGCGAAAAGATCGAAGAGGCGCTCATCCGCTTCGCCGACGCCGAAAAATGCGATTTCGTGTTCACCACGGGCGGCACGGGCTTCGCCCCGCGCGACGTAACGCCCGAAGCCACGAAAAACGTGATCGAAAAAGAAGTGCCCGGCATCCCCGAGGCGATTCGCGCCGAAAGCCTGAAGATCACCCCGCGCGCCATGCTCTCGCGCGCTGTCGCGGGCATCCGCGGCAAAACGCTGATCGTGAATCTGCCCGGCAGCCCCAAGGCGGTGCGCGAATCCCTTGCCGTCGTGCTTCCGATCCTGCCGCACGCAGCCGAAACGCTCAGCGGCAAAACGCTCGACTGCGGGAGGCCGAAACCGTGAACCGCGGTCCGCTCTGTGACCGCGCTGTCGCCGTGATCGGCTGCGGCGGGCTCGGCTGCAACGTGATCGCGCATCTCGTCGGCGCCGGGATCGGAACGCTGTATCTCTGCGATTTCGATACCGTGGACAAAGAGAACCTCAACAGGCAGTTCCTTTATAAATATGAAGACGTCGGCAAGAAGAAGGCCGTTCTCGCCGCCGCGTTTGCCACCGCCTATCATCCCGCTTGCAAGCCGATCCCTGTAGACAGAAAGATCGTTGACGAAAACGATCTCGGTTTTGCCGCCGCGTGCGATCTCATCGTACTGGCTGTCGATAACAATAAGGCGCGTACCGTTGCCGAAAAGTTTTGCGTTTCGCACGGTATCCCGCTCGTGAACGGCGGCATGCGCAGCGGCTACGGTAACGCGTACGCCTATATCCCGGCGAAGACCCCATGCCTCGGCTGCGCGGGGCTGTTGTCCGGCGAAAGCTCGAATGAGACCGTCGACAGCGGTACAGTGGGCGTAATCGGGGCGCTTTCGGCGGAGCTCGCGGTATCCGTGCTGCGCGGCGATACCGAAGCGGCAGGGAACCTGTATGTTTACGACAATTATGAAATCAGTAAGCTGCGGATCAGGTCCGGCAAGGACTGTTTCTGCGGCAGGAATAGGAGTTGATGAAATTGGCTCGGGCACTTGACGGATACACCGGAAAAGTATTGTTTGTCGATCTCACGAAAAGAACTTCGGAGCTCTTTCCGTGGACGGACGCGGACCGCAAACGCACGCTCGGCTGCAAGGTGATGGCGGCGGATATCCTGCTGCATCACATCAAACCGGGCATGAAGGCGTTTGACGAGGATAACTGGCTCGTCGTGACCACCGGCCCGCTCACCGGCACCGGCTGTCCGAACTCGTCGCGCTTCAACATTTCAACGATCTCGCCGCTCACGGGGATCCTAACGTCCTCCAACTGCGGCGGCGACTTCGGACTTTGGCTCAAGCGCGCGGGCTACGACGCCGTGATCTTTACGGGCAGGAGCGAAACGCCCGTTACGGTCAACATCACGCCCGAGGCTGTCACGTTCGACGACGCGACGCCCCTGATTGGCTTTACCACGAGCGAAACGCAGGAAAAGCTGCCGAAAAAGACCGGCAAGCTCGTGATCGGCCCGGCGGGCGAACACAAGGTGCTTTACGCCTGCGTGTTCTCGGGCGAGCGCACAGCGGGCAGAGGCGGCGTGGGCGCCGTGTTCGGCGACAAGAACCTGAAAGCCGTCACTGCGTTTGGCACCTCGATGCCGACCGTGCGCAACCGCGAAAAGCTGCGCAAGCTCAACAAAAAATGGGTGCATATCCTGCAGACGCACCCGCTCACCGGCCGCCAGCTGCCGAAACTCGGCACGGCCGGCCTCATTGCGCCCATGCAGGCGCATAAGATCCTCGCCACCAAGAACTTCAGCGAAGGCCGGTTCGACGGCTTTGAAAAGATCTCGGGCGAAGAGCTCGCCGAGCATCATCTCGTATCGAACGCCGCCTGCACCACCTGCGTGATCCGCTGCGCGCGTATGTGCAAGGTGGACGACAAGGTCGTAAAAGGCCCCGAGCTTGAGGTCCTCGGCCTTCTCGGCGCGAATATCCTGAACGACGATATTGAAAAGATCATCCGCTGGAACTACGTGCTCGACGAGCTCGGCATGGACACGATCTCCGCCGCAGGCACGCTCGCGTTTGCGATGGAGCTCAAAGAAAAGGGCGTGCACGATTTCGGCGTGGAATTCGGCCGCAACGACAACGTGGAAGAGATGTTCCGCAAGATCGCCGTGCGCGAGGGCGAGGGCGACATTCTCGCCGACGGTTCCCGCGTCATGAGCGAAAAGTTCGGGGGCAAGGAATACGCGATCAACGCCAAGGGCATGGAGCTCGCGGCCTACACGCCCCGCCACGCGGTCGGGCACGGCCTCGGCTACGCCACGGCGAACCGCGGCGGTTGCCACCTGAACGCGGGCTACATGGTCGTGGTCGAAGGCCTCGGTCTCGACGTCGATTCGCTGACGCATCACGGCAAGGCGGCGCTCGCGATCATGTTCCAGAACCTGATGGAGGCCGTATCCGCCGGCGGCTCGTGCATGTTCACGAGCTACGCGGTGCTGCCCGGGTTCCTGATCGACAAGCCGAACTGGTTCCTGACCAAAGCGATCCTCGCCGCGTTCCCGTACGTCGGCCCGGTCGTGAATCTTCTGAGCCATTTCACCAAAGCGCCCGCGATCAATATCCCGCTGCTGCCTGAATCCTACGCGATTAAATACGCCACGGGCATCAAGTCCACGATGGCGAAGATGCTCACGTGGGGCGCCTACGGCTATAACGCCGAGCGTATCGCCAACGTCATTCTCGGCCAGAAGGCGGACGCCGACCAGCTCCCATCCCGTCTGACGGACGAACCGCAGGATCCGAACGATCCGCGCACCAAGGTGCCGCTTGACAAGATGAAACCCGTTTACTACCGCGCGCGCGGGTGGAAGGACGGCATACCGAAATGGCACCGGCTGAAGAGCCTCGGCATCAAGATCTCGAAAGACGTTTACGATGCCGCTGTAAAGGAGGCGTATCGCTGATGGCAAAGATCAACGTAAAACTCTTCGGCGTGTTCCGCATGGACACCCATATCGACTGTATCGAACTCGAGGCCGCGAAACTCGGCGAGATCTTTCCGCTGCTCAACGAAAAAAGCCTTGCCCTGTATGAGGAACGGCACGCATCGGACCCCAAGACCGAAAAGCCAGCTCCCTTTACGTTCAAGGACGCGATCGTTTACGTGAACGGCGAACGGAGCGCGAAAAAGGGCTTGAAGCTCGCCGACGGCGACGAGATCTGGCTGCTTTCGCCCGCGTCCGGCGGCTGAGAAGGAGGATATTATGGCGTTTTATATCGATCAGAACCAATGCGTCGGCTGCGGCGCGTGCAGATTCGCGTGCCTGTTCCAGATCCCGAAGCCCGACGAAAACAAAACGAAATACACGATCTCCGAAACCGCCTGCTGCGGCTGCGGACAGTGTGAAAACATCTGCCCGAACAGCGCGATCCACCCGCTGCCGGACCATAAGCGCCGCGTCGTGGTGCTCATCGACGGCACGCTCTGCAAGGGCTGCGGCCGATGCGCCAAGGTGTGCCAGGCGAACGCCCCGCAGGGCGAGATCGGCAAGCCCTTCGTGATCGACCAGGACAAGTGCTTCCGCTGCGGTATGTGCGCCCGCGCCTGCAAATTCGAGGCGATCAAGGTGCAGTACGAGGGTGAATAAACCCCGTTTTAAGGCGGCAAAAATAATGCCGTTTTCAGAAAAATAATGCTTGACAAATCGAATTGCGGGTATTATAATATGGCTTGTTCGGTTGAACAAGCCGTACGTAGAGGAATAGTGTAACGGTTAGCACTGCAGACTCTGACTCTGCCTGTTGGGGTTCGAATCCCTATTCCTCTGCCAAACGGAGGCATAGCTCAGCTGGTTAGAGCATTCGCTTGACGTGCGAAAGGTCTAGAGTTCGAATCTCTCTGCCTCCACCAGAATAGGATTGCTATTTTAACAGTAGCAATCCTATTGTTTTTCTGTTATCATATTATGAAAGATTACGATCGGAGGAAGGCGAATGGTTTATGGCGTGATTGACAAAAAGAGCAGCCGCTATTATACATATCTCAAAGCTGTTTTCGACGCTATTGAAAACAAGCAGGTCGAGTACAATTGGCTGATTACAGACACCGAAATCTTTGCCCATAGCAGCAGATTAGATGCACTCAATACGAGTGTTCATTGGAAGCACGAAGACGGAAAGCCGATAGCGATTTCTGCACCGGATTACTACTTTCTATCCGGAGAAGAACTTACAAAAATAATTACGGAAGACGATTCTCAATGGATATGGGGTGTCCTCTCTGGGTTTGAAAAAAGTATTCCGCTTGATGAGATTCTGGAACACCCTCTTCCGAAAGCAGGTGGATACGAGGGTTTCTGGAAGAATCCGCCCTCCATTCAGAATCCTCTTGCAACGATGGAAATCGTACCATGGGACAGTTCGTGCGTCCTTCTTCTCAGCTCAAAAGAAGAAATCGTTGAGAATTTCAGAAAAGCGTTCCCAAAGTGCCAAGATTTAAGTGCGTATAATTCATAATAATCTGACGTTACGAAATTTAACGATAACTTGAATGTCTGTACAAAAGGACCGGTCTTAATGTCGTTATACACCGTATCCATTTCAACGACATGCATTTCGGGATTACTTTCTGTGTAAGACAGAAAATCTTTGTTTTTGTTACTTTCAGCCATATTAATTCGCTCCTTTCTCAGGCTGCCGGCAACACAATATTATTCTCTATTTGCAAGACTAATTTCAACTCGAATTTGATGCACGACTGAATTCTACTCGCCACCCTTTGGAGTAGACGTTAACTTTTCACTTCAGCGGCAGTTATAAAAACTCACAAACAGTTGACTTTGTGCGTTTTCTGTGCTATACTATCGCCGGAAAAATCATATGGGAGGCTAAGTTATGAAAAACCGTGCAGGAAAAACGGTGCAGAATTTCAGCGGAGAGACGGCATACACGTCGTTTTATCCAAAGCCGTTACCCCCTGATCCGAATATAGAAATCGATGCAGAGATGCGACAGCTTTTGATTGACGCACATAAGAAACTGGCGCTGCTGGACGGCCTGTCTGACCGGATCCCGAACAAGGACTTGTTCATCTCAATGTACGTTAGAAAAGAGGCGCTGGTATCCTCCCAGATCGAGGGCACACAATGCACGCTGGAAGACGTGCTGGATCCGGAAATTGACGAAAACGCCAACGCAGACGTTTCCGACGTGGTGAATTACGTCCGCGCGATCAATTTTGCCATCAAACGCATGGAGGATTTGCCGCTGTGTAACCGGCTGATAAGAGAAACACATGCGGTGCTGATGAACAGCGTCCGCGGCGGTGATAAAACCCCCGGCGAATTCCGCATGTCGCAAAACTGGATCGGCGGTGTCGGCAGCACACTCAAAAATGCCCGCTTTATTCCGCCGAATCCGCAGGATATGATCGAATGCATGTCGGCCCTTGAGCGGTTCATGAATGACGACGACGAGATGGACCCGCTGATCAAGGCTGCGCTGCTGCACTATCAGTTTGAGACGATCCATCCGTTCCTTGACGGCAACGGCCGCGTCGGGAGGTTGTTGATCACGCTTTTCCTGATGAGCAAAGAGGTCATCTCATCGCCGGTGCTGTATCTGTCGTGTTTCCTGAAATCCAACCGGATCGAATACTACGACCGGATGAACGAGATCCGCAGAGCGGGGAACTACGAGCAATGGGTGAAATTCTTACTGCGCGGCGTTGCAGAAACTGCAGAAGATGCGACGGAGACCATTGACCGGCTGAACGAACTGCACAAGAAAAACGAGGCCAAGCTGGCAGACGTCCCGACCCGCTCCAGGCAGAACATCATGAATCTGTTCGCATATATTGAGCGAAACCCGATCATCGAGACGGTAAAAACAGCTGCTGCGCTGGGACTATCACGTAACGGCACAGCAAACTATATTGCCACGCTATGCAAAAAGGACATTCTAAAATTCTCTGCCAAGTCCGGCAAGGCTCTTGTCTTTGCCTATGAGGAGTATCTAAATATTCTCAAAAAAGATACGTAAACGACGCGATATATCTCACATCATCAGCCACACTGATGCCGGGATCGGCGATCTCAGCGGAACACGACGCATCTTCCGGACGCAGTGCGGTCCCGTCAAAAGTCCGGACGCTTCTTCTGGTTAATGGTTTCAAACACGTTCATAATGATACCCCTTTCCCGGCATACAAAGGGCTCTTTTCCTGTTTCTGTGAAAAATGTGTTTTGACTGCGTCCTGTTCCGGACTGTCCCGGGTAGATCACACCCTTACGCCGCCTGTCCCTTTTATTGCTCATTTTTCTTCGGAGGTTTGTGAGGAGTGGCACACGATTTCGAATTTGGGCAATTTGT
>JAEEGL014246362.1_pt1 | contig 15004 bp, 12 predicted proteins | sample 9134231 | NCBI WGS metagenome assembly JAEEGL01 (sample SAMN16246548, study PRJNA631951) | gut metagenome | biome: gut microbiome; feature: rumen; material: fiber-attached | host: Bos | place: Iran: Karaj | collected 2018-10 | reverse complement strand
TCCTGATCGCTGTCGCCGGCAACAACTTTTTTGTTCATCAAAAGCGGCAAAACGTTTGTGCCTTTGTTCAAAGAATACATCTGCTGAACATAATACGAAACCGAGCGGAAAGACCTCAGATTGTCGAACCAGATTGCGTCGGGTCTCCACTGCCAGCCTTCAATGTGCGCAAAAAGCGGCGCGTATGTCGCCATGTGAACGACGTCAGCATTGCGCTCAATTCCGGTCATAAAAGCGGCTTCAAGAAGCGAGGCTTCAAAATGATTCCATTTTTTGCCTTTGCCGTGGCAGGCGTATTCACCCGCAAAAATCTTCGGGCCTTTTCTGTCGTATTTGTCGTAACGGTGACGGTTTTCAGCACTCAAAAACCACGATTCAGGTCTGTAAAAATGCTCGTCATAAAGGTCAACTCCGATTTCTTTCATCTTCGGCTGCAACATATTGAATTTTTCGCCTTCGGAATCGGGTCCCGTTGTGCCTATCAATTTGATATTCGGATATTTAGCGCGGATTGCGGCAGAGAATTTTTTCAAACGCTCCGTAAAAACGGGATTGTCTTTGTAGTCCCACTGCTCGTTGCCGACGCCCAAAAATTTCAGGTTGAAAGGCTCCGGGTGTCCCATTTCAGCACGGACTTTTCCCCATTTTGTTGACTTGTCGCCGTTTGCAAACTCTATCAAATCCAAAGCGTCCTGAATATACGGCTGCAAATTGTCGATAGGACAATGCGCCTCCATGTCAGGCTCACCCCATTTTTTGTTCTCGTTCTGAAACTGACACGCCAAGCCGCAACTTATAACCGGCAACGGCTCAGATCCGAAATCCTCGCACAATTGGAAAAATTCAAAAAATCCCAAACCGTAACTTTGATAATAATCAGGATAAAACCTGAAATCAAAAGTGTAATGCCAACGGTTTTCGTTGAGTTTGCGGTTTTCTACCGGACCGACGGAATTTTTCCATTGATAACGGCTTTCCAAATCCGTGCCTTCAACAATACACCCGCCCGGAAAACGGAAAACACCGGGTTTCATATCGAAAAGTGCCTGAGCCAAATCTTTTCGCATACCGTTTTCCCTGCCTTTCCAAGTATCTGTCGGAAAGAGAGATACGTGTTCAAGGTCTGTGGTAACAACGGGCTGTTTGTCAAAGCCGCGAAGAAAAATCCTCATTGAGGCTTTCGGATTTGTAACCTTGCCTTTAAATTTTGCAGTATATTTTTTCCATTCTTTGCCTTCGATGTCCACAAAGCAGACTTCCTGCTCCTGAGTCTCGCCCATCGAAGCATTGTCCACTATTTGGACAAGAATTGTTGACTTTCCGCCTTCGGGACATCTCGCCCAGACAGAAAATCTGTACTCCTCACCTTCTTTAATTGGCACGCCGAAAAAACCTTCGTTTTCGATTCCCGTATGTTTGTGCGGGTGTCCTGCGTAACGGAGTCTTACATAATGCGGACAGTTTTCAAAAGGTCCGTCATCTTTTAACTCGACGTTTCCGAAAGTTTTCCAGCCCATAAGGCTTTGAGGAAATTCAAACGAGCGGTTTTTAACCATTTCGGCGTAGAGACCGCCGTCGGCTGCGTAGTTGATGTCTTCAAAGAAAATGCCGTACATCGTCGGCTGAACCGCTGCCCCTTGTTTTGCGGTGTTGACATCCATAATGTGCTGAGTCTGAGCGTTTAACGGCAAGGCAGCCGACAACGCCAAAGCACCAAAAATCAATTGTTTTTTCATCTGTCTAAAAAAAATATTAAGTGTTAAATTTTCATACAAAGAAAATGATTTTTTTTTACAACGGCAAATTTTTTTTATAAAAAAAGGGCGGAAAAGACAACTTTCCGCCCCAAGAGCAACAAAAACAAAACAAAACAAAATTTTTTAATCTTTAAAATAGTTAATTGCGTTTCTCAAATTTACTGCCTGCGTTGCCAAATCGTCCGCACTTGCCGCCAGCATTTCGGAAGACGAAGCGTTGACTTTGACAATGCCGTTGAGTTTCTGTATAATGTCGTTGACCTGATTTGCGCCCGCGCTCTGCTCCATGCTTGCGTTTGCAATCTCGTTGACAAGCGTTCTTGTGTTTTCGATTTTCGGAATCGTCTGCTGCATTACCTGATTTGCGTTTTCCGAGAGTTGAAGACCTTTTTGCGACATTTCGATAATTTCGTCGGCAGCGGCTTTCGACTTTTCGGCAAGCGAACGCACCTCTTTTGCCACAACAGCGAAACCTTTTCCGTATTCACCCGCGCGGGCCGCCTCAACAGCCGCGTTAAGTGCCAGAATATTAGTCTGAAACGCAATTTCGTTGATAATGGAAATAGCATCAGAAATAGATTTATTATTATCAAGAAGTTTGTTGATATTAACGACAACTTCGTTGAACTTGTTACAAGCGTCTTGTGAAACTTCGTTTGTCTTTTTGGCGTTGAAAGTATTCTGCTCGATGTTGCTTGTCATCTCCTGCATCGTCGCCGAAAGGTCTTCGATGTTGTTTGACTGCGTCATAGAGCCTTCCATCACCTGTTGCGAAGTGGAGTTTACCTGCGAAGAATTTGCGGCGAGAGTCTCCGCTCCCGCTTTTATAACATCCACAATTTCAGAGAGTTTTTCTCCCATAGTGCGGATATTGTCGCACATCATGCCTATTTCATCATCCGACTTGTAGTCTATTTTGAACTTCAAATTTCCCTCCGAAATTTTCTTTATCGCACCTGAAAGTTGGTCAAGCGGTTTTGACAAAACCTGATTGAGTCGCGAAACAACCACAAAAATAATTACGCCAATAACGCAAACAAGAAAAATAATCATCACTTTCAAGGTTTGCATAGCAGAACTTTTAAGTTCTTCGTCAGGCAACGTTCCTATTACAAACCATCCCGGCGAACCTTCAATCTTACGGCTCATAACATATTGCAACTCACCTGTTTTCGCTTCTTTTGCGTAAGCCGTACAATCCACTCCCCTTATTACCGACTCACCTACAACTTCAAGACCGGGATAAACATCCTTACCATCTGTAATAAGATTAAAATTCATAATAAGTTCATCGTACATGGTACCTATTATTTCCGCCTTTTCGTCAACGATATACGTAACACCATTTTTGCCGAACTTGCAATCCGCAACTACCTTTTGAAGAGTTGTTAAACTTACGTTTCCGCAAATTGCTCCGACAAGATTGCCATTTTGTATAATCGGAACGCCCAATGTATATTTTTTCTCACCGGTGGATTTTGAAATATCGGGACTTGTCATCGCAAAGTCTTTGTGCTCTGAAAAAATCTCCTTAAAATATTTTCTGTCTGAAATATTATTCGGCGACCAACCCTTTCCTGCAATATAATAACTGCCGTCAGGATAGACAATAAAAAGCAGAGAAAAATAATCTGCTTCGTCTTTTGCCAATTCATCAAGACGATCTTTGAAAGAATCTACATTCATAGTTCTAAACAAAGGCTCAGAGGCTATCCATTTGAGTTCGTCTTTCATAATATTAAGTTTCACTGTAACCTCTTTTGCAGATTTTGCCGAAAGTTCCTGCATACAATACTCAAAGAAATCCTTTTGGGTATTAAAACTTGTTCTGTAACTTACAACCATCATAACTATCAAAAGAATAGTTACAAATGGAATTATCACTCTCAGAATTTTCATCTGAACAGAATTTTTTTTCGCCATATCTCTTTACATTTAAATATGTGATACATTTATTTCCTAACTAAGTAGTACAAAATATATGCCTTAGTTAATATTGAATTAAAGTTTAATTGCCCCAAAATTAAAGTTTATTTTCAAAACTGCAAAATTTTTTTAAATAAAAAAAGAGGCTGTCTTCCTTTTTCAGGAAAAGACATCCTCTTTTTTAACAAACTACATAAACAATTTCTTAGTTGGATCTAATCTTATAAGTAAGTTGAGCATTTTTTGACTGATTGCCTCTTCTGTCAAAATAACTTACGTTGATCACAATCTCTTCTCCGTTGACTGCGCCGGAATAGTTGGGGTCGATAACGATTTTTACCTTGCCTTTTCCGAACTCCTCAATGCCTTTTTGCAAAGACATTGCGCTGACACCTGCGGGAACTGCAAATCCCGTGATTTTCATTGTGGCGTTTTCCTTGTTCTCGATGGTAACAATTCTCTCCACAACTTTGCTTTCCAACTTGCCGAAATCAACGCTTAATGCGTTGTCGCCTGTACTGCGCGTAAGACCGAACAAGTTAGCCTCTTCCTCTTCGCTCTGAGCCATACAATTCATGCTCAAAAGAAGCATTACACCTAAAATTGTAAAAATTTTCTTCATGGTTGTATATAATTTTAAAAAAGTTAATGTGCAAAATTAATATTTTTTTTAATTAATTGCAAAAAAAATACCAGTTTTTTTATTGTATATAACGTAAAAATTGAGTTACTTTGTATCCGAAAACTGATTTTTTTGTGAAAAAAAATAAAAAAATAGGTAAAGTATTGAAAAAAGCGGTACTTACGGCTGTTTTAACCCCCGTAATTCTGCTTGCAATCTTCATAATTCCGCCCGTAAATTCGGCGGTTACAGGCATCGTTTCAACGGTTTTGAGCAGGAAATACTCCGCTGAAATCGAAATTTCACACCTTTATATAGACCCGTTTTCGCTTTCGGTGTGGCTCAAAGGCGTTCTTGTAAAAGACCAGACCTCAGACACCTTATTATATGCAAGACGTCTTCACGCAAACCTCGACAAATTCGACACGGAGAAACTCACTTTTGAATTTAAAACCGTTGATTTAAAAGACGTTACGGTAAAACTCATTCAAGACGAAACAGAAAAATTCAACTTCGATTTTTTTATTCCGAAAGACACTCTTGAAGTTATTGAAGAGGATACAACCAAAACGCATTTCAAAATCCTCTTAAACGAAATTCTGCTTGAACATATCAATTTTACGCTGCGCACTCCGACGGACAAAAAGCCGCCGAAGGACTTTCAAATGGATTATAACAATCTGGTTTTTAAGGACATAAACTTTTATGCAAAGGATTTTTCGCTTGACGATTCGCTTCACATCAAGTCTGTTATCACGCACATAGAAGCCAAAGAAAAATGCGGTTTTTGCTTAAAAAACCTCTCAACGGTTCTGGATTTTTCGCCGCAGGGCATAACCCTGGAAAATCTGAACATTATGACAGAAGAAACCGACTTTTACACGGACAAAACCGTCTTGAAGTTCAACGGGTTCAGCGTGTTCGGCGACAATCTTTCAAACATTGTTACGGAAACTAACATTTTGGAGAGTTCAAAAGTCGCTTTCAACGACCTCGGACATTTTGTCCCCGAAGTGTATTCCACGGACATAACGGCTGGAATTTCGGGCAAAATTTCCGGTAAAATCGGCTGTCTTGACATAAAGAAACTGAAACTCTCGCTCACCGACTCTACAACGCTGAAAATCAACGCTTTCTTAAAAGGTCTGCCCGATATGGACAAGTTTTATTTCAGACTTGACACAGCCGTTTTAACGACTTCGTCCGCGGACATAAGGGCGTTGCACCAGCCTATAAATAAAAACACGCCGCTCTTTGACCTGCCGGATTTTCTTGACGGTTTGGGAACGGTAAAATTCTGCGCAAAATCCTCAGGCTCAATCAACAAACTGTCATTAAACGCCGTTTTGCGCTCCAAACTCGGCAACATCAACACCAAAGTCAGAATGAACAATTCCGCCAATTTTATGGACATCAACGGTTTTATTGACGCAGGCGGAATGAATCTCGCCGCAATCGCCGGACAAAATTCGGGACTCGGGATTCTCTCGGCGCGTTTTGACACTCTGGGTGTAAGAATTTTCCCGAGCGGCGCGGTTTCAGGCATCGCAAAAGGCGGCGTTGACTCCGTAAGTTACAACGGCTACTGTTACAAAAACATCATCATAAACGGTGATTTTACCGAAAAACTTTTCAACGGAAAACTCTCGGTAGGCGACGAAAACCTCGACGTAAAATTTTCGGGCAAGGCGGACATTGCCGACAAAATGAATTTCGATTTTGTGTTGGACGTCGCAAATGTGGATTTAAAAGCCCTGAATTTTATGACGGACTCGGTTGACAGAATAAAATTTTCGATGGCGGCAAAATTTTCCGGCAATTCGTTGGACAATTTCAACGGCGGCATCGTTTTGACAGAACCGTTTGAATATCAGCGTAATAACGACACTCTGCTTTTGAACAATCTCGCGCTGAAATCCTACGTTGACAGATATTTCAACAATTTCCCGATTAGGAACCTCAGAATAGACTCCGACTTTTTTTCAGCCGAGTTGAAAGGCCTCGTAAAAACCGAGCAGATGGAAAAAATCGCCGGAAACTTTTTGTACATGATTTTTCCCTCGCTAAAAGGCGTTGCGCGGGACACCGTTCCAAGAAAAAAACAGCGTCAGCGTTATGTTTTTGACGACCCGAATTTCTTGAACAATTACGACAACAGGTTTGAGTTTGAATTTTTTACGGGCGACACCAAAAAACTCACGGAATTTTTCGTACCCGGACTTTCTATCAGTCAGGGCACGCATTTCGGGGCAAGCGTCAACGTAAGAAGGGGCAAAACGTATTTTGTTTTGGAAACCGATTCCTTGGTTTACGGGGATTATTCGGCGGAAGACATTTTAATCCGCGCCTCCGCAAAACACGACACGCTGGATTTCGGGCTTGATATTTCAAGGGTTTGCCTTCTTGACGAGGAACTCGTAAAGCCGCATTTGGGCATTTCGGCAAAGCACGACACCGCCGCGATTTCGCTCGGCTGGAACAACGAAAGCGGCAAACTCTCGGTCATAAAAGGCAATTTCTACATGCTGCCCAAAGAGACGGAAAACAGTTTTCCCGCTTTGAAATTTGCGTTTGAAAACTCGGATTTCAACTTTTTTGACACGGACTTCAAGATTTTGCCGTCGGTTATAACCAAGGATTCCACGTCGTATGAAATTGATAATTTCAGAATTGCCTTAATAGGCGAAAACGAGAAAAACGACAACTATGATTTTTTAATTGACGGCAAAATCAGCGAAGAGGCCGGCGACAAACTTTCAATCGGCATTTCGGATTTTGACATCAGCATTTTGGAAAAGTTTTTGCCCGGATTTTCGTTCAGCGGACTTTTCAGCGGAGATTTTTCTATTTCAAAGGTTTATAGTCTAACTGACGGCGGACTGCCCGTTGTGGAACTGCACGCAAATTCCGAAAAACTAAACATCGAGGGCATTGACCTGAAAAACCTCAGGGCAGACGCCTCGCTCAACGAAATGGATTCTGTTATAACCCTTAATATCAGCACTTTAAAGCGCAAAAACGACACGATAAAAGCAATCGCGGCATACGGCAACTACGATTTTAAGACCGAACGCGCGGACTTGGGGCTTGACATCAACGATTTGCAGTTGAACTATTTTAAAAAGTTCTTTGAAAATTACCTTCAAACCTCAAAATATTCGCTTTTGACGGGACACGCCCGCGTCATAGGCAAACTTGACGACCCGCTTGTAAACGCGGCGTTAACGCTTCACGGCGGATATTTCAAGATTCAGTACCTCGGCACACAGTACGATTTGAACGACTCCATGGCGATAACCCTCGACAACAAACTCATAAAACTCTCAAAGACAAAGTTTTACAGCGGCAAGGGAACTGGTATCGCCTATCTTGACGGAATTTTGAACCATAATAATTTTACAAATTTCAACATGGACGTAAATTTGAGTTGTAAGAATTTTATGGTTTTGAACGCGAAAGAAACCGACTCGTCGGCGTTTTGGGGCAAGGCTTATACTTCGGGAGTGATAAAAATCACCGGCGACCCCACGCGCATGATCAACATCGACGCAAAAGTTAAAACCGATAAAAACACACAAGTATTTTTGCCGCTTTATATGGCGAGCGAAGTAGCGGCAGATTGGGATTTCATCACTTTTACCAATCCGTCTACGGACACAGAAATCCACCGTCAGAAGGCGGACTTGTCGGACATAAAAATGAACTTTAACTTGGAGGTAACCCCGGAGGCGGAGGTTCACGTTTTGATGGACGAATCGGGCGGCAACAATCTCAAAGTTTCGGCAAAAGGCAATTTAAGACTTGATGTCAGCGGTTCGGGAGATTTCAATATGTACGGCACTTTAAACGTTGTAAAAGGAGATTATCTTTTTACTATGCAACACATGCTCAGCAAAAAATTTGACATCACCAGCGGCGGCTCCCTGCGTTGGAACGGCGACCCGATGGACGCAATCGTCGATTTGTCAGCCTCTTACAGGCTCAGAAAGGTCAACCTCTACAACCTTATGGTGGAAGAAAGTTACCGCAACAAGAAAGTTCCCGTAAGGTGCTTTTTGAACATGAAAGGCGACCTTATGCAGCCTAAAATTTCGTTCAACGTAAAAGTTGAGGAAAATTCCGACGTGGTTCAGGGACAGTTGGACAATTTGGACGAGGGCAACATCAACAAGCAGGCTATGTCGCTACTGCTGTTGAACCAATTTCAACCGTTACCGGGATTAAAAAGCAGCGAAAATTCGATGTTTTCAGACATAAATCCGGGCGAATTAGTGTCCAATCAATTGAACCATTGGCTGTCAGACATTTCTGACAAAGTAGACGTTGGTGTCAACTATCAGATTGGCGACGGCAACACAACAAGCGAATTTGACGTAGCAGTTTCAACGCAACTCCTTGACGACAGAGTAAACGTTTCTACAAATATCGGAGTCGGCGGCACATCACAAAACCAAGCGGCTTCCCGAGCCAACAACGTTGTCGGCGAAGTAGAAGTGGACGTAAAACTCAACAAAAGCGGCGGCGTACAGTTAAAGGTCTACAACAAAGCCAACGACGACGAACTCGACCAAGCCCCGTACGTTCAAGGTGTCGGAGTGATTTTCAAACGCGATTTCGACAGAATGAGGCTGTTCGGAAGAAGAAAGAAAAAGGCTGAATCACATTAGTTTTCCGGTCGTAATTTCATTATCCAGATACGTAAACACATAATTCGGACTCTGAAAATATAACCCCGTCCTGTCATCGGAAAGTTTCAAAAACGTTTCCGAATTATACAAAATATCAAAAGCCGTATCAATAGGGTAATTATATTTTTCAACCATAAGGGAAATAAGATTTTTCGCTATATATTCCTTCATAAAGGCTTTTTCTGATTCCGTCATATTTTTCTAAGCGTTTTTAATGATTTTTCGGTACAAAAAGCATATTGAAATGTTACGCCTTTAAAGAATTTCAATCTTTCAAGAAACACTTCCAGATTTATTATACCTTCCTTATAATTAACAATTTGCAATCCGACTTTATCGTTTGCGATAGGTCCGTAAACTATATCGTAACCGTGCGGAATTTTGCTGTTTTTGTCCCTGTTTGCAAAAACGAACTCAGCCCACTCTTTGGTATATTCCAAAAACTTCAAAACCTTCAAATCAGGAACTTTTTCATCAAAATCAAACTCGGTTACAACAGCCCTGCCACCTAAAACCATCGCTTTGTATTCCGCCATTTCCAAAGCCTGATTACGATCTGCCGACAAATAAAATGCACGCCCGAAATCTTTGAACGGTTTGGATTTTGAAAGGTCAATTTCCGAAATTTCAATATTTGAACCGTGATACAAAATCATAATTTACCTCCTTGACGTCTGCAATACAAAGTCATATCAGAAATAGTGTCGTCCATATCCAAAGTGTGCATAATTCCGTAACTTTTTAAGACGAGTCCGATTCCGCCAAAACGTTTCATATAACGGTACGCCTGAGGCTCGCTCAGCGAAAAACGCTTTGCAAACTCACGGATAAACACCACAAGGTATTCGATGATATTTTTATTCAATTCAGTCATACTTTGTTTTTTTCACCGCAAATATAATATGTTTTCTGTCAACAGCCGCAATTTTTTATCAAAAAAATTTTCTCCCGTAAAAAAACTTTTTTTAACTTTGCGGCTTGAAAGCAGGCCGGTCTGTCGCTGTTGCTGAAAAATGCAAAAGAGGAAAGTCCGGGCAACAAAGAGCAACCGCCCTTCTTAACAGGAAGATGGCCGCGAGGTTATGTTAAATGCAGAAGAAAACAACCGCCCTTTTTAAGGGTAAGGGTGAGAAAGCGGGGTAAGAGCCCACTACTTTTGGCAGTGATGTTGAAAGTGTGCATCGGCGGGTTGAAAGACCAAATATACCGGCATTTTACGGGCTGCTCGTCCGTGTCGGGGGGTGGGTCGTTAGAGGCTGTCAGTAATGGCAGTCGTAGATAAATGACAGACACCTGACTTTTTGTCAGGGACAAAATCCGGCTTATAGGTCTGCTTTTTTTTATTTTTTTCTAAACCTCTAACAAGTTTTTATCATGGAGACAATTCACACCGACAATGCGCCGAAAGCCATCGGACCTTATTCTCAGGCTGTTAAAGCGGGAAATATGCTTTTTGTTTCAGGACAGATTCCGATTGACCCGAAAACCGGCGAACTTTCTTCCGGCACAATTCAAGAACAGACAAAACTCGTTTTAACCAACATCGGCGCAATTTTAAAAGCCGCAGGTTACTGTTATGAAAACGTTGTAAAAACGACTTGTCTGCTTGCTGACATCAGCGATTTTGCAGATATGAACAAGGTGTATGCGGAATTTTTCAAACAGAATCCGCCCGCAAGGTCAGCGTTTGCGGTAAAAGATTTGCCAAAAGGCGCAAGGTTGGAAATCGAAGTTATCGCTATAAAGTAACCTTTATATTCAAAAATATTTCATCATCGCCGGAAATGTTCAAAGTGATTTTGTTGAACTTTTCGAGGCTGAAAACCGAAGATAGTTTTGCGAAAAAATCTTCGGCTTTTATGTTTTCTATGTCAATTTGCAAAATATAATAATCTTCCGCAAACTTCTTATAATCAACAATAAAGCCAAAATTTCTTGTTAAAACTTCGATTTCGTGCAAAACTTCGGTGCTTTTTTTGCCCGTAAAAATGTTCCAAAAATGACGTGTCATAATCAATTTCAATATATTTACAAAATTTTGCTGCCTTTTTTATTGATTTTTAATCATTTGCGAAAGTTTAATTTTCTACTCTTGTCCTAATTGAACTTGTTGATGTTGATAAAGTAAAAAATTCAATTCGTCAATATTGTAATTTTGGGATTGGTTATGCAAAATGTAATACTCAATTATTAAATCCGACTTGGAAGAATGAGAAATTGCATACCCCGCACTTTTCAACAAAGATTCGGTTTCTTTCAAATTGAGTTTCAGCGATATTGCGAGCGCAAAAATCGTATTCTTGCTCGGAGTGTAAGTATCGTTGGAAATTATCTTTGAAAACAATCTACGGTCGATATTCGCATTTTTGTAGACATCGGCATTTGTCATCTGCTTTTGACGAATAAAATCGAAAAGTTTAGTATTAAAACTATCTTCGAGATTGGCAAAAATTTCGCTTTCGCATAGTATTGATTCTGGATATTCAACATCGGAATTTTTACAAGAAAAATTGCCTGATCTTCTACGTCGTTCAATATCATTGACGATAAGTTTTTCGTCAATATAACTTTCTACCCCGTCATAAAGTTTTTTCGCCGCAGAAAACGCATCATCGTTATAAACTATCATGTAAACGGTCATTTCACCGTCATACCCACCTAAAAAGTCATGAATTGATTTTAAGGCGGTGCTGAGTGCTTTGTTGGGCGGATAACCGTAAATTCCCGCCGAAATTAGCGGAAACGCAATCGATTTTAAATTTTTCTCTGAGGCAAGTTTCAACGAGTTGAAATAGCAATCGTAAAGTTGCTTTTCTTGCGCAGTATTGCCGCCTTGATAAATTGGTCCGGCGGTGTGAATTATGTATTTCGCTTTCGATTTAAAACCGTCCGTTATCACCGCTTCACCCGTTTTAATCGGGGCTAACTTATCGCACGCAGCTTGAAGTTTTTCAGGTCCGGCAGCACGAAAAATCGCACCGCAAACTCCTCCACCCATTTGCAATGCCGTATTTGCAGCGTTAACTATAACATCAACATCTATCTTGGTTATATCGTTTCGACTTATTAATAGTGGCATAATTCTATAAATTTTATGATTGCAAATTTAAAAAAAATTTTTTTTTGACAATCTTTTTTACAACGAATTTTTAACGGACATATCTCCGAGAAAAAAAATTGTCGCTTTCAAGGCGACATCAATGCAAATTTATTTTCTGAATTTTGCAGTGATAACTTTTATGTTGAACTTTTAAAAAATTTAGGAATTATGAAAAATAACATTACAGAATTGATTTTTGTCATTGACAAATCCGGTTCAATGTCGGGACTTGAAGCTGATACGATAGGCGGTTTCAACTCAATGCTTGAAAAACAACGCAGCGAAACAGGTGTTTGTCATATTTCAACGGTCTTTTTCTCGGAAAAATCGCAGGTTATTCACGATCGTCGAAACATCGAAAAAGTTGAACCGTTAACACGCAAAAACTACGTTCCGGGCGGTTGTACGGCACTTCTTGACACTCTCGGAGATGTAATCAATCACACGGTGAACGTTCAAAAAGTTTTGGCGGAAGACGAAAAAGCCGGAAACGTTGTTTTTGTCATCATCACCGACGGCGAAGAAAATGCCTCGCAAAGGTTCTCGTCTGAAAAAATCAAAAAAATGATTTCGTTTGAAAAAGAAAAATACGGTTGGGAATTTATTTTTCTCGGTGCTAACATTGACGCCATTAAAACCGCTCAAACGTACGGAATTTCTGAAGACTGCGCAAGTAATTTTATTTGTGATTCAATGGGTGTAAATCTAAATTTCAGTTGTGTTTCCCAAGCAGTTTCAGAAGTGAGGGGCAAAGGACGGATTTCAAAAAAATGGAAAGAAAAAATTTGCGACGACTTTGAAAATCGAAGCGAAATTTAGGATAGTAAATATTTTTTAGTATATTTGTAATCGCTAACTTTTTAACACATAAAAAATATGATATTAGGAGCAATAATTGGAGATACTGTCGGCTCAATCTATGAATTTTGTAACCACAAGTCGGTGGATTTTCCATTGTTTGACCCGTGCTGCGAGTTTACCGACGATTCGATTGTAACGGTAGCCGTTGCAAAATGGCTCGTTACCGACAAGGAGCATACATTTGAAAAATTGGAGGAATGTCTTGTTGATTTTGGCAAGCATTATCCAAACCCTATGGGCGGATATGGCGGTGGATATTTAACTTGGCTGTTCTATCCGCAAAATCTCAAATCGTATGGCGAAACTGAGCCTTCAAAATCGGGGCGACACCCTTACAATTCGTGGGGCAACGGCTCGGCGATGAGGGTTTCTGCCGTGGGTTGGGCTTTTGAGACGTTGGAGGAGACGTTGGAGATTGCAAAACGTTCAGCCGAAATTACTCACAACCATCCCGAAGGCATCAAGGGAGCACAAGCGACGGCTGCAGCGATATTTTTAGCACGAAATGGCAAGTCAAAACGCGACATAAAAGATTACATCGAACATACATTCGGTTATGACCTCAGCCGAACTTGCGATGAAATCCGTCCAAAATATCATTTTGACGGTTCGTGTCAAGGCACTGTTCCTGAGGCTATTATAGCGTTTTTGGAAAGTAACAGTTTTGAATCAGCCATCCGTCTTGCGGTTTCGTTAGGCGGTGACACAGACACTTTAACGTGCATAACCGGCGGCATAGCGGAGGCTTTTTACAAAGAAATTCCACAGTGGATTGTTGATAAAATTCTTTCAATAATTCCATCAGAATTTAAAGAAATTTTAGAAAATTTTAATTAAGTAAATGCGGTGGTTGTCTTGAAGTCAAAGCCGCCAAAAACCAATAGGAAAGTAAGGCGGCGCAAAAAAGTTTTTCAAATATCAAAAACTAATGCTATATTTGCAAAAACAACAAACCTGTTTTAACTATGACCAAACAATCATCATTACAGATATTTGAGGAGAAAAAAGTCCGCTCCGTGTGGGACGACAAGGAAGAAAAGTGGTATTTTTCGGTGTTGGATGTAGTAGAAGTGCTCACAGACAGCGCAAATCCTACCGACTACTTCAAAAAGATGCGTAAACGCGAACCTGAACTTGCTGCGTTCGTGGGGACAAATTGTCCCCATGTAGAAATGCCGACAGCATCGGGTAAAAAACGCAAAACATTGGTTGGGGACACAAAAACGATTTTCCGCATCATTCAGTCGATTCCGTCACCCAAAGCCGAGCCTTTCAAACAATGGATGGCGCAAGTGGCAAGTCAGCGAATCGACCAAATGCAAGACCCCGAACTTGACATCCAACAGGCAGTTGCCGACTATAAACGCCTTGGATATTCCGACGCTTGGATTAACCAACGCATAAAGTCCATCGAAGTCCGCAAGGAACTCACAGACGAATGGAAACGCACAGGCGTCCACGAGGGTATGGAATACGCTTCTCTCACCGACATTATAACGAAAGAATGGAGCGGTTTTACAACCAAACAGTACAAGAATTTCAAGGGTTTGAAAAAGGAAAACCTCCGCGACAATATGACCAACGTGGAAATTGCGCTCAACATTTTGGCGGAAGCCTCAGCCACCGAACTTTCAAAGGAAAAGAACCCGCAAGGATTCACCCAACAGAAAGACATTGCCAAAGCCGGCGGCAGTGTTGCCAAAGCCGCCAAAAACCAATTGGAAAGCCAACTCGGACATTCTGTAATTTCACCCGCAAAAGCAACTGATTATATCTTGCCGCAAGGGGAAGAAGAGTAAAAATTGAACAAAACTACCGCCACTATGATACCGCGAATAAGCAACCCTCGACACAAGCCGCACCGTCGTCTATTGGAACGACCTTGTTGATTTACCAAGCGATACGATTTATGAGTATGGCGAGGCAGTGTAAAAAGTTTTTGCGAATACAATAATACTTGTTATATTTGCGGAAATAAAAGAACGCTAATTCGCTTATGTGCAAATTCAAAGATACCAATTTAGGAATCAAGAAACTTGATTTCAACGTC
>JAEEGL014071252.1_pt1 | contig 15004 bp, 14 predicted proteins | sample 9134231 | NCBI WGS metagenome assembly JAEEGL01 (sample SAMN16246548, study PRJNA631951) | gut metagenome | biome: gut microbiome; feature: rumen; material: fiber-attached | host: Bos | place: Iran: Karaj | collected 2018-10 | reverse complement strand
GACCACCAATTATATCTTTACCTATTAAGTGTGAAAGGTCAAAATTTTCTTCTTTTTCTCTTGATACAAGGAAACTTCCATCTCTTTTAGTTAGTCCTGCAAAATTAACTAAATAATCTTTTGCCCCTTCATTATAGATATATATGGATTGTTCACTACCACAAAATCCGATTTGGACATCTCCTGATAATACTGCTGCGGCTACATTATCGGCTCCTGATGTAAGTATTATATCAACATCTAATCCTTCATCTTCAAAATAACCTAGAGCATCACTTATGTACATTGGCGTATAAAAGATACTATGAGTTACTTCTGCAACTTTTATCTTATTTAATTTATTTTCTTTGTTGTTGCCTCTAAATAATAGAGCTATGCTGATAAGTATTACAACTGAACAAAATAAAATAATTATTTTTTTCATATTATCCTCCTTCGTCATTTTATTATATTCAAATTTTTTGATATGGTAACTTGTTTGTTTTATTTATTATATTTTAATTTGAATGTATTTTTTGTCGTATTATTAAATAAATAAAAAATTATAAACATAATAGAATTATATTGGGGGATTTCTATGAGACTTGGTGATGCTGGGGAATGTATTAAACTAATAATAAAAAGGGTAAATGTTCAAAATTCTAATTTAAAAAACTATTTATTTAGTTTAGGATTGGTTAAAAATACTTTTATTAGGGTAATAAAAAAATCTTTTTTTAATGGCCCTATGATTATTAGTATAAGAAATTATCAATTATCTATAAGTAGGGAGATTGCTTGTGATATAGAAGTTGATTATGTTTGAAAATAATACTTGTTGGTAATCAAAATAGTGGTAAAACGACTATATATAATTTTTTAACTGGTAATCAGGAAAAGACTGGTAATTGGCCTGGAGTTACAATAGATTATAAAGTTAGTAAAATTATGAATACTGAATATTTTTTGATTGATTTACCTGGTATATATTCACTAAGTCCTTATAGTAAAGAAGAGTTAATTGCTACTAGTTATTTAATTGATAGTAAATATGATTTAATTGTTAATGTTATTGATTTTAATTTAATAGAACGAAGTTTATTTTTAACTTTAGAATTGCTTGATTTAAATAGGGATATTATTATTATATTAACGCATACTTCTAATTATAGTGGTAAGTATATAAAAAAGTGTATAAATATATTAGAAAGTAATTTAAATATTAAAGTTATTGACATGAAAGAATTAGAGAAAGATGTAAATATGCTATTTATGAACATAAATATTAGAAAGAATAAACATATAAACATATTTTCTAATGATATGGAAATACTTATGAACAAATTTTCAAATAATCGATATGAAAGTATTATTAGAATAAAAGGTAATAAGTTTTATAGTAATTTTTTAGAAAGTAAATATGGAATGGATGTAAATGAAATTATTGCGTTTCAAAGATATAAATATATAGAAAAAATTACTAATAATATAAAGATTAAGAAAACGAATAATTATTTAGATAAGATTTTATTAAATAAAATATTTGGAATTCCTATTTTTATTTTAGTCATGTTTTTTATATATTATTTTAGTATTATTATTGTAGGAAATATTTCTACTGATTTTATTATTAATATTTTTAATTGGTTAATTAATAAAATAATTGATTTATTAAATCAATTAAATGTGTATAAATGGTTGATTAGTTTAATTACAAATGGCATTATAAAAGGAATTAGTGTTTTAATAAGTTTTATTCCTCAATTATTAACTATTTTTGTATTTACGGAGATATTAAATCAAACGGGTTATATTACTAGGATTACTTATTTATTGGATGGATTATTGAAAAAGATGGGGTTATCTGGTAAGAGTGTGATTTGTTTTTTAATTGGTTCAGGTTGTAGTGTTCCGGGGATCATTCAGAGTAGAATAATTGGAAATGAGTTAAAGAGGGATAAAACAATATTATTAGTGCCTTTTATTCCATGTTCTGCTAAATTACCAATAATATTGTTAATATCTAATTATTTGAAAATTGATTATTTAATTATTGTTATTTATTTATTGTCAGTTATTATCATTGTTATTTCTTCTTTAATACTAAACAAGATATATATTATAGATGATAGTGATTATGTTATGGAAATACCTAATTATAGAATTCCTAAATTTAATTACTTAATAAAAGAAGTAATTAATAAATTAAAAGATTTTGTAAAAAGAATTGGATTTATTATTTTAATGTGTTCGATAATTATATGGATATTTTTAAATGTATTTATTAATAATGTTAGTTTATTATATTTTATTGGAAGTAGAATATCTTTTATTTTCTATCCTTTTTTAGGTAATAATAATTGGAAGTTATCTGTGTCTATTTTACAGGGATTGATAGCTCGTGAACAGGTCGTTACTTCGTTAAGTATTTTGACGAATAATAATTTAGGGGTTTTTACTAAACCAACTATTTTATCTTTTCTTGTTTTTAATATGTTTAGTATTCCATGTGTTAATTCAATTATTGCGATAAAAAATGAGTTAAAAAGTGCAAAAAAATTAATGTTTAATTTATTATTTCAATTTGTTGTTGCTTTTTTTGTTTCTGTTATTGTATATAGAATAGGGGTGTTTATATGGTAAATATATTTTTAATATTAATATTATTATTGTTAATGATTAAGTGTTTTAATATTTTTAAAAAATATAAATGTAGAAAGTGTATATATAGTAAAAATTGTAAAAAAGGTATATTTTTCTAGGTTTTTTAAAAAAAATAATGTATAATATTATCTGGAGGATGAGTTATGAAGATTTTATCAGTAAATTGTGGTAGTTCGTCATTGAAGTTTCAAATGTATGAGATGCCGGAAAAACGAGTATTAATTTCAGGAAGATTTGAGAGAATTGGCGTTGGAAATAGTTTTTATTCTATTAATATTGAGGGTAATAAAAAAGTAGTAGATGTTGATTTAAAGACACATGGTGATGCGGTTAAATATTTAGTTGATGAATTACTTGTAAATAAGATAGTTAATTCGTTAGATGAAATTAAAGGTGTTGGTCACAGGATAGTTCAGGGAGCAGATGCTTTTGATAAAACAGTTGTTATTGATGATGTTGTTTTAAGCAAAATAGATGAACTTAGTGCTTTAGCGCCTTTACATAATCCAGCTGCTATTATTGGTATTAAAGCATTTTTAGAATATATTCCTAATGCTTTACCAACTGCTGTTTTTGATACAGCCTTTCATCAAACTATGGATAAGGCAGAATATATGTATGCTCTTCCTAAAGAGTGGTATACTAAATATGCGGTTAGAAAGTATGGTGCACATGGTACTAGTCACAAATATATAACAGGTGTTATGAAAGATTATTATGGTGATAATAAGAGACTTATTATTTGTCATGTTGGAAATGGTGCAAGTATTACGGCTGTTAAAGATGGAAAATGTGTTGATACATCGATGGGATTTACACCGAATGCTGGATTAATTATGGGAAGTCGATGTGGTGATATTGATGTAAGTATTATTCCATATATGATTGATAAATGTAATTTGCATAGTAGTGATATAGATCGTATTATTAATAAAGAAAGTGGTCTTTTAGGTATTTGTGGATATAGTGATTTTAGGGATGTTTCTAAAGGAGTTAGGGAAAATAATGAAGATTGTATTTTAGCATATAATATGTATATTAAAAGAATTGTTGATTATATTGCTAAGTATTATGTTGAATTAGGTGGAGTAGATGCTATAATGTTTACTGCTGGAGTATTAGAAAATACGCCTAAGCCTAGATTAGATATTATGAATAGATTATCATGTTTAGGTGTAATACCTGATGTGGATGCTAATGAAGTTGTAGGTGAATTTAAGAAGATAACTACTGATGATTCAAAAATAGATTGTTTTATTGTTCCTACAGATGAGGAGTTAATGATAGCTGAAGATACTTATGAATTAGTAAATAAATAAAAAAATAACAAATTTGTTATTTTTTTTTATTTATTTTATATTTTTATTATTTATTCTGTATAAATTTATTGATGGCTTGTTAAAAAGTCTAAATTTAATATTTTTAGTTCCTATACCATTTGATATATATAATAAAGTATTATCTATTTTATAGTAATTTTCATAATACTTTTCACATCCTTTTTCTAATAGAAGATTTTTTATTCCTGGGATATTTATGTATCCGTTAATTGAATGTCCTGATAAAATTAAATTATACTTTTTATAATCTATTTTTTCAATATCATCTGGTTTATGTATTAATAAGATACTATATAGATTTTCATCAAAATCATCAATGTTGGATGATGTATTACTTATTCCTGCAATAACAATAGGATCTTTTGTTTTATTATATATATATTCATAGGTGTTATCTAAAATAGTAAAATTACTATTTTTTAATATTGTTTCTACATCTTCATTTTTTTTATCTTCTTCACCTTTTATGGCTAGTTTTCCAATATTTGCTTTAATATTAGATAATAAATTAGTTAATTTTTTTTGATCTTTGTTAGAATATTTAATATTTATATTTAATAAATCTCCTGTAAAAACTACTATATCTGGGTTTATTAAATTAATTCTATTTATTATTTTTTTTAAATCGTTATTATTAGTTGTATGTAGGTAATTGATGTCACTTATATGTACTATTTTTAATCCATTAAAGCTATTTGGAATGTTATCGATAATAGTATATTCATTTACTTTGTATCCTCTAGTATTTATATATCTACCATAAATAAATAAAAAGGTAAAAATCGTTATAATAGTTAATGTTATTTTAACCCATAGGCGTATTTTTATTTTCATACTATCACCATGCATATTTTAACATATATTATTTGAAAAAACAATTTAATTCTATTTGTAATTTTTGTTTGTTGACAATTGTGTAAAATGATTATATAATTTTATTATATGTGAGGGTAGGTAATTTATGAATTTATTAAGAAAAAGTTTGATGATTTTTTTATTTGTTTTTTGTTTATCTTTTTTTAAAATTAAAGTTGAAGCGAAATTAATTAATCTTGATGTGAATAATAATAGTGATATTACTAATAAATTAAAAGCTGCTATTGAGGAAGCTGGTGATGATGATGTTATTATGATTCCAGGTGGTGATTATTATGTTAGTGAAAGAATTTATATACAAAAAAGTAATATTACTATATCTGGTATAAATAATAATGAAAATAAAACCAAAATTATTTGTAAAGAAGGGACAGATAATAATTGGAGTGCTTTTTTGATTCAGACAACTGCTAATTCAACTGGTAATATACAAAATATTACAATTAAAGATATTATTATCGATGGTAATAGAACTAATAGAGTTACTAATTCTGATGTTTATCCAGATGGGTATGGTACTGGTAATGGAATAGGTATATTAAGAAGTGATGAAAATTATGAGATTAAAAATATAAACATTTCAAATGTTGAGATATATAATAATCCTGGACCTGCTGTTAGAATAGCTGGGAAAAGAATTGCTAATGATCAAATTGTGGGTGAATATGAGGATGTTGATAGGAAAAGTACAGATGTTAGACATTATGTAAGTAATGTATCTATTAGTAATTGTATTTTTTCAAATAATTTGGTTGGTGTATCACAAAATACAGCTAAAAATGTTACTATCAAAAATAATAAAATAAATAAAAGCTTACATGAAAATATAACAATTGATCTTTCTGATTATTGTGTATGTGAAGATAATATATTAGGTGAATATTTTGGCGGATGTGGTAGTATTGGAATGGATAATAGTATTGGTACTATTATTAGAAACAATATTATAGATAATACTAATTCTAATTTAGGTGAGTTGTTTAATACAGGAATAACTGTAAATTCAAAGGCTGGCATATCGAAAGATATTACTATTGAAGGTAATACAATTAAGAATGCTAATTATGGAATATTTTTAAAAGATCATCGTGGATATGTAGTAGAACAATATAAGCTATCTAATCATTCTGAAGATTATGTTACTGGGTCAAGACCAGGTGAAGATTTTTATATATTAAATAATACAATTCAAAATAGTGTTATTTATGGTATTAGAGTTGATGAGTTAACTGGTATGGCTTATTTATTAAATAACAATATATCTTCTAATCAAAATGTTTATGCTGATTATCAGGATATTTATGTAAATGAGTACAATTATAAAAAAAGGGAAAATCAATTGGAAAAAATAAATAATGTAGTTATAAAGAATTTTGATAATAAATTAAGAGATATTACAATTAGCAAGTATCCGGATAAAATGATTTATAGTAAAGGTGAATTGTTGACTTTAGATGGTGGGGAAATCGATGCTATTTTTGATGATAATTCTTTGGTTACTATTCCTATGATAGCAAGTGCTGTTGAAATAGCTGGATTTGATAGTAATAGTGATGGAGAACAACAGTTGGAAATAAAGTTTGGAAATAAAATGACGCCAATGACAATTAATTCTAAAAGTGAATTAGATGGTGAAGATAACAATAGTAAAGAGAATGCTGATGTTTCTGATATGGCAGAAGCTGAAGTGGATTCATCTGCGGTTATTGATGTTCCAAGTACTGCAAATGATAAGTATATGTTCTTAATGATGTTTGGAATTTGTCTTATTGTTATAGCTAGTGTTATTTTGTATAAATCATATAAGGAAGATTGATATTAAATGGGAAAGATGGCTTTTATAAAGTTATCTTTTTATTTAATACTTTTATAAATTGTTCTTTATTTTTAAAATAAAATAATGTATAATTAATATGTTAGGAAGTGGTTAGTTGAATACATTTAAGAAAATATATAAAATGATAAAAAAGTATGATACTATTGTACTTGCTAGGCATATTGGAGCTGATCCTGATGCTCTAGGTAGTACATTGGGACTTAAGGAAATTATTCTTAATACATTTAAAAATAAATCTGTGTATGCAATAGGTACTCCTACGTCGCATCATAGATATATTGGTGATTTAGATGAATTTAATGGAAATACTAAGGATGCATTATTAATTGTTTTGGATACACCAAATATAAGCCGAATTGATGGTGCTAATCCGTGTAATTATGGTGATGTTATAAAAATTGATCATCATCCTTTTATGGAAAATTTTGGTGGTATTGAATTAATTGATGATACTGCAAGTAGTGCATCACAACTTGTAATGGAATTAGTGAGTAGAACAAGGTTGAAAATTAATAAAGTTGCAGCTTCTAAATTATATATTGGAATTGTTGCTGATACTAATCGCTTTTTATTTAGTTATACAACAACTAAAACATTTGATTTAGTGTCTCAAATGATAAAGAAAACTAATTTGGATTTTACTAATTTGTATGAGAAGATGTATTTGAGAAATTTAAAAGAGGTTAAGTATCAATGCTATGTAATTACTAATTTAACTGTTACAGATAATGGGTTAGGTTATATTATAATTGACCAATCTTTATTAGATGAGTTAGATGTTGATGTTGCTACTGCTACTAATGCTGTTAATGGATTGGGTTATATAAACGAATTATATGTTTGGGTAATTTTTGCATATGATAAAATAAATGATAATGTAAGAGTATCTATTAGATCTAGGGGTCCTGTTATAAATGAAGTTGCTAGTCATTTTAATGGTGGTGGTCATCTTTATGCTTCTGGTGCTCGTGTAAAAGATTTTAGTGTTGTTGATGAAGTTGTTAAAGAATTGGATGAAGTGTGTTTTAATTACAAGAATAGTTAAGGAGACATTATGAAAAAGACAATAAAGAATTATCGCTTAAGAGGTAGGAAAGTGATTATTAGAGTTGATTTTAATGTACCAATTAAGGATGGTAAAATAATTGATGATAATAGAATTAAAATGAGTTTACAAACAATTAGTTATGCTATTGAAAAAGGTGCAAAAGTAATTCTTATGTCACATCTTGGAAGAGTAAAAACAGAAGAGGATAAAAATGGAAAATCTCTTAATATAGTTTCTAAAAGATTAAGTGAATTGTTGCATAAAGATGTTATTTTTATTGGTTCAACTAGAGGGAATGAATTAGAATGTGCAATTGATAAAATGTGTGATGGTGATGTTCTTTTAATGGAGAATACTCGTTTTGAAGATATTGATGGTAAAAGAGAATCAGGTAATGATGAAGAATTAGGTAGATATTGGGCTAGTTTAGGTGATATTTTTATTAATGATGCATTTGCTACTTCTCATAGAAAACATGCTTCTAATGTTGGTATTGCAAGTCATCTTAGGAGTGGTATAGGTTTTTTAATTGAAAAAGAGTTAGATGTTTTTGAACCAATATTAAATAAACCTAATAGACCTTTTTTGGTGATATTAGGTGGAGCAAAAGTTAGTGATAAGATTGGAGTTATAAAGAATTTGGTGAAAAAGGCTGATTATATATTAATTGGTGGTGGTATGGCATATACTTTTCTTAAATCAGAAGGATATAATATAGGTAATTCATTGGTTGATTATGATTCTATAGATTTTTGCCATAATATTTTGAATAAATATAGTACTAAAATTATTTTACCAATAGATTCAGTAAACGGTTTAGAAATAGATGATAATACTATTGTTAGAACTTGTTTAGTTAATGAGATAAGGGAAGAGGAAATAGGACTTGATATTGGGCCTAAGACGATTGATTTATTTAAAAAATATATTGATATGAGTAAAACAATTATTTGGAATGGACCATTAGGGTATTTTGAAATAGATAAATTTTCTAATGGTACTAAAAAAATATGTGAGATATTAAAAAATAGTGATAGTGAAGTTATTGTTGGTGGTGGAGATACGGGGGCATCTGTTATAGGATTTGGATATAAAGATGCATATAAATATATTTCTACTGGTGGGGGAGCTAGTTTAGAACTTTTGGAAGGAAAAAAATTACCTGGGATAAGTGTTATAGATGATAAAAAGTAAAGCAAAAAAAATAATTAATTTTATTTTATTAATATTAATAACTTCTGTTGTTTTATATTTTTCTTTGAAAGATAATTTTCAAGAAATTATAGATCAAATATTACATATAAATATATTTTGGCTTTTTGTAGCTTTTGTTTTATTGTTTATATATTGGTTGTTACGTAGTTTAGCTATTCATACTTTTATAAAAATGGTTAAACCAACAGCTAGGTTTTTTAATTCTTTATTGGTAATGCTTCGTACACAGTTTGTAAATGCTGTTACTCCTTTTGCAACTGGTGGACAACCATATCAAGTTTATTATTTGAAAAAAAATAATATAGGAATAACACAGTCTACATCTATAATTGTGGAAAATTTTATTGTTTATCAAATTGCTCTTGTAAGTTTGGGACTTATTGCTCTTTTTAGCAATATGTTTCTTCATATTTTTAAAAAAAATGATTTATTATCTCATTTAATTGCTTTAGGATTTTTTATAAATACTTTGGTAATTATTGTATTATTTATTGTTTCTTTTGGTAAAAAGTTAAATAAAATCTTAATTAATATTGGTATAACGATTTTAACTAAGCTTAGAATTGTTAAGGATAGAGAAAAAAAATTAGAAAAATGGAATACAAGTATTAATAATTTTCATGAGAGTGCAAGTATTTTATTAAAGAATAAAAGACAGTTTATTAAAACAATTATTTATAATTTTTTAGCGCTTATTTTTTTATATTTAATTCCACTTTTTATATTTTTCGCTTTTTCTGATTATAATAGTATTAATGTATATGAAGTTATTATTACTTCAGCGTATGTTATGCTTATTGGTTCTTTTGTTCCAATTCCAGGTGGTAGTGGTGGACTTGAATATGGGTTTGTCGCTTTTTATGGAAATTTTGTTTCAGGTAGTATTTTATCGGCTGTGATGTTAGTTTGGAGATTTATTACATATTATTTAGGAATGATAATTGGCGCAATTGCTTTTTATGTTAAGAGGGTGAAAGAATGAGGATAGGATTATTTACAGATACATATCCTCCACATATTAATGGTGTAGCAACTAGTGTTTCGATGTTAGAAGCTGCTCTTAGAAAATGTGGGCATACTGTTTTTATTATTACTGTTAATCCGGATAATTTGTCATATAATTTTGATGATAATCATATTATTCGTATTCCAGGCATACCAACTGGTATTTATGATTATAGATTAAGTGGAATATATCCTATTAAGGGAGCTTCTCGGGTTAAAAAGTTAAATTTGGATATTATTCATTCTCATACTGAATTTGGCATAGGTTTATTTGCACGTATTATGGCTAAACAGTTGGATATTCCTTTAGTACATACTTATCATACAATGTATGAGGATTATGTTTATTATATTACTAAAGGATATTTTGATAAATCTAGTAAAAAATTAGTTGAACATTTAATAAAGTTTTATTGTGATAAGACAGCTACTGAGTTGATTGTTCCAACGAAAAAAACTTATGATTTATTTAAGGAAAAATATAAATATGATCGTAATGTTCATATTATTCCTACTGGTATTGAAATTGAAAAATTTTATAAAGAAAAAATAAATCAAGATAAGGTTAATGTTTTAAGAAAAAAATTAGATATTAAAAAAGAAGACTTTGTTATTCTTTTTGTGGGAAGAATTGCTGCTGAAAAGAGTATTGATTTTTTGATTAAGAATCATGCTGATTTAGTTAAGAAAAATAAAAATGCTAAATTAATTATTGTTGGTACTGGACCTGATATAGAAGAGTTGGAAAAACTATCAAAAAAATTGAATTTAGATAATAATATTATTTTTACGGGGAAGGTTCCTTGGAATGAGGTTGGTCTTTATTATAATATGGCTTCTGTTTTTACAACAGCTTCTCATACTGAAACTCAGGGGTTAACTGTGATAGAAGCTATGGCTGCAAGCTTACCAGTAGTTGCTTTAGATGATGAAGCTTTTAATACAACTGTTATAAATGATTTAAATGGTTATTTGTTTAAAGATAAGAAAGAATATATTAAATATATGGAAAAACTTATGAGTGATAATGATTTATGTAATAGATTAGGTAAACAAGCAAGAATTAATTCTAATCCATATTCATCAAAATATTATGCTCAGAGGGTTTTAGATGTTTATTATCTTGCTTTAGGTGGTAGAAAAAGAAAAAAAGAAAAGAAAACATTTATTAATAAATTAAAAAATGTTTTTAAGAAGGGATTACATGGAAAATAAGATTGTAGTAGCAAATATGAAAATGTATATGAATATTAGTGATATAAAAAAATATCTAAATAATTTAGGTGTATTGGAATATGAAAATGTCATTTTATGTCCTTCAAGTATTTATATACCATATTTTTTGGAGAAAAATTATAATATTGGTATTCAAAATGTTTACTATGAGAATAATGGAGCATATACTGGAGAAATTTCTGTTGAACAAATAAGGAATATAGGTATAAAATATGCTATTATAGGTCATAGTGAAAGAAGAAAATACTTATATGAAACTGATTATGATATTAATAAAAAGCTTTTAAAAGTGTTAGATAATAATTTAACTGCTATTTTGTGTATTGGTGAGGAATTAGAAGATAGAAATAAAATGAATACTAATAGTATTTTAAAAGAACAATTAGAAATATGTTTAAAAAATGTTAGTAAATCTCATGAAGATAAGATAATTATTGCTTATGAGCCAAGATGGTCAATTGGTACGGGATTAATTCCAGGTATTGATGAAATAAGTAGTACAGTTGAATTTATTAAATCTTTTATTGTGGATAATTTTAAAATAAAAGTTGATGTTATTTATGGTGGAAGTGTAAATGAGGGTAATATAAGTTTATTAAGTAAAATAAGAAATGTAGATGGATTTATGATAGGGGGAGCTTGTGTAGATTCAGATAAATTTTTGAAGATATTGGATATAGTATATAGTTGCGACAAATACTAATTTTTTTCGACATAATTAGACAAAACTAGCTAATATAAACTCTAGATGACCGATAGAATATTGTAGTATAATAATTGCAGTAGTAAGATCGGAGGAGAAATATGAATAAAATTAAACTACTTATGGTAGATGATAATGTGCAGTTGATTGATGCTGTAAAGGAATATTTTAGTAAAAGTAGTAAGATTGAAGTTTCATTTGAAGCCTATGATGGTCAAGAGGGTATAGAGCTAATTGAAAAAGAAAAAGATAATTTTGATGTATTGGTTTTGGATTTAATTATGCCTAATAAAGATGGTATTTATGTTTTAGATGAGATGAAGAATCGAGGAATTGATAAAAAAGTTATTGTGTCTACTAGTTATAATACTGTTGAAGTTATTAGAAAAGTATCTGATTATGGTGTTAATTATTATATGTTAAAACCGTTTGATTTTATGGATTTTGAGAAAAGAATATTAGAACTTTTTAATAAAAAAGAAAGTAAAAATATAGATTTACATTATAATAATATTCAAATGTCTATAACTAAAATTTTACATGAATTAGGTATTCCATCTCATATAAAGGGATATCAATATATACGAGAAGGTGTTGGAATAATTTTTGAAAAGCCTGAAATAATTGGTGGAATCACTAAAGAATTGTATCCGGAACTGGCATTAAAATTTGATACTACGGTTTCAAGGGTAGAACGAGCAATTCGTCATGCTATTGAGGTGAGTTGGAATCGTGGCGATTGGAAATTAATGGAGGAAATATTTGGTAATAGTGTAGATATTGATAAGGCTAAACCAACTAATTCTGAATTTATGGTTACAATTGCAGATAAATTAAGACTAGATTATCATAAAGTATAATCTAGTCTTTTTATAATAAGATTAATAATAATTGTAAGATAAACATTGTTGTATTATGAATACAGTGTAGTCCAATAGGTATTATTATATTATTTGATTTTGTTAAAGTATAAGCAAATATAAATCCTGGAATACTATATGGAATAATATATATTAATTCTATTAATGATTTGGGATCTGATACATGCATGAATCCAAAAAATAATCCAGAAGTAATAATAAATATTATATTTGTTTTAAACATTTTTTTAAAGGATAGTCTAAATACTAGTTCTTCTAGGATAGGCGCAATAATTATTGTTAAAATGGCTGTATAGATGGGAGCTTTTTTTAAAGTGTTAACGATTATTTCTTGATTTGTGGATGTATTAATTCCTGTGATCATATTAATTATAATGTTACTTATTAATATAAGTATAATAGCAATAAACCAATATCTAATATAATTTGTAAATTTACATTCTTTTACATTTTTTATATCTTTAATTATTTTTTTTCGATATATGAAGATTATTATTAATGATAAGATTAATTCAAATGAAATATTAAAAATAATTTTTTGTATTTTTGAAAAATTGTTTATGTTAATATGTAGTAATGATAAGAAGAATGAAAGGATATAACTTGATAATAAATATAATAATAATACACATAATCCTGTTATAAAATTCTTTAATTCGTTTTTCATTAAAATCACCTATATAATTATATCAGATTATATTTTTTTTAACTACTGTTTTATAAATAAATAATAGATGTTATAATATTATTTAGGTGATTGTGTGAAAGTACTAAGTATTAAAGAACCATTTGCTAGTTTAATAAGAGAGGGTATTAAGACGATTGAAACGAGGGGTTGGAAGACTAATTATAGAGGAGAATTATATATACATGCTAGTATGAGAACAGAACAAAAATATAATGATAGGAAAGATTTGAAGAAATTAATTAATAATATTGATTTAAATAGTGGTTATATTATTTGTAAATGTAATTTGGTTGATTGTGTATATATTGATGAAAAATTTATAAAGATGATTAAGAATAATAATGTAGAATATATTTGTGGTGAATATAATGTAGGCAGGTATGCTTGGATTCTTAAAGATATTGAAGTGTTGAGTCAACCAATAAAGGTTAAAGGTAAGTTAGGGATATGGAATTATGGAGATATTTAATTATTATATATTATTAATAAATATTATTGGTTTTATATTTTGCTTTATAGATAAATGTAAAGCTAAATATAATAAATATAGAATATCTGAAAGGATACTTATTATGTTGTGTTTAATTGGAGGTTGTTATGGATTTAGTATAAGTATGTTTATTTTTCATCATAAAACGAATAAGATTAAATTTATAATATTTGTTCCTATTATAATGATTATTTGGTTAATAATTATTTATGAAATGAATTTACATTATTAAAATAAAATGTTATAATATGATGCACGTATTGAGGTGATTGAATGAAGATAGGTATAGTAGTGGATGGGGTTTTAATAGATAAATGTGGTTTTCAATATAAACAAGGTATTAATTTTTTTAATGATAAGAAACGTTTTATTAATGAATATGCATATCAATTTCGTGATATGTTTAATTGTAGTATGGAAGAACAAGAAAAATTTTATAAAAAAAATAAATATCAATATTATACTTCTGTATTTCCTGAGAGTGGTGCAAGTGAATTTACAAAAAAATTAAAAGAGACTGGTAATGAAATATATTTAATAGTTAATAGGAAGAATATAAATGATAGAAGTGTTACGGGTGATTTAAATAGGTTATTGTTAAATAGTTGGTTAAAGAGTAATAATATTATATATGATAATATTTTATATTTTGATAATGTTGATTGCTCTTTAGAGAAGTATGAAATGTTTGAACATTTAAAATTAGATTATATTATTGAAGATCAAATTAGGGATACTATTGTTTTATCAAAATTATGTAAAGTAATATTATATGATAGACCATATAATATTGGCTTTTCTAAGGTAAAAAGGGTTGGTAGTTTTGATGATGCTTTTGATGAACTTAAATTAAAAAATCATAAATTAGGGGAGAAAGAAATGAATAAAACTATTTTTAAGTTATATTATCATCCTAGAATTTTAAATGTAAACAGTATTCCATCTAAGGGCCCTGTAATTTTATGTGGAAATCATGTAGATATGCTTGATTATAATTTGGTTAATTGTGCATCTAAGAGAAAAGTTGTTTGGTACAATAAAG
>JAEEGL013680667.1_pt1 | contig 15004 bp, 16 predicted proteins | sample 9134231 | NCBI WGS metagenome assembly JAEEGL01 (sample SAMN16246548, study PRJNA631951) | gut metagenome | biome: gut microbiome; feature: rumen; material: fiber-attached | host: Bos | place: Iran: Karaj | collected 2018-10 | reverse complement strand
TCCTGTTTTCCGGTCTTTCGCGTACATGCCGATCCGATCGGAATCCGGGTCTGTCGCAAGCACAATATCCGCATCGACTTCCTTCGCAAGTTTAAGCGCTTCCGTCCAGGCGCTTTCTTCTTCCGGATTTGGTTTTTCACAAGTCGTAAAGTTGCCATCCGGTTCCTCCTGGGTTTTCACCACATAGACCTGTGTAAACCCCATTGAAGAAAGCAGTCGCTGTATCGGAAGATTTCCTGCCCCATGAAGCGGTGTATAAACAATTCGAATCTGTCCGGCATTTTCTTTCAGAACATCCGGGTCAAGCAGTACAGAACGCACCGCATCCAGATATTTCCGATCCATCTCTTCTCCCAGAGTCTGGTAAAGACCTTGTTTCTCAGCCTCTGCTCTTGTCATCGTTTTGATATCCGTAAGAGAAGTAATCGCCGAGGCTCTTTCCATGATGTTTCGATCATGGGGCGGACAAATCTGTCCACCATCTTCCCAGTACACCTTAAAACCGTTGTACTCTGCCGGATTATGACTGGCCGTAATCGCAACACCTGCGATAGCTCCGAGTTCTCTTATGGCAAAGGAAAGCTCCGGTGTTGGTCTCAGAGAATCAAACATCCAGATTTTGATTCCATTCGCATTGAGAACAAGTGCTGTCTCTTCCGCCATTTCTTTACTGTTATGACGGCTGTCATAGACAAGTACTACGCCGCGGTCTTCCCCGGAAACCGAGCGGATATACTCAGCCAGCCCATTGGCTGCTCGACGGACTGTATAGATATTCAGACGGTTCGTTCCTGCCCCCATGAGACCGCGCATTCCGCCCGTACCAAATTCCAGGTCTTTATAGAAGCGCTCTTCGATCTCTTTGTCATTTCCCTCAAGAGACCGAAGTTCCTCTTTTGTTTTTTCATCAAAGTATGGAGATTCCAGCCACTCCTGATACTTTGCCTGCAGTTCACTGTTCATTCTCGATTCCCTCCGGAGCAGGTTCCATCAGTTCATCAAAAATCGGAACAATCTGCCTGCAAATTACTCTTGCGCTGATAGCCAGCCCTACGAACGTCCACACATAAAGCACATAGCTGAAAATCTCCGGACTGATCAGAAACAGGAAAAACATATACATATTCATACCCAGTATGATCAGTGTTTCCTTTGGATTGCTTATCGCAAGCTTAAAACCATTTGTCAGCATTGCCACAAATGTATTATCAAATTGTGCAAACAGCGGGATTACCCACCCCCACCACGCAAACAATATAATTACAACCGCAAGCAGCAGACCAATCAGAATCGTGCTGTCCTGATACCCGAATTCGATATAGCAGGACATGACAATGATAAAGAGAACAATCATCAGAAAGGTATAGGGGAGGCTTTTGAGAAAATTCTTCCCGAAAAACCGGAAGAATGGCTTCACAACACCGTCTTCCGTTCCTCTTTCAATCTTCAGCATCACATAGTAAAGCGACGCCAGCGAATCTGCTATGGTAATAATCGGAATACAGCAGATCATGCATAGAAAATTCAGAATCAGGATATCGGCTGCTTTGGTAAAAAAGGCTACTCCAGGCAGTATCTTTTCTTTTTTCTCACTCATAATTCACTCCAAATGCAATGAATATTATAAATTCTTATAAATATAAAGTAAAAAGCACTGTGGTATGATCCACAGCGCTCATTCAGCATAGTCTCCGCCTTCTACATCGAAGTATTCCTCAAAACTGCAGAATACATCGGTTTCATATATGGCTGTGGCATAGTCCACCCCGATATATCGGAAGTGCCACGGTTCATAGGCGTATCCAGTAATATCCTGTTTCCCTTTCGGATACCGCATGATAAATCCATATTCATGCGCATGATCTCTCAGCCAGATCCCACTGTCGGTATTTTCAAAGTTCTGGTTAAAATTAATGCCGTTCATCGATCCGTCCTGTTCGACGAAATCTGCCGCAAGCCCGGTCTGATGATCCGAATAACCCGGCCTGGAACTGATCGTATCTGCGGTTGCAGTACCATAGCTTGCGCTGTAGCCATTGTAAAGCTGACGCTGATAGTCTTCACCGCGGTAAGCGCTGGAGATTTTCAGGGTCACACCATCTGCTGCCGCTGCTTCCGCCATTGCCTTGATCGCTTCCGCAGCAGGTGCCCGCATCGTGCATGCCTGTACCTGAGAAATCTCAGGTGTTACCAGATCCGGCGGTACATAGCCCTCCGGAAGACGATGTTTTTTGTTTGCGACAACCAGAAGGCTGTTCGTATCGGTAAAGACAGACGGATCCATCGTGGGTTCCGGTGTTTCTTCAATGACTGGTTCTTCTGTCGGCTCCACAGTAGAAACCGGTTCCGATGCAGGTTCTGCGGTTGGCGATGGTTCTGCAGTCGAACCTTTGCTTTTCAGCATTCCGAAAAGACCAATCCCGAGAAGGATCAGAAGGACAATCAGAACTGCAGGCAGAAGTTTTTTCATATATTACTGCTCTCCAAATATCTGTGCTTTTTTCAGCATCGGCAACAGTATCCATCCAATGATGACTGCGATCAGTTCACCGACAGCGACCTGAAGTCCGTATACGACCGCCATAGCGGCAATATTATCCGGATTCAGCATCCATGCCAGTTCCAAGCCGACAAATACTCCGTTAAAGATTACCGGCATCAGAATGGATATTACCGGAATCCCCCTGATCGTCTTATCTCTGAATTTCCAGGTACACACAGCTGCCAGAAAGGTAGCCAGCGTGCCAACCAGGATATCAATCGGTCCAGTTACGCCAAGATGCACCCCAATCAGGTTTGTCAGAAAACAGCCCAACGTCAGTGCAGCGATAGAAGGTTGCCAGATCAGCGGCAGAAGCGTCAGCGTTTCTGCGATTCTTACCTGAATCGGTCCGTAAGAAATCGGGGCGAGTGCCACAGACAGAACGGTATACACTGCTGTTACCATTGCAATCTGGGTCATTTGTTTTGTATTCATTGCAGTTAATCTCCTTATTTTAGGTATACGTCGGGTAGCCGCTACCGACGGCGGTCAAAACCGCAAAGACCATTATATCGATTTCCTGCAAAGAAAACTATTATTCTCTGTTCATATGATTCTGGATCTGCAGCAGTGCGTTTTTGAGAATGTTTGCACTGTGTTCCGCCGCTTCTGCCTCAAACTCATCATAAGCTTTGCCAGACTCATCTTCTGCATTGTCTGAAATGAATCGGACAATGACAAACGGCACCTTATTAACATATGCGGTATGCGCGATCGCCGTACTTTCCATGTCCACACACATTCCGTCCATGCTCTTGCGGATAAAGTCTTTTACGTTTTTGCTTGAAATAAAGAAGTCTCCGCTGACTACGCGGCCGGAAAACACACGGATATCGTGAGCTGCATTTACAACCGCGGTATGAATCAGCTCTCGAAATTCCGGATCCGCCGGAAACGTAAGCGTATCCATTCCCGGAACCCGGCCTCTTTCATATCCGAATAATGTAGCGTCCATGTCGTGATACATCGTATCCGTAGAAATCACAACATCTCCAATTGCAATCTTGTCATTCAGAGAACCGGCAACTCCAGTATTGATAATATGGTCGACATCAAACCGGTCGATCAGGATCTGCGCGCAGATTGCCGCATTCACTTTGCCGATCCCGGACTTTACCACTACTACAGGAACTTCTCCGATGTTCCCTTTTCGAAATATCATCCCTGCTATCGGTGTTTCGGTCGCATCGATCATACTGTCATATAAAGCTGAGACCTCCACATCCATCGCACCGATAATTCCTATCCTGGTGATTTTCATAAATTGCCCCTCGCTTTAAACTCCTTGATCAGAAATGTCATTGCGACGGTCTTGGCATCATCTACCTCTCCGGAAAGGATTTTCCGGGTAATCTCATCCAGCGTCAGTTTGGAAAGGTTGATATTTTCATCCTCATCCAGATGCTGACCGACATACTTACCCTGACGTGCATAGTAGAGTTCTATGACTTCCGTATCATATGCCGGTGTCGGAACAAGCGAACCCAGCCGGACAAATCCTTCCCCCTCGTAACCGGTCTCTTCAATTATTTCCCGTTTTGCGGTAGTCAGCGGATCTTCTCCCGGTTCTTTTTTTCCAGCCGGGTATTCCAGCATGACTTTTTCCTGACCATAGCGCCATTGAGTGACGAAAAAGAATTTTCCTTCGTCATCCTCCAGAGCGATTCCGACTCCGCCCGGATGCACCACTACTTCTCTTGGCGCTGTCGTTCCATCCGGAAGCTCCGCTTCATCCAGTCTCACTTTAATAATGTGACCGTCATATACCGTTGTTTTCCTGCGTGTTTTTTCTCGGATCTGTTCCATATTAGTCTTCTTCCTTTCCCGAAAGAGGTTTTCTTTCCAATTCCCGGCAGAGAACGATTTCTCTGGATTCATGCTGGTTTTCGATACAGGTCTGCAGCGTCAGCAGATGATCATCATCTGCGATCTCAATTCCGGTATCAAAGTACTCATATCGGTTAATATTCTCCCGATACAGGGACATATAATCCGGATCATACTCCAACAGGTTATATTCAAGTCCATACATGCTGTACTGCACGCCATCAATTTCTTCCAGCGGTGCTTCAAACACACTCACAACTTCATAATATCGCACCTCATCATTGAGAATCAGAGATACGTAGCGGTTCTTTTCATATACCGTTTTATCTACCATCGTGGAAAGAGGAGTAAATACCAGGGTCCGATCCGGATTCCGGTATTCATAAATATAATGGCCATAAATAATCGTATTCTGTTCATCTTTTGAAAGATCGTTCCGGCTGTCCATTACGATTGATCCGTAGGACAGATCTGCGTGTGTTTTCCAGTCCCGGTACAGATAGTAATCTTCCGTAGTTGTCTGTAATACCGGATCATGGACCAGTCCGCTGTTGAAGTGAAGTATCGCCTTGACATCTCCATTGATTGCCTGATCCTCGATCAGTTCCTGCTGCAACGCACTCAGTTCTTCTACACGCAGTTCATATTCTGCGACCGCTGCAGGTGTTTCTTCTGTTTCCGGCTCTGTTGTTGGTTCTGCGGAAGGAACCGGATCCGTCTCAGGTGTTTCTGTTTTTGGTTTTTTCAACAGAAAAACAGCTGCTGCAGCAATCACCACTACAGCCAGAACAGCGAGACCGATCCAAATCCATTTGTTCTGTTTGTTATGTTTCATCGAGGGTATTATATCGTTTCTGATTCGTTGATTCATATCCTGATTGCGCAGAAGATCAAAAACAGACCGCCCTCAAACCGCAGCCTGTTTTCAAATCGATTGTTCGAGGATCCGATCAGATCTTCATTGCCGTCTCGTAAGCACTCCAGATTACACTGCGCAGATTTCCAATCTTCGCACAGTCACCGACCAGATAAACATTCTTGCTCTTTGGTGCAAGCGGTGCTGACATGTATCCGGCGGAAGAAATCACACTGTCGCACGGAATTGTGATATCACCGTCTTTGGTCTTAACAATAATCTCACCGTCACGAACTTCTTTCAGTGTTGATTCAAGGTGTACTTCAACACCCTTCCATGCGAACCACTCTCTGAGGTAGGAACTGTTAGCAAGGCAAACACCATGCTGGGATACCAGATCATCTTTCATTTCAACAATGATCGGCGTCCTGCCCTGCAGAGCCAGCTCATAGGCGATTTCCGAACCAGTCAGACCACCGCCGATGACCGCAACCCGCTGTCCTACTTCTTTTCCGTTCAGGAATTCACAGGCTTCGATCATCTTCTCGTAGCCGGGAACCATCCGCAGGTACCGAGGTGTGGAACCGGTTGCTACAATCACCGGATATTTCCTGAATTCTTCAACCGAACCAATCTTCGTATTCAGATGAATTTCAATTTCAAGCTTGTCCATCTGCCGGCGATACCATTCCAGCAGATCTCTCAGTTTACCCTTATAGGACTCCGCACTCGCCGGAATAAACGTACCACCAAGCCTGTCACTCTGTTCATAGATAACCGGAGTATGTCCGCGAAGCTTCAGTACTCTTGCGGCTTCCATTCCGCCAATGCCGCCGCCGATGATGATAACCTTCTGCGGGTTCTTAGTTGGTTTGATGTAATGCTTGTTTGTCTGCATGGTTTCGGCATTGACCGCACACCGTGCAAGATGCAGGGAGTCCATCAGATCCTGATCATTTGGAACGCCCTTGTAGTGACACATGTTGAAGCATCCGTTATGGCAGAGAATACACGGCCGGATATCCTCTTCCCTGCCCTTCATGAGCTTTGTGACCCATTCGGTATCCGCAAGGAACGGTCTGGCAAAACCGGCACCGTCCAGCTTTCCTTCCGCAATGGACTGTGCGGCTGTTGCCGGATCAAGACGACCGGCAGCTACGACCGGAATGTCTACAAACTGTTTAATATGCTCGACATCTGCAAGATTGCAGTTTTCCGGCATGTACACAGGCGGATGAGCCCAATACCAGGCGTCATAAGTCCCGTTATCGCAGTTCAGCATGTCATAGCCTGCATCCTGCAGATACTTCGCTGCCTTTTCACTCTCCTCCATGTCACGTCCAACTTCCACATAGTCTTCTCCGGGAAGTGCACCTTCACGGAATCCCTTGGTTTTGGAAAGAACACTGTAACGCAGTGATACCGGGAAGTCGTCTCCACATGCAGCTTTGATTGCCTTTACGATCTCAACCGGGAAACGATAGCGGTTTTCAAATGAGCCGCCGTATTCATCCGTACGCTTATTGACATATTTCAGCGTGAACTGATCAAGAAGATATCCTTCATGAACCGCATGAATCTCCACTCCGTCAACACCCGCGTTTTTCAGCAGCACAGCAGTCCTGGCAAACGCATCCACAAACTCCTGGATTTCTTCCTTCGTCATCTCTCTGGATGGAACCTTGTCACTCCAGCGGTTCGGAGAAGGAGATGCCGAAGCTGTGATCTTATCCAGATCCATAAACGGTTTGGCGACTGTACGGATTATTGGATTCGTATAGATATCTTCCATCATTTTGGAGATTGTAAAGCTTCGGCCAAATCCTGCGGTCAGCTGTACAAACAGCTTGGCACCAGTCGCATGAAACTTCGGCATCCAACGGGCCAGATCACTGTACATCTTCTCATTTTCGTACAGCCATTCGCCGCCCATCGGATTGTAAACCGGCTGACAGCCTGGAAGCACAAGACCCGCATTGTTTTTGGCGACATTATAGATAAACTCTGCACCGGCTTTATCGAAATGGTTTATTTCCATCCATCCGAACAGATCGGTGCCGCCCATGGAAGTCAGTACGATACGGTTTTTAATCTCACAGTTTCCAATCTTCCATGGGGTGAATAACGGTTCATACTGTTTGTTCATTTCTGTTCTCCTGTTTCAGCTTTACCTGTTTCAATCCGGATAATGTTTTCCAGCAGATCGATTGATTGAATCGTTCCATTCACTTCATTCTGTATTCCAAGAATATCGGAAAAGATCAGTTTCTCTCCCTGTTGTTTTACGGTCGCCACATTGCGGAAAAGCAGTTTTTCCTGTCCTTTTTCAAGTGCGACCACATCAGACAGACACATCTTCGCTCTCCTTTAGTTTCTTCAGCGCTTCCTGAAGCAGATCCGTTCCCTTTCCGAGCGTATCCGCTGCTTCCTTTACCATTATCTGAATCTCTTCAGGAAGTGCAGAACTAAGCTCCAGCAGTTCTTCTACGTGGTGACGGTTATGATCCGTCATATATGCAAGCAATGCCTTTGCCTCTTCCGGAGAAGGGGCCTCGTGATGATGGTGGTGATGATGATGTTCACTCATAATTGGTACCTTCTTTCATTCAGTAAACAGATCGGTAAGCAGATCGGTATAGGTTACCGGATCCTTAATCGGAAGTCCTGCCATCATACGGGCCTGATTATAAAGAATCACGGCATACGATACTGCCCGCTTTGGATCGCTTTTGCGGGCACTGTTCAGTTTTCGCAGCGCCGGATGAGAAAGATTTACTTCCAATACTGCATGGTTTCCGATTCCGGCATCCGGATTCTGCTTTTGGTAATCCCGCTCCATCTCAAAGCTGATCCCGCTGCCGCTGCTCAGCAACACCGGATGAGATTCCAGCTTGCGGGAGGCAATTACTTCCGCAGCTTCATTGCCGATACTGGTTTTGATAAACTGCAGCAGTTCATCAGTCTCCTCTTTGGAAAACGGAGAACCTGCATCAAAGAGCAGATCTGCCTGTCTGTCACTTAAGGATACAAACGGATAGTTTTTCCAGCGGACAAACACTCTTGCGCAGAGTTCATCTACCATATCCACTGCACACAGAAATGGAATCCCGCGACGGCGCGGCCGCTCTGATTCCGGAAGTGAGAGAATCTCTGTGCGGGAATTCCCCTTGGCAAAATAAACTGCTTTCTGCCCGTGAATCATCTTCTTTTCATATTCTTCCAGGCTGATCAGCCCTTCCTGATCACTCACTTCAAACAGCAGCAGTTTCTGGAGTTTTTCCCGTTCAGATCCTTCTGTCTCCATAGCAGAAAGCTTCAGGCTTTTCCCAAAGCTTTGGAAGAATCGCTCATAATCCGTTCGGTTATTCTGCATTGCTTCCATCAGAGCTGCCGTTGTCTTTCGTTCGATGACATCCCGGATCGCAGCGATTTCCGCATTCGACTGCAGGTTTTCCCGTGTGATATTTAATGGAAGATCCACACAGTCCACCGCCCCTTTGAGAAAGGGGTAAGCGGAAGGAAGCAGTTCTGCCGCTGCTTCACGCACCCGGATCCCACTGGAATACAGCTCCAGCCCTTTCACATCTTCCTTCGTATCATAGGTTTTCCATGGCGAAGAAGGGATATAGATCAGAGCGCTGAATTCTACATTTCCTTCGATCCTCAGCAGCAATGTCCGAAGCGGTGGCTCTGCTGCCCCCTGCAATGTTTCGTATTCCGATGGTTTTGCGTAATGTTCCCGGAAAAACGCAAGGGTCTCTTCTTCCTTCACTTCACTTCTCTGTCGTTTCCAGAGCGGTGTCATGGAGTTCAGCAGTTCATAGCTCCATTTCTCAGTCGGCTCGCCGTTTTCATCCGGAACCGGTATCGGCATGAGCAGACGGATCGGCCAGCGGATATAATCACTGTATTTCTTAACCAGCTTGTACAGCGGGTATTCCCGCAGGAAACAGTTGTACTCATCCGAACCTTCTGCTGTTTCCTCACGGATATGAAGAATTACGTCCGTTCCGCATTCGCTCCGTTTTCCTTCTGTAATGGAATACGAATCGATGCCGTCACTTTCAAATATCCATGCCTGTTCCGCTCCGGCTTTTTTTGAAACGACCTTTACATGATCTGCCGCCATGAACAGCGAATAAAATCCAATTCCAAACTTTCCGATCAGATCGTCTGCGTGTTGTGTTTCTTCCTGAAACAGACCGGATCCGCTGAACGCAATCGTTCCAAGACAGCGTCTCAGGTCATCCGCATCCATTCCGATTCCGTTGTCGGAGATTGTCAGCAGCCGTTTCTCCTTATTCGGTGTAATCCGGATCATATAGGATTCCCGGGCTACCGGTCCGATTTTGTCGTCCGGATGTTCGAGGGCCAGCGCAAACCGTTTATCGATCGCGTCCGATGCATTGGCGATCAGCTCACGCAGAAAGACCTCTTTCGTCGTATAGACGGAATGGATCATCATCTGCAGCAGTTTAACCGTTTCAGTCTGGAACGGAATCGTTTCCTGTTTGTTCACGCAGGCCCTCGTATTCTTAAAATTCAGTCGTTATATTCGTAGTTCGGAGTATCGGTACTATAGATCTTCTCCAGCGGATCCTTCCGCTTCATGCGGTCATAATGATTGGAAAGAAACGGCTCCACTCCGTAAAACAGTGCCTTTCCATCCAGATCAAAGAAGAACACAATGAACAGAATGATGTAGAGCCCGGTACATAAGAAGAACAGAATCTTCAATGTTTTTAATAATGCCCTCATAACTTACCATCCTTCCGAGTCATCAAATTCAAGCAGTGTCGGATCCAGCGGTTCTTCATGCATGATTGTAGTCATGTAGTCATTTACGATACTGCGGATTTCACTCCTGCTGACGGTACGCTTGTCCGGAAGCGCATGCGGCATCCATATTGCATGAATGTTCCTTGCCCGGAACTCGTCTTCGAACAGACCATGCACACCCTGCATGCCTTTGCACTGGAGCTGGTCATACATCATAACCATGTCACAGTGGAATCTCTCCATGTACTCCCAGAGCTCGAAGATATGATGCATGCCGCCGACCGCCATTCGCCGCATCGGTGCCCATTCGTGATACAGCGCCATATCCTGCAGCATGTTTTCATAGCTGTCGGTTCGGATCGTCATATCAAACATCAAGGAGTCCATATTGATGATGCAGTTCAGGCCCCAGCAGTTATATGCCCATGTGCACCAGTGCGAGTAATACAGCGGTGCACAGCTCCACGCAATTACGCGGTGTCTTGTCAAAGGATAACTGTTGATCTTGTTTTCTACACACTTCTCCAGGATTTTCTTAACCCGTGCATCGGTCTCGTGCCAGATGTCACGATCACCATCCTGAGACTGATAGATCCGATAGAGAGCCTGGGATACACCATTGATCGGATAGTAGTCCGTATTGGCCGCAACTTCCCACTTCTCCCATTCAAAACGCTGCAGTTCATTCTGACGTTCCAGATGTTTCACTAATTCTTCGCAGTTGAACTTTTCACCGGTCTGTTCTTCGATGAACTTCCAGCACTCTTCAATCTCTCTGGCACAGTGTTCCTGTACCAGCGGGTCGTCAAACTGCATCGGCTGCGGCATCGCAAACAGCGGTTTGTTCATCATCCAGTCCTGAAGCACCGAAGTACCGACCGAGCCGTCACAGGCTTCATTGGAAGTAACAACAGCCGGGAAGTAATCCGGAACATCATCAAGGATGAAAATGCCCGCTTCTGCCTGACACATCGGACACGGATCACCCGGCAGACCGATGGACTGAGCAGCGTCGATATAGTTCAGAACAACATGGTTGTTTACATGACAGGTAACAAAGTACGGAATCATCTGCAGCGGAACATCATCCATGCGGTCACGCCACGGGTAGAAGATACCGCCCCAGACCGTTTCATCGTGTGCAAGCGTCTTTTTCCAGATTTCCGGATCGCCGCCCAGATTCTGATCTGCCTGCAGCATTCTCATGAACTGACGAATCGTTTCCGATACCATCGCCCGATAATGCCAGGCACTGGCTTTGAGCCCCTCTCCCCGCATGCCTTCAAGTCCTCTGTCAAACCAGTGCATGACCGGAAGATAAGACTGTCCCAGCCAGCGATAGCGCCAGACTCCCCTGGCAAACAGGATTGGTCCTTTCAGACCGCCGCCGTATTTCATGATGTCACTAATCATATGACCATAGTTATAAAGCCAGATCATATTGAAGTAGTACATCGTATCCTTGAAACCACGCCATTCACGGTGTTTGTACAGACCGGTCTTATCTACATAGAGATCACCAAGTCTTCTCTCCTCATGCGGTTTCCCGTTCCAGAAATCTGACGCGAGCGATTTGACTTTGTTCATGACGTCCTGACGGGTGTATGACTTTTTCTCACTCATCTTTCGCTCCTCGTCTTTCTTCGACTTCTCTTTTTTATTGTTTCTTTCACTTCCTGGCGCTTCTCTTCGATATCGGAAATCGCACTTTCCACCTTTACCAGCCGGTCATCAATATGATCTTCAATCTGTCCGACTTTCTCTTCGATGGCATCTTTTACTTCGTGCCGCTTTTCCTCGATATCCGAGATTGCACTTTCAATCTTTACCAACTGGTCATCAATGTGATCTTCAATCTGTTCAACCTTATCTTCGATCCGGCTTTCCACCATTTCCTTCAGAGTCGGCTCTTCCTTCTCTGCCGGTTCTTTATGAAGCTTCTTCAGCTCAACACTTTCCACAAATGCCTGGAAGCGGGTGCGAAGCTGTCCGGATGCAGAGTTGATGTATTCCTTTTCAATAGAACAGGTCGGAATATCAAAGTCCCTCGGAATAACAAGCGCATCGATTGTACGTTCATAACTCCAGTATTCACAGAACTTATTGGATTCGACAATCAGACCGTCCGCATTGTATTCCCTGCATACATCTGCCAGATACTTCTTACGTGCACGCATGATGTCCTGCGGCATGAAACGCGGGCAGCAGCTTGTCATCAGATAATGCCTTGCGATCGCTTCAAGCGGAGTCTCACCTTCCTGAACAACGATTTCCTCGCGTCCGGGCAGGGAACCATAACAATAACGGTCCGCAACGACAATCGCACCGCAGCTTTCAATCAGCTTGGTGAAATCCGGATCATCATTTTCCGCGCCGGCCAGCACCAGCTTGACCTTCCAGGTCGGTTTCGCATCCGGCTTTCGGGTTTTCAGTTCTTTTGCGGTTTCCCGCAGCATCGGCAGGATCTTATCCTTCGGGCAGGTAAGTGTTGTCAGCTGAATGACCGCAAATTCATATCCGGTGATTGTCGGGATATCGAGTTTCCGATAATTGCCGATTTCTGTGATGAGCCTGCATACTTCGTTATGCTGGTCGATTGCTTTCAGCAGAGCTTCATCACTGGTGTCGATGCCAAATTTCTCATGAAGTTTATCCAGTACATGCGCCTGAAGCTGCTTGCGGTAATGAAGCAGTGAGTTTTCCGTTTTCTTGAACGGCACATCCATGAATTCTACAAAGAAGTCCGGATTCTGAATGATATCCATTCGCTGCAGATGTTCCTGAAAACGGCAGGTAACCGTACAGGTTTCCGTTGCCATCTGTGCATCCAGAAAATTGAATCCTCCCTCCAGTGCACGTTCCATGAGGCTTCTGCCATAATGGCATGTTCTGCCTGACATATAGTAGGTTGCCATGACAGGAGTCGTGCAGTTCGGTGCACGCAGGCGCACCGAGAAACATCCGGGAAGATCCAGCAGAACTTCAGGCATGAAGTAACAGGTATAGCCAAGTGCCTTGCGGCCTTCCTCTTTCGCTTCCTGTACCAGCTCGTTATTGGCCTGCTGAAGCAGATTTTCCATCCGTATCAGATGTTTCAGGTCTTTCATTGGTTATTATCCCATCCCTTCTTTTCCGAAATGGAGTTCTCTCATTCCCTCCACTTCATCGCAAATCGGCTTGAGGCTGCACATACTGCAGTCGGTCGGAATTCCTTCCAGAATTCTCGAAAGTGTCATGGTGATCTCATGAACCTTTCTGGCATCCGCTAACAGTGCTTCATAATCTACGGAAGGATCGGTCAGGAAAATAACCGTCGCAGCCCGTATTCCTTCAATCTCCAGATAATGGTTCAGAAATGTGTTGCCGAGTTTTTCAAATGAAATTCCGTTCTTCAGGGCATCTTTATGAACCCGAACCTGTTCCCGGAAGTTTTCCGTCGAGGTACGAATCATGTATCCCTTCGCAAAGATGTGATATTTGACAAAATCCAGCTTCTGGAGCGTACGGAATGCCTGTTCACTGCCCTTGCGGGAAGAGGTATCCCCAAACAGAGCAGGATCTGCATTCAGTACGACCAGACGTGCATAGGAGGTGTCTTCCCGGATCTCCTGGAGATCTTTGCCGATAACAACTGTTCCGGATTCTTTCCAGTGATCTTCTTCCGTCGTCACACAGGTATAGTTGGCTGCACCTTTGCCCTGTCCGCCAAGTTCAAAGGCACAGTCTCTTCCCATCACCAGTTCAAACCGTTCCGTTTCCGGCCATGCCATTGAAGGATTGTACGCATATTCTCTGCGTTCCGAATGATCCTTCAGCACGTTCTCCAGACGTTCCAGTATCGTCTGATACAGTTCCATACGATGCCTCAGAACTTAATATCCGTCTTCTTCTTATCGAAGATCCGGTTTACCTGAACATATGCCCAGCCAAGCAGCTTCTGATCCAGGTTCCAGAAATAGACGATAAACAGGATACCGGTTGCCCATCCGAGCATGACGGCGATCAGTTTCAATATCGCCAGCAGTTTCTTCATAAGCTTTCTCCTCAGGCCTGTGCGAGTCCTTTCTGACGTGCATACTCTGCAGCGCCAAGCGCACCCATGAGCTGCGGGTCTGTCTTGAGGTCAATGACCTTGAGGTTCAGAACGTGCTCGATTGCATGCTTGAGACCGTCGTTCTTTGCACAGCCGCCTGTCAGAGTAATGGAATCCGTTGCGCCGGCTTTCTTGGCCATGACGAAGCATCTCTTCGCAACTGCCATCTGAATGCCTGCCGCAATCTCGTTCATCGGCTTTCCTTCACCAACAAGCGTAATGACTTCACTCTCCGCAAATACGGTGCACTGGGCAGTGATCGGAATGACGTTCTTCGCACTGAGCGAGAGTTTGGAGAATTCCGGAAGCGTCATTTCAAAGGAACGGGCCATCGCTTCATAGAAACGTCCTGTACCAGCAGCACACTTGTCGTTCATCGCGAAATTCTTAACGGTACCGTCACTGTCGACACTGATGCCCTTAACGTCCTGTCCTCCGATATCGATAATTGCCTTAACGGAAGGATCCGTGATGTGCACACCCATTGCGTGACAGGAGATCTCTGAGATGTTTTCATCCGCAAACGGAACTTTGTTTCGGCCATAACCGGTACCGATGAGATATGCCAGTTCTTCTGAAGACTTCAGTCCGACTTTATCGAGTACTTCCTTCATAGCGAGCTTTGCGCTCTCTTCGGAATTGATCTTTGATTTGATCGTTGTATCTGCAAGAATCTTTCCGTTCTCATCCAGAATAACTGCTTTGGTATAAGTACTTCCTACATCACAACCGCCAAAATATTTCATGATTTTTTCTCCTCTTTCGTTTATTTTGTTTTGTTGTTCTATTACATTGCGTTCTCGTCATCGAATTCCAGCAGAGACGGATCACACGGTTCTGCCTTCATGACGGTACGCATATACTCATTTACTTTTGCACGCATTGCCTTACGGGAAACGGTGCGCGG
>JAEEGL017383120.1_pt1 | contig 15005 bp, 10 predicted proteins | sample 9134231 | NCBI WGS metagenome assembly JAEEGL01 (sample SAMN16246548, study PRJNA631951) | gut metagenome | biome: gut microbiome; feature: rumen; material: fiber-attached | host: Bos | place: Iran: Karaj | collected 2018-10 | reverse complement strand
TTCATCAACCCCACCTATGAAAGCACCTTCACCGGCGCCAGCCTGTTTGCGCCTATGGAGCAGGCCTATGTGGAAGAAGGCGGCGAAGTTTACGGCTCCTCCTCCTTCCTGCCCCTGGCCAACGGCCCCTATATGGTGGATGAATGGCTGGACGACGCTTCCGTGACCCTGATTCGGAATCCTGCCTATCAGAATCCCGAAATCGCCAAGGTGGACGCTATCGAAATCACCCTGAACGCCACCGCCGACGTGACCGTGGATATGATGCTGGCGGGCGAGCTGGATATCGCCACCATGCAGAACCCCCTGCAGTTGCAGACCTTGATGGACGCGGGCTTTGTCAAGAGCGAAGAAAGCTTCTCCTCCACCTATCAGGGGCTGAACCTGCGGGCGGGCGGCCGGAACGAGGAAACGGGCCGTTTCCTGTCCAACGCCAATTTCCGCAAGGCCATCAACGCCGCCTTGGACCGTGAAGACCTGGCCGCTTCCGTCATGACCGGCTACACCCCCACCTGGCGTCTTTCTTCTCCCGGCGAACCTGCCTACAACGCCAACCCCGATTACAAGGCCTGGGACACCACCGCCAATGTGGAACTGGCCAACCAGTACCTGAACGCCGCCCTGGAAGAACTGGGCGCCACCAAGGAAGAAATTCCCGTCATCCAGCTGATGTGCTATGAATCCCAGGGCGCTATCGACGCGCTGGCCGCCATTCAGGATCAGCTGCGCGTGAATCTGGGCCTGGAAACCGAAATCTCTCCCTGCACCATTCAGGTAATGATCTCCAACGCCATGAGCGGCAATTACGATCTGTGGTGGGGCGGCAACGAAGTATCCGTGCCCGATGCCTGCGAATCCTACCTGGACGGCTTCCGCTCCAACAGCGGCACCCCCCTGCGCGGTTACGCGGACGCGGAATTCGACGCCCTGTTTGAAGCGGCTGTTTCCTCCGCCACCCTGGATGAACGCCTGGCCAATTACGCCAAGCTGGAAGAATACTTCTGCGAAAATGCCATGTGCATCATCCTGGGCTGGGATGCTCACTATGTGGTAACCGCGGAAGGCACCACCGGCTATTACCTGATGGACGGCGGCCACCTGAACGTTGCCGGTATGACCAAGTAAAATTTCTGATGCAGCGGGAGCCGGTCCCGTACCGTGCCCAGCACGGCGGACGGCTCCCGCCTTTCTTTATGAAGCGAGGATGTTCCATGGGCAAATATGTGCTGAACAAAGTATTGATCGCGATTGCCACCATTTTCGTATTGGCAACGGCGACTTTTTTTCTGATGAAGCTCATTCCCGGCGATCCCTTCGCCAGCCTGAAAACCAAGGCGGCAGTGCAGGAAAAGCAGCGGGAATACTACGGCCTGCACCAGCCCGTGACGGTTCAGTATTTCCGGTATATGGGCAATCTGCTTCGGGGTGATCTGGGCTGGAGCCTGAAAAAAGCGGGGCGCAGCGTGGTGGATATTATCAAGGAAGCGTTTCCCGTCTCTGCCAGGCTGGGGCTCACCAGCCTGTTTTTCAGCGTGCTGATCGGGCTTTTGTTCGGCATATTGTGCGCCCAGTTCCGAAACCGCTGGCCGGATTATGTGCTCATGCTGGTGGCGGTGCTGGGCATCGCCCTGCCCAGCATGGTGCTGGGGCCGCTGATGCGCTATTTCTTCGGCGTGAAGCTCAAATGGCTGCCGGTGGTGGGCTGGGGCACGGTGGATAAAATGATCATGCCTGCCATCGTGCTGGGGCTGGGCACCGTGGCCGGCGAAACCAGGGCCATGCGCGCCAGCATGCTGGGGGTCATGACCCAGGACTACATCACCACCGCCCGGGCCAAGGGTCTGAACAGCGCTCAGGTGGTTTTGCACCATGAGGTGAAAAATTCCTTGGTGCCCATCGTTACCGGCCTGGGTCCCGGCATCGCGGGCATCATGATGGGCTCCTTCGTGGTGGAAAGCATGTTTTTGATCCCCGGCCTGGGCCGGTACTTCGTGGATTCCATCACCAATCTGGATTATCCGCTGATCATGGGGCTCACCATTTTTTACGGCGCGTTCCTGGTCACCATGAATCTGCTGGTGGACGTGGCCTACGGCTTGCTGGATCCCCGGATCCGGGAAAGCGGAAAGAAAGGGGGAAAATGAGCATGGAAAACGCGGCAACGAAAGAAAAAACGGTTTTCCGGCCTGATGATTTTGAAAAGCTTCCCCCGCCTTCCCAAACGGACGCCGCCATTGCGCGCAGGCAAACCACCTACTGGAAGGACGTGTGGCGCACCTTCAAAAAGAACCGCACCGCCGTGATCAGCCTGATCGCCATTGTGCTTTTGATTCTGATGGTGCTTATCGGCCCCCTGCTGAATGAATTTGATTACCGCACCAACGACTACTCCGCCCTGAACCAATCCCCCAACGCCGTGCACTGGTTCGGAACCGACAACATGGGCCGGGATATCTGGACCCGGGTGTGGGAGGGGGGCCGCATTTCCCTTTTGATCGCCGTGCTGGCTACGCTGATCCCCGAAGTGATCGGCATGATCATCGGCGGGGTTTCGGGCTACTTTGGCGGCTGGCTGGATACGCTGATCATGCGGTTTATTGATGTGCTGATGGGCATTCCCAGCCTGATTTACATGATCCTGCTGATGCTGGTGTTCGGCTCCGGCAGCATCATGACCCTGATCGTGGCCATGAGCCTGACGGGATGGATGGGCTCCGCCCGCGCCACCCGGGGCCTGGTATTGCAAATCAAGGCCCGGGATTTTGTCACCGCCTCCGAAACCCTGGGGGCTCCCGCCTGGTGGATCATCGTCAAGCGCCTGATCCCCAACACCCTGGGTATCCGGGTGGTGGGCATTACCATGAGCATTCCCAGCGTGATTTTCTATGAAGCGTTTTTAAGCTATATCGGCCTGGGCGTCACTCCGCCCACCCCCTCTTGGGGCCAATTGATCAAGGCCGCGGGGGAGAATTTCCGTTATTATCCCTATCAATTCATCATCCCCTGCGTGATGGTGGGTATTACCATGCTGTGCTTCAATCTGGTGGGCGACGGGCTGCGGGACGCTCTGGACCCCAAGCTGCGGGGCTGAGAGGTGGCATATGGCAGAAAAAATATTGGATGTCAAAAATCTGGTGGTCACCTTTGACACCTATCAGGGCAGCGTGCAGGCGGTCAGGGGCGTATCCTTCCATGTGAATAAAAAAGAAACCGTGGGCATTGTGGGGGAGTCCGGCTGCGGAAAGTCGGTTACCATCCGCACGGTGATGGGTCTGAATCCCAAAAAGAACGGCTCCGTGAAGGACGGTCAGGCACTGTTTGAGGGCCGGGATGTGCTGCAGCTTTCCGAAAAAGAGATCCGGGAAATTCTGGGCAACCGCATGTCCATGATCTTCCAGGACCCCTTTACCTTCCTGAACCCCACCATGCAGGTGGGAAAGCAGATCACGGAGGTTTATCTGCGCCATCATCGGGCGAGCAGAAAGGAAGCGGAGGAAAAGGCGCTTTCCATCCTGCGCCTCATTTCCCTGCCCAATCCGGAACAGAACATGAAGCGCTATCCCCATCAGCTGTCCGGCGGTATGCGCCAGCGCATCATGATCGCCATGGCGCTGATCTGCGAGCCCGCCGTGCTGTTTGCCGATGAGCCCACCACCGCCCTGGACGTGACCATTCAGGCCCAGATCATCGATTTGATGAACAGCCTGAAGGAAAAAACGGATACCTCCATCGTGCTGATCACCCATGATATGGGCGTGGTGGCCAAAATGGTGGACCGGCTGTATGTGATGTACGCCGGAAAGATCGTGGAGCAGGGGGACGCGGACGCCATGTTCCATCAGCCCCGGCACCCCTACACCTGGGGCTTGCTGGACAGCGTGCCGCGCCTGGATGAGCGCACGAAGGAAGAACTGCATTCCATTCCCGGCATGCCGCCGGATTTGATCGCGCCGCCCGCCGGGTGTCCTTTCGCCGCCCGGTGCCGTTACGCCATGAAAATTTGTGAACGGCAGATGCCGGACCAGATTCCCCTGGAGGAGGAAGGTCACGCCGCGGCCTGCTGGCTTTGCCATCCGGAATATGTGAAGCAATACGGCGTCACCAACAGGGAGGGCGGGCAGCATGAAGCATGAAAACGGCGCTCCTTTGCTGGAGCTGAAAGACGTAAAAACCTTCTTTAAGGTACCCGGCGGCATATTGAAGGCCGTCAACGGGGTGAGCCTCACCATTCACGAGGGGGAAACCATCGGCCTGGTGGGGGAATCCGGCTGCGGCAAATCCACCTTGGGCAAAACCATCCTGCGGCTCATCAGGCCCGCGGGGGGCCAGGTGCTATTTGACGGGAAGGATATTTGGGAATTCAACCGAAGCGAGAAAAAGGCTTATACCCGCCAGGTGCAGATGATTTTTCAGGACCCCTACGCCTGCCTGGACCCCTTGAGCGTGATCGGCGACACGGTGGCGGAGGGCATGGATATACACCGCATGTATCCGGATAAGCAGGCCCGGGGGCGGGAGATCCTGCGGCTGCTCAACGACGTGGGACTGAACGAAAGCCATCAAAACCGCTTTCCCCATGAGTTCTCCGGGGGCCAGCGGCAGCGGGTGGGCATCGCCCGGGCGCTGTCGCTGCAGCCCCGGCTGATCGTGTGCGACGAGCCCATATCCGCCCTGGACGTATCCATCCAGGCGCAGGTGGTGAATCTGCTCAAGCGCCTTCAGCGGGAAATGGGCATGGCCTATCTGTTTATCACCCATGATCTTTCCATGGTGCGCCAGATTTCGGACCGCATCGCCGTCATGTACCTGGGCAATATCGTGGAAATCGCCGACAGCGAGGATATTTATCTTTCCAATCGGCATCCCTACACCAAAGCGCTTTTGTCCGCCATTCCCATTGCCGACCCCGCCGTGGAGAAAACCCGGGAGCGCATCGTGCTGTCCGGCGATGTGCCCAGCCCCGTGAATTTACCCCAGGGCTGCGCTTTTGCCGGACGCTGCCCCCATGCCTGCGAGCAATGCCGGAAGGAAGCGCCGCGGCTGAGGGAAATTGAGCCGGGGCACCAGGTGGCCTGCCATTTGGCGGAATGAGGGGGAAGCCGATGAAAAAGCTGTGTGAAGAAGATCTACGGAAGGTGGTTTGGCTCTCCGATCCGGCGCTTTCGCCGGACGGAGAAACCGCCGTGTATGTGCGCGCGGTCAGCGATTATAAAACGGGAAAGAATATTCCCGCGCTGGTTGAAGTTCATATTGCCACAGGTGAACATAAGCCTGTGTCCCAACGGACGAAAAGGCAGTCGATGCCCCGTTTCAGCCCCGATGGGGCTTTTTTGGCTTTTTGCTCGGATGACGAAAAGGTGAACCGGCTGTATGTGAAAAACCTGCGAAGCGGCGAAGAAAAGCGGCTTACCTCCTCCGGCGTATCGGATTACGCCTGGAGCCCGGACGGGAAAACGCTGGCCGTGTGTATGCCCTTGTACTATGACCGGCAGGGGAATCCGATGCCCGTGACCTGCGAGGACGAATACCTTGCATGGCAGCGGGAAATGGCCCACGCGCCCCGGTTCACGGAAAAGCTGATGTACAAGCTGGACGAGGCCTTCGGTTTTCTGGATGGCAGCACCACCGTTCTTTCCCTGACGGACGTGGAAAGCGGCGCTGCCAGGCCCATCCTGAACGGGGGCTTTCCCTGTTCCCTTCCCTCCTTTTCCGCGGATGGGAAAAAGTTATATTATTATGGCCAGCCCTGCGGCAGGGAAAAAGCGCTGACGCAGAAAATATTCCAATACGATCTGAAAACAGGCGCGCACCGGGAAATCCCTGCCGCCCATCCGGTTCAGGCTGTGATGCCGGTGATGGAAAAGAACGGCTTACCGATCTATGCCGGATACAGCGAGGAAAACGGCCGCACGGAATTGTTTGCGATCGATGAAGAAAAAGGCATGGAAACGCCCCTGCTGCCAGCCGACGGCACGGAGGGAATCGACCCTGCCATCATCGGCGATGACCGGAACGGCAGTATGGGATACCCGGTCCGGCAGGGTGAAAATGGTTCCGCTTTTTTCCTGACCGCCCGGGATGGCCGGATGCTCGTATCCGACGGGCAGGGAAAGGAAATCCTGTCCGGCGGCTGCATTCAGGCTTTTTCTGCGCCGGTTCATGACCGGATGGCGTTTTTAAGAAGCTATCCCGATCATCCCGGCGAGTTGTTTTGGAAAAACATGAAAACAGGCGAGGAAAAACGCCTGACCTTTGAAAACGATTGGATCTGGGAATACGAAACGGCGCTGCCTGAAAAGATCGCCGTATCCGGGGAAGATCATCCGGTGCACGGCTGGGCTTTGCTTCCGGAGGGGACGGAAAGCTGCCCCGCCGTGCTGTATGTGCATGGGGGCCCGGAATGCTTTTATGGGGAAGATATTTTCTTCTTTGAAGCCCTGTCCCTCCGGGCTGCGGGATTTGCGGTGCTGTGGTGCAATCCCCGGGGCAGTACGGGTTATGGAAAAGGTTTTACAAGCGGCGCTTACGGCCAGGAAGCCATTGATGATCTGCTTCATTTCGCGGACGCCTGCGCGGAACGTTTTCCTCGCATCGATCTCCATCGCCTGGGCGTCACCGGCGGCAGCTACGGGGGCTACATGACCAATAAGCTGACGATGCACACAGACCGGTTCAAGGCCGCCGCTGCCCAGCGAACCTGGATCGACCCCGCCACCTCCTATGGTACCGGGGATATGGGCTTTCTTTCCGGCAGCGGCAAAACGGATTTCCGGGCGTATATGCTGAACCGCGCCAAGGGCAGCGTGCTTCGGGACATTCACAAGCTGAATACCCCCACCCTGATCCTGCACGGGGAAAAGGATGTGCGCTGCGGCGAAGAGCAGGCGGATCAGGTGTTCAACATGATCAGGGCCCTGCGGCCTCAGGTCCCCTGCCGCCTGGTGGTATTTCCCGGGGAAAACCACAGCCTCACCCGCACGGGCCTGATGCACAACCGCATCCGGCATATGCTGGAAATCCGCCGATGGATGGAAAAGTATCTGAACGGAAAGGAGGATACGCCGTGAAAAATCCTGCATTTGTTCCCGAGGATTATGGACGTCTCACGCGCCTGTCCTCCCTGACGCTGGCCCCTGACGGCGCTGTGGCCTGCGTGAAATACTTCTGGCGGGACGGAGCCTGGCAGCGCCGGACGGTGATGATAAAGGGGCGGGAAACCAGGGAAATATCCCTGGGCGGCACGGTGGAAAAATGCCCCGCCTTTTCCAGGGACGGAAAGCGGCTTTGGTTCCTTTCCGATGGAAGGATTGCTTTATATGACCGGGAAACGGAGGAAACGAAAGAAGCTTTTCCCCTGCCAGCAGGCTTTGAGGCTGTGGACGTATTGCCCATGGAAAAGGGATGCCTGCTTTCCTGCCGAAAAGAAATGCGGGAGGAAGCCCCCGCGGGCTGTGATTGGGAAATGCCTCGGGTGGCGGAAGAAACGCATTTTCGCAGCGACGCCGATCATGGCTTCAGGAAAAAGTATACCTATCGCCTGTACGTTTATGACGGCGGTTTCAAACAGGTTTCAGAATCGGAAAAGCCCTTCCAGGCTTTGGCGCTGCTTCCCGACGAAACTGCGGCGCTGTATGCCCAGGGAAATTTCCGGCTGGTAAACCTGGCAAGCGGCGAAATCCAGGAAGTGAAAACCGCTTTTTCATCCGGCGGGGATTACCGGCCCGTTGTTTCCGCCGATGGCCGTTATGCCATGGCCGCCGTCAGCACGGCGGGCATGGAAATCGCTCTGCGCCGTATCTGGCTGGACGGACAGGAACATGAACCGGATGAAATGGAAAACGAACCGGCTGGGCTCGCCGAGGGGGCGTATATGGACACCTCTCCCGAACGGAAATCCCTTTTCGCGCCGGGAAAGGAAAAAAACGTTTTTTACGCTGCAGCCCATCAAAATCATGTGCCTGGATTGTGGCGGGTCACTGTGACGGACAAACGGCTTTGCTTTGAAAACATTCCTGCTCCGGGCCTGATCACCGAAACGGCGGGGGAAAACGCGGAAGGGGTGGCCACACTGTGCGGAAACTCCAATCAGCCTCCGGCGCCCGCCTATTGGCAGGAGGGAAAGCATCGGTTCATCGGTGCGGCTTGGAATGATTGGCTTTCCGATCAGGAAGCGCGGCCCTGTCTGGCGCTTTCCGTTCCTTCCCAGGATGGGCGGGCGGAATTGACCGGCTTCATCATCTTTCCTGAAGAAAGAAAAGAAAAAATCCCCCTGCTGGTATGGGTGCACGGCGGCCCGTCGGGCTATTGGACGCCGGGCTTCCATTTGGAAATCCAATGCGCGGTGAGCCAGGGCTTCGCCGTTCTGCTCCCCAATCCCCGGGGCTCCACCGGTCGGGGAAATGATTACGCCAATCCGGAGCACGCCTTTGACGGCGGCGCGGCCAACGACATTCTGTGCCTGCTGGATGAAGCCCTGCGGCAATCCCCCAAGCTGGATCAAGATCATATCAGCGTGCTGGGCGGCAGCTACGGCGGCTATATGGCCGCCTGGATGGCGGGCAACACCGCCCGGTTCCAATGCGCCGTGGTGATCAAGGCCGTTACCAACTGGCTGTTCATCCATTTCTGCTCTTCCCAGGCAGGGCAGCCCATTTTTGATGATTATCGGGATTTCCAGGATTTCCTGGTGGACACGGTGAAAATGTCGCCCATTTATACGGCGGGGGATGTGCATATTCCCACGCTGATCATTCACGGGGAGAAGGACCAGCAGGTGCCGGCGGAAAACGCCCATCAGTATTATACCGCCCTCAAAGACTGCCATCCCGATCTACCGGTGCGGCTGATGCTGCTGCCGGACTGCTGCCACGGCTACAGCCGGGACGCCCTGCCGGATTATATCGCCATCCAGAAGGAAACCCTGAACTGGCTGAACCGATACGGAAAGGAACAGAAGCCGTGAAGATGGATCATTATTATCTGTACGATGAAGTGGTGGCAGCTCTGCGGGACTTTGTGAGGCAATATCCTGCGATGTGCTCTCTCTCCTCTATTGGAAAGACCTATGAGGGCCGGGATATCTGGCGCCTCACCATCTGCAACCGGCAAACGGGCAAGCCCGAAGAGAAGGCCGCTTTTTTCATGGACGGCAACATCCATTCCGGGGAAGTGGCTTCCTCCATGGCGGTGCTGTACATTCTTGAAAATTGGCTTTCCGCCTATGGCCGGGACCCGGTGATCACCGATTTATTGGATCGGTACGCCGTTTACGCCATCCCCCGCATCAACGCGGATGCGGCGGAGGTGTATCTGACTACGCCCCGGGTGCTGCGCGGCTCCACGGAAAAGTATTATCCCGAGGATACCGGCATCCAGCCCTGGGATATGGACGGGGACGGGGAAATTCGGCAAATGCGCATTCTGGATCCCGCCGGAAAATGGAAAGCCTATGAAAAGGACTCCCGCATCATGATGCGCCGGGGGCCGGAGGATGTATCGGGCCCCTTTTACACCTTGGTGCCGGAAGGGTATTTCAAAGGCTCTCCGGAGGGTTTTGTGAATCTGCGGGCGGCTAATACCCGGGAGGATCTGGACCCCAACCGCCAATTCCCCTTTGAATGGAACAAGGATTATCCCGATCCCGCCCGTCCCACCAGCGGACCGGAGCCTTTGCATGACCGGGAAGTGAAGGCGCTGTACGATTTTGTGATGCAGCACCCCAACATCGCCTTCCATATGAATTTTCATACCTTCGGCGGGCTGCATATTTCGCCCGCCGCCTTCTGCCCCCATTTGGACGCGCCGGACGGGGAAGCTATGCGGCAATTGGGCCTGGTAATGCGGAAACATACGGGCTATAAATGCGAAGGTATTTTCCCGGGAGGGGCCAAAGATATCGCCCCCGGCAGCTACACCACCTGGGAATATTTTGAACGGGGCATTATGGCCTTTGTGACCGAGCTGTGGGATTTCCATTTCCAGGCGGACCCGGACCGGCCCCAAAGCTGGAGCATGTTTTTCGCCGAATCGGAAGAACAGTTCATCCGGGAGGCGGAAACCGCCATCCAATGGGATGAACGGAACAACGGCGGCCAGGGCTTCAAAAACTGGACGCTTTTCGATCATCCCGATTGGGACGAACCGGAGAGCGGCGTCACCGTGGAAATCGGCGGCTGGAGCGAAAAGTTTTCCAAGCAGAATCCCCCCGTTCATCTGCTGGAGGGGGTCTGCGAAAAAGCCTGCGCCGCGGCGCTGACTGGGTTGAAAACCCTGCCCCGGCTGCAAATCCTTTCCTGCGGAAGAACCTGGAACGAAGCGCAATGGAAGCAGGATCAAATCGAAACTTTTCTGGTCACCATCGCCAATACCGGTTATCTTCCTACCTGCGGCACGGAGCAGGCGGCCACGCTGGGCTTGGGCGACGATTTGACGGTGGAATTAAGCGGCTGTGAGGTGCTCAGCCAGAACCCGCTGCCCGTGGGGAAAATGGAAGGCTATTCCAAAAAACAAATTGCTTTTCAGGTGCGCATTCCAACGGAATGCGATATTACGGTCACCGTCCGGGGCAGCCGGTGCGGAACAGCCGTTCAGACATGCCGTAACCTGCCCCGCACGATCCAAGCAAAGGAGGATCAGTCATGAGCGCATCCCTTCCCGAAGCCTTCAGCCTGGAGGAATTTATCCCGGGCCGCTTTGAAGCCAAGCATGAAATCACCATAAAGGGGAAGGCAATTCCCTTCCGCAGCGTTTCCGAGGACTTTGTGTTCCACTCCCCGGACGGGGCGGCGGAAGCCTCCCTGTTCGCCATTTCCTATACGGCTGAAACGAAGGAAACAAGCCGCCCCGTCATGTTCCTGTGGAACGGAGGGCCCGGTTCCGCTACCTCCACCCTGCATCTGGAGTGCTTCGGGCCCTGGCTCATTGAAACGGATGAAAAAGGGAAGCCCTGCTACGGCCTTAAGGAAAACCCGGACTGCCTGCTGGATCAATGCGATCTGGTATTCGTGGACCCGGCGGGGGTGGGCCTGTCCCGGCTGCTGAACCCGGAAAAAGCGGAAAAGTACTATTCCGTGGATGGGGATGCCCGCAGCGCGGCCTTCCTGATCATCGAATGGCTGCGCCGCCACGGGCGCTGGAACAGCCCCATTTATATCACCGGCGAAAGCTACGGCACGGTACGGGCCTGCCGGGTGATTGCCGAACTGGGCCGAAGCCCCTATTCCGAAAGCCGGATGGTGCCCGGTATTCCTGTGCAGGGCGTAGCGCTCATTGGCTGGGCCGCCGGAGAAAGCGGCCAGCCCCTGGTGCTGTCCATGATGTCCGCCATGGCCGCCACCCATTGGTATCACATGGAAGAAAAGCCTTGCGGACAGGAGGAATTCGTCCATGCCGCCTGCGATTTTGCCCGGAAGGAACTGCTGCCCGCCCTGTTCGAGGGGGACGCTTTGCCGGAGGAAGAAAAAAAGCGCTGCGCGGAAAAGCTGCGGGAATATACCGGCGTCAGCCAGGATTATTTTTTGAACACCGGCTTGCAGCTGCGCTCCGCTGGCGATTTCCAGAAGCAGGCCCTGCCGGGCTATACCCTGGATCTGTACGACGCCAGGCTGAAAACTCCCAACCATGAAACCTACCGCATTTTGGGCGGCGACAACGTGCCCATTCAGGTGATGAACGGGCTGCTGCTGCCCCGGCTGAACATCCAGACCAACCGGCTGTATTATACCGGCAACATCAATGTGAACATGCTGTTCAGCATGGATACCGAGGATGTGGGCGAATACAAACGCACCCACATGGAATGTTTGGCAGACGGCATGGAGCGCACCCCCGGCATGCGGCTGCTGTTTGCCAGCGGACTGTACGATCTTTGCACCCATGCGGGCAATACCCGCTACATGGTATCCCATGCGGGGCTTCCCCGGGAGCGGGTCAGCCTTCGGGAGTATCCCGGCGGCCACGGGGTGTATTCCACGGAGGAAGGGAAAAAAGCTTTCCTTTCGGATGTACGGCAGATGCTTGCAGAATAAGGAGAAAAGCGATGTGTAAAATCAAGGTTTTGCTGGGCCGGATCATCGACGCTGTGGGCGACAGCCCGGTGGAAAACGGCGCGGTGATGATCGAGAATGACAGAATTATTTACGCGGGACCCAGGAAACGGGCCTCCATCCCGGAAAACGCCGAGATCCTCACCTGCGAAAACGCCGCCATCCTGCCGGGCTTCATCGACGCTCACATCCATTTGGTGGGTTCGGAGAGCGTGCACAAAACTGGCGATACGCCCTATGATCTGCTGCTGACCACCGTGAAAGATTTAAGCGATCTGGTGGACGCGGGCGTGACGGGGGTCCGGGATATGAGCGCTTTTGGCCGGGCGCTCAGGGACGCCGTCAGCGCGGGGAATATCAAGGGCCCCCGCATCATGGCGGGCGGACGGGTGCTGAGCATGTCCTCCGGCCACTGCGATTTTGACGTGACAAAATCCGTGGCCCAGTGCAACGAAGAAGATTTGACGGGCTTCATGATGGACGGCCCGGAGGATTGCTACAAGGGCGTGCGCCGGCAGTTTCGGGAAGGCGCGGAGTTCATCAAAATCTGCGCCACCGGCGGCGTTTCCTCCGCGATTGATGATTACAATGATCAGGAGTTTTCCGAAGAAGAATTGAAGGTGATCATCCAGGAAACCCATCGGCATAACACTTATGTGACCGCCCATTGCACCGGCACTGCGGGCACCAAGGCGGCCCTGAAGGCGGGCATCGACTGCGTGGAGCACGGCGTGATGCTGGACGAGGAATGCGTGCAGATCATGAAAAGGAACAACGTGCCCCTGGTGACCACGCTCAGCGTGGCCCTGGGCCTGGCCGATATGAAAAATCTGCCGCCCCATATGATGCGCAAAGCCCAGGGCGTGAAGGAGGCGGCCATGCGCTCTTTCCAATTGGCGCATGAATACGGCCTCACGGTGGCCCTGGGCACCGATTATTCCAACAGCCCCAATACCCCGTTCAGCGAAATCGGAAGGGAATTTTACAGCCTGACCCGCTGCGGCTACACCCCCCTGGAGGCCATCAAGGCGGGCACCATCAACGGGGCGAAGCTGATGAAGCGGGATCATGAAATCGGCACCATCGAAAAGGGCAAGCTGGCCGATCTGGTGCTGGTGCAGGGGAACCCGCTGGAGGATATTCTGGTATTGGCCCACGCGGACAATGTGAAGCTGGTGCTCATCGGCGGCCAGGAACAAAAGCGAATGGACGATGTGAAAAATGGAATTTGATTTTGAAACGGTGGTAAAAAGGCGGCCCGCCAACTTAAAGCGCATGTTTACGCCCCAGGCTGTCATCGATCACGGAAATGTGAGCTTTGACGGCGCGGAGCCGGATTATCCCACCGCCCCGGTGATCCGTGAGGCGGTAAAAAGCCTGGCGGAAAACGGCCTGTATGGCTTTACTATCATGGATTCAGTCTATCAGGACGCTGTGTGCTGGTGGATGCAAAACAGCCGGGGAACGAAAATCAGCCCCGACTGGATCGTGCCCACGTTGGGCACCATCCACGGCCTGTCCTCCGCCATCCGGCTGTTCTTGCCCAAAGAGGATGACGCGCTGCTGGTGATGCCCCCTATCTACAATCGCTTCGCCCAGGCGGCGGACAGGCTGACCCGGCCCGTGGTTTCCTGCCCGCTGATCCAGCGGGAAAGCCGGTATGAAATCGACTTTGAAAAGCTGGAGGCGCTGCTGCGGGCCGGAAACGTGCGGCTGATGGTGGTCTGCAATCCCCACAATCCCATCGGTCAGATCTGGAAGCGGGAAGAATTGGCCCGGATCGCGGGGCTGGCGGACCAGTATAAGGCTGTTATCTTTTCCGATGAAATTTTTGCGGATAACTGCTACGGGGGCCTTCTCTGCGAAAGCTTCCTGAGAATCGAGGAAGCCTGGCCCCGGCTGATCGTATCCACCTCCCTGGGCAAGTCCTTCGGGCTGACGGGACTGAACCACGCCAATCTGCTGATTCCTGACCGCCAACTGCGGGAAGCGTTTGCCGACCGCCGCACCCGGGATCACTACGGCAGCATGGACCCCTTGGCCTACGAAGCGGTTTTGTCCGGATACAGTGAAGCGGGGCTTAACTGGGTGCGGGAATCCAATCGGGTATGCGAAGAAAACATGCAACTGGTAAAAGAAGCGTTTGCGCGCCTTTTTCCAAATAGCCCAGTGTACGGCGGAGAAGGGGCCTACGTGCTTTGGATCGATTTGAGGCCGTATTTCGCGGATGAAGAAAGCATGCTCGCCTTTTTATATGAAAAAGCGTTATTTCATGTGGACGGAGGCAGCGGCTACGGCGCGCCGGGCTTCATCCGCATGTGCGTGGCGTCCCCCGCCCGGTGCGTCAAAAAAGCCTTGAAGGATTTGGAAACAGCGTGGAAGGAGAGATAAAAAATGCTGCTCATGGAAGAAAAACAGGTGCGGGAAATCCTGACCCCCGAAAAGTGCATGGCCGCTATGCGTCAGGCCCTGGCGGACCTGGAAAGCGGAAAATGCGATATGCCCCAGCGCCTGATCTGCAAAATGCCGAACACCGCGGCCTTCGGCTTCATGCCCGCCTACGTGGGAGATTTCTTCGGGGCCAAGGTGATCGCCGCCTACGCCCCCAACATGGGTACAGAGTACCCCTCCCACATCGGCTATGTGATGCTGTTTGAAAGCCTGCACTGCACCGTGGCGGGGCTGATCGAGGCAGGCTCCATTACCGAAATCCGCACCGGCTGCGTGTCGGCTGTGGCGACGGATTTATTGGCCCGCAAGGACGCCCGTTCCCTGGCCTTGATCGGCGCGGGGGCCCAGGCCCGGTCCCACCTGGCGGCCATTCGCCTGATCCGGGATATTCAGGCTGTGCGGGTGTATGATCTGAATCCGGCAGCGGCGGGAAAATTCAAAAAGGAGACGGAAGAAAAGTACGGCCTGACGGTAACGATCTGCGGCAGCGCGGAAAGCGCCGTCCGGGAC
>JAEEGL015827570.1_pt1 | contig 15005 bp, 11 predicted proteins | sample 9134231 | NCBI WGS metagenome assembly JAEEGL01 (sample SAMN16246548, study PRJNA631951) | gut metagenome | biome: gut microbiome; feature: rumen; material: fiber-attached | host: Bos | place: Iran: Karaj | collected 2018-10 | reverse complement strand
TTTTCCCTCAAGCAGAGTCATCCAGGTGAGGGTACGAAGCAGGAAGTTCATCCACATTGGGAGAATGAACAGAGTTACAAGGAAAGTATCACGCTCCAGCTTCATGGAAGACAGTATTAGTCCCAAGGGGTAGGCAAGGATAAAGCAGATCAGAGTGCTTATAAGGGATAACTCAATTGATCTTAAAAGGGCCTTCATGTATCCGGGTTCAGCTATCCTTGCAACATTTTGAAATGTAAAACTTCCGGCATTGTCAGTAAGTCCGTAGTAAAGCACCATGCCTAGGGGCACCAGGATAAAGATCACAGCCCAGGCAATGTACGGAGATGACATAAGGCCTGATGTTTTCTTGTCTTTAAACAGTTTCACTTATGGCCTCCTCATCCTCAGACTCAGGAACATTCATGATCTGAATATTGAATGGATCTACCTTGATGCCGACCTTGGAGCCTACCTCGGAAAGCCTTGTGGAATGTACAAGCCACTCAAAACCACCGGCCTCGACATCCATTTCATAATGAACTCCCTTAAAGGTAAGTCCTGTGACAACACCCTGAAGAGATGCATTTTCAGGAGATACAAGCTCCACATCTTCAGGACGGATAACAACGTCAACGGGCTTGTTTTCACCAAAGCCCTTATCAACACAGGCAAACTTTGTTCCGAGAATCTCAACCAGCTCATCCCTTATCATAGTGGAACGGATAATGTTGGAGTCACCGATGAAGTCAGCAACAAAAGCGTTTTCAGGCTCGTTATATATCTTTTCAGGAGATCCTTCCTGCTGAATATAACCCTGGTTCATAACTACGATGTGATCAGACATGGTAAGTGCCTCTTCTTGATCGTGGGTTACATAGATGAAGGTAATGCCAAGCTCTTCCTTGAGACGCTTAAGCTCATACTGCATGTCCTGACGCATCTTAAGATCAAGAGCGCCAAGAGGCTCGTCCAGCAAAAGAACTTTTGGCTCATTTACAATTGCTCTAGCTATGGCGATTCTTTGCTGCTGGCCACCTGACAGGGAATCAGGCATACGCTTTTCATAGCCTTCAAGGTTAACGAGCTTGAGGGCATAGCTGATTTTGTCCTTTATATACTTGTCCGATTTGTTTTTTATCTTCAGACCAAAAGCAATGTTCTCAGCAATATTCATGTGAGTGAAGAGAGCATACTTTTGAAATACGGTGTTGAGCTGTCTTTTGTTTGGCGCGAGATCTGTAATATCCTTGCCGTCGAAGATAACCCGGCCCTGTTCTGGTTTTTCAAAACCGCCGATGATCCTTAATGTGGTGGTCTTTCCACAGCCTGAAGGTCCAAGCAGTGTAACAAAAGAGTTCTCATATATAGAGAGATTAAGGTCATCAAGGATTACCTGACCATCATAAGATTTTGTGATGTGTTCAAGAGTAATAAGATCTTTGCCCATTATTGTGCTCCTACATTAATATAGTAAAATTCAATCTACTTTATTTTAATAGAGTGAGAGTGAGTGTCAATTACTTTTTTTGATATATTTAAAGTTTGTTTCACTTGTGATAGAATGTGATAAATAAAGGATTTTTCATATTTGTATTTATTAGGAGGCGCTTTCGTGGCAGCAAAAGACAAGTATGTAGCTTATGTGTCCAGCTACACATCAGGTTTAGGCACAAAATACGGTATCAGGATCTATGATGTAGATCTCAAAAATGGAAGAATGACTGAGAAGCAGAAGGTTGAGATCACAAACTCTTCATATATCGGCATCTCACATGATAACAAGACTCTTTATTCCATTACTGATGAAGGTGTTGAGTCATATCATATTCTTCCGGATGGAGGCCTTGAATTTATTAATGAGGCATCTATAAATGGTATGCGTGGCTGCTATGTTAATGAGGATCAAACAGATCACTTCCTTGTTACAGCAGGTTATCATGATGGCAAGGTTACTATCTTAAGACTTAATGAGGATGGCAGCATCGGTGAGATCACAGACGAGAGATATCATAAGGGCCTTGGTACAGCTGCCGGCAGGAACCATGTTCCTCACGTTCAGTGCATAAAGGTTTCCAAGGACAACAAGTATCTTCTTGCTGCTGACCTTGGAATGGACAGGATCAATATCTACTCACTTAATCAGGAGAACGGCAAGATCAAGGAAGTGGACGTTATCCACTGTGATCAGGAATCTTCACCAAGACATATGCAGTTCTCCAAGGAAGGTAAGTTCCTATATGTATGTCTTGAACAGAAGTGTGCCATTGATGTATATGAGTATCATGAGGATGATAACGGAATGCCTGAGTTTAATAAGATTCAGGAAGTTACCAATTCTGACGAGGCAGATTCAATCGGTGTTGCGTGCAGCGCACTGACATTCTCAGAGGATTATAACTACCTGGTAAGTTCTACAGCAGGTGAGAACAACGCTATTGTTTATAAGGTTGATAAGGAGTCAGGTCTTCTTACCAAGAAGATCCAGCTTCCTGTAGCAGGAGAGTATCCTAAGGATGTAGCTCTTTTCCCTGATAACAAGCATCTTGTTTCACTTAACCATGAGTCAGATTCAATGACATTCTTCACTGTAGATATGGATGCAGGAACAATGGTAATGAACGGACCTGAGATTCCTGTAACTCGTCCTAATTGCATAGTATTCCACAAGCTGGAAGGATAAAAAAAGGCTGTCACTTAAGTGACAGCCTTTTTAATTCTTACAATCAATTCTTTTGCCCAAGATAGAATCCCAGAATTCCCTCAACCTTTGAAGACATATTGCTGATCATAAGATCGAGAAGAGTAATGGCACACATGGATTCAACTACAACAACGGCTCTTGGAACAACAACAGGATCATGACGGCCCTTTACGTTGATTTCAATGTTTTCACCGTCTTTGTTTATGGTGTCCTGGGTCTTGGCAATACTCGGGGTAGGCTTTACATAAGCTCTAACGACGATCTCACTTCCATCGGAAAGTCCTCCCAGGATTCCGCCGGCGTGATTGGTTTTCTTTGTGACCTTAGAACCAACAGTTTCAAAAGGGTCGTTGTTTTCTGAACCATACATGGAAGCCACCTTGCAGCCATCGCCTATTTCTACGGCTTTAACAGCGCCAATGCTCATTACAGCATGGGCCAGGAGAGCATCCAGCTTATCAAAAACAGGCTCACCGATACCTGCAGGAACACCTGTAATCCGGCATTCTATCACGCCTCCGAGAGAGTCGTTGTTCTGGCGGGCTTGTTCAATGAGGTCCATAGCTCTTTTATCTGCTTCATAGTCAGGCATGACGGTAGGAGTCTTGAGCCTTACATCCATATCTGCCTTGGCCAGGTCTATTTCAACATTTCCAATAGATCTGGTATAGGCGCAAACCTTTATGCCCATTATACCAAGCAGCTTTGAGCAAAGAGCTCCGGCAGCAACTCTTGCCACGGTCTCTCTTCCGGAGGATCTTCCGCCACCTCTGTAATCCCTGAAACCATACTTCTGATCAAAACCGTAATCAGCATGACCTGGACGGTAGTAGGAGGCTATATCATTATAGTCAGCAGAATTCTGAGATAAATTCTGTACCATCATGGATATGGGACTTCCGGTAGTTTTGCCCTTAAAGACACCGGAAAGTATCTCAACCAGATCATCTTCCTTCCTTGATGTGGTAGCACTTGAAGTTCCGGGCTTTCTTCGATCCAAAAAGACCTGAATGTCTTCCTCCTTCAGATCAAGCCCTGCAGGGAAACCATCAATCACACATCCTAAAGCCTTTCCATGGGATTCGCCCCAAGTAGAAACAGTAATATTTTTGCCGAAAGTAGAACCTGCCATTGCCATACCTCCTACGTTATTCTTTTAAGACATATTACAAGTATAGCATAGTCTAGTGCTTTGGGGCTTTTTTGCTTTTTGGATTTTTTTATTCAAAATTGGTGAATTATTTGTGAAATCGTTATATAATAAAATTCGTAGTTCTATACGCGCGAAATATCGCGAAAACAGGGGATTTTTGATATGAATGCTAGTAACTTGCAGATGAAGCTTGACTTCAAGAGCAAGGTGATTTCTAAAGTGGAGAAATTTAATAGGAAGCATAAGGCTTTATCTTTTCTGGGTATTGTCTATGCTGTGGTAGCTATAACCGGTTACAACTTCTTGTTTTATTTTTACAGAAACACCAAAAGATTTACATGTCTTGCTTGTATCATCATGTTCTTTATTGCCAGCAGCAGTTTTTCTTATCCTGCTATGTCACTTAACATCAGCTTCGCCAGTGAAGCAGCATCCGGAGAAGAAGATGGATCTGCAGTGGCTGTTCTTTCCGGGCAGGAGGTTGCGGAGTCCAGCGCTGAGCTTGCAGTAGTTGAGGATGTTGATCAGGAAGTAATGGCCGAAGCCAGTGAAGTAGTGAATCCTGATGTTGCAGAGATCGACAACATGGTTTCACTTGCCCAGATCCTTGAAGATAACGAGGGCAGCGAAGAAACTGTGGCTGTTGAAGAAACTGAAGATGCTGAGACTCAGGTAAAAGATGCTGATGCTCAGCTTAAGAGTCTTGAGGAAAGTGAGGAAGTGGCACTTTCAAGTTCAGGAAACAGCTCAGATTCTGCAGATGTTTCTTTTGACGGCAGTGACTGGAACCTTCTTCTTGTTAACAAGCAGCATCCAATTCCAGATGACTATAATTTTGAACTTGGAACCATAAGTGGAAGTATGAGATGTGATGAGAGGATAATCTCACCACTTCTTGATATGCTCAAGGCAGCAAGGGCTGATGGTGTTAATCTCATTATCTGTTCTCCTTACAGAGATATTGAGAGGCAGACTATGCTCTTTACTAATAAGGTTGATCGTTACATGGGCGGCGGAATGAGTTACATGGATGCTTATAATCTGGCTTCACAGGCTGTTACTGTGCCCGGTTCTTCAGAGCATCAGATCGGTCTCGCGGTTGATATTATTACAGACGGTTATTCCACTCTTGATGAGGGCTTTGGAGATACAGCTGCCGGAAAATGGCTTGCTGCCAATAGCAGTGATTATGGATTTATCTTAAGATATCCTTCCGGAAAGGAAGAGATCACCAGCATAGAATATGAACCATGGCACTTCAGATATGTAGGGGTTGACGCAGCTAAAGTTATAGCGGATAATGACCTTTGCCTTGAAGAGTTTTGGAATATTTATGTTGATTAAGAGGATTAAGTTTTATTTATGTACAAGATTTTAAAGAAAGACGGAAGCGCCAAGAGAGCTGAATTTGATACTGTGCATGGTAAGATTCAGACTCCTGTCTTTATGAATGTGGCAACTGTTGCTGCAATAAAGGGGGGCGTTTCAACAGAGGACCTGGAGGGTATTGGTACCCAGGTTGTTCTGTCCAATACTTACCATTTGCACTTAAGACCCGGAGACGATCTGGTTTACAGAATGGGCGGACTTCATAAGTTTATGTCTTGTAATAAGCCTATTCTCACTGACTCAGGTGGATTTCAGGTCTTTTCTCTTGCAAAAACAAGAAGAATAAGAGAAGAGGGTGTTTATTTCCATTCACATATTGATGGGCACAAGCTTTTTATGGGGCCTGAAGAGAGCATGAGAATTCAGTCTCACCTTGCATCAACTATCGCCATGGCATTTGATGAGTGTCCCTCTGCCAAGGCTGAGCATGATTATGTTCAGATGTCTGTAGACAGGACCACAAGATGGCTTGAGAGATGCAAAAGAGAAATGGACCGTCTCAACAGTATGCCCTACACCATAAACCCTCATCAACTTCTCTTTGGAATCAATCAGGGAGCTATCTTTGATGATATTCGAATTGAGCATGCCAAGAGGATCAGTGATATGAACCTTGACGGTTATGCTGTGGGAGGACTTGCTGTAGGTGAGAGTCATGAGGAGATGTATCACGTTCTTGAGACGGTGGTACCTTACCTTCCTGAAGATAAGCCTACTTACCTGATGGGCGTTGGTACTCCTGCTAATATTCTTGAGGCTGTAGAAAGAGGTGTAGACTTCTTTGACTGCGTTTATCCAAGCAGGAACGGAAGACATGGTCATCTGTATACCAACAGGGGACATATCAATATCCTGAATGCAAGATATGAGATGGATGATACTCCGATCGAAGAGGGTTGTCAGTGTCCGGCTTGCAGGAGATACTCCAAGTCATACATAAGGCATCTGTTAAAAGCTGGAGAGATGCTTGGAATGAGACTCTGCGTTCTTCATAATCTCTATTTTTATAATCATATGATGGAAGAGATACGTGAGGCTATTGAAAAAGGCTCTTTTGCTGAGTATAAGAGAAACAAAATTGCCGGAATGCAGGAATTTGACGGAAGTGGCGCTTCAGATGGCTATAATATCGCTAAAAACTGGCGAAAAGGATAAGCTTGAATTTACGGCGCATTTCTAGTATTATTGTTTGGTGTATAAATATTTAAGGTATGGAGGAAGTTATGGGATTACTTTTAACTAGTGCAGAAGGCGCAAGTACAACCAGCATTATTTCAATGGTGCTTGTATATGCGGCAGTAATAGGTGTTTTTTATTTTCTTTTCATGCGTCCACAGAGGAAGGAGCAGAAGCAGAAGGCACAGGTTCTTGCAGCTCTTGCTGTTGGAGACAGCGTAAGGACTACAGGCGGATTTATCGGAACAGTAATCGATATCAATGATGATATGGTTATCGTTGAGTTCGGTAATAACAAGAACTGCCGTATTCCTATGGTAAAGGAAGCAATCGTTGAGGTTGAAAAGCCTGAAGATGCAGTTGCAACAACAAGTGATACTTCTGATTCAAAAAAGAAGTAATATTTAGTGTGTCTTTTTTAAGCCTGGTTGGTCATCCAATCGGGCTTATTTGTTAATAAAGGAGGAGAGTATGAAGCTGAACATTACTTGTATTCCCGGAGACGGGATCGGTCCTGAAATTGTTGGGGAGGCTAAAAAGGTTCTTGATAAGGTGGCTGAAACCTTTGGCCACGAGATGATATATAAGGATGTACTTATGGGAGGATGCTCAATTGATGCTTACGGAGTTCCTCTTACACAGGAGACTATTGATGCAGCTAAGAGTGCAGATGCTGTTTTGATGGGATCCATCGGCGGTGATACTTCTACATCACCCTGGTATAAATTGGAGCCATCTAAGAGACCTGAAGCAGGCCTTTTGGGTATTAGAAAGGCTTTGAATCTTTTCGCTAACCTCAGACCGGCATATTTGTATCCGCAGCTTAAAGAAGCTTGTCCTCTTAAGGAAGAAGCTGCTTCTAGGGGCTTTGATATGCTTATCATGAGGGAACTCACAGGTGGCCTTTACTTTGGAGATCGCTTTACAAAAGAGATTGACGGAGAATTAACTGCCACAGATACCCTTGTCTACAAAGAGAGTGAAATAAGAAGAATTGCCATTAAGGCTTTTGAAGTTGCAAGAAAGCGCAGAAGCAGTGTTATTAGTGTTGATAAGGCCAATGTTCTTGATTCTTCAAGATTGTGGAGAAAAGTAGTCAATGAAGTAGCTGCTGATTATCCTGATGTTGAGCTTTCTCATATGCTGGTTGATAACTGCGCAATGCAGCTTGTAAGAGATCCTGCTCAGTTTGATGTCGTACTTACTGAGAACATGTTTGGAGATATTCTTTCTGATGAAGCCAGCATGATCACCGGTTCCATCGGAATGCTTCCAAGTGCTTCTTTGAATGATACAAGCTTTGGTCTGTATGAGCCAAGCCACGGAAGTGCTCCTGATATTGCCGGAAAGGATATTGCAAATCCTATTGCTACGATTCTTTCTGCTGCTATGATGCTTCGCTATTCATTTAACCTTGATAAAGAGGCTGATGCGATCGAGAGAGCAGTTCGCAAAGTATTGGAAGATGGCTACAGGACCGGAGACCTCATGGGAAGCTCCAATGCAGATGAGGTTACTCAGGTAGGCTGTAGGGCGATGGGAGACCTGATAGTTGAACGAATCACTAACCTATAAGACAGAAAAGAAAATATATGATCTTTTGCCACATGAGCCTGAGACTATAGGTGCTACGCTTTTTATCATAGCAATGTCCTGTTATTATCTCTGGCGCATGTTTGCGATAACTCCTGTATATGATGAGCTTTACACTTATTATACCTTTATCAGCAGAGGACCATTTTATGCGGCTATTCACTGGCCACTCCCCAATAACCATGTGGGCTATTCGGTTCTTTCGGCGATATTGGATTTGTTTGGTAATCCCTATATAGGGCTTAGGGGAGTATCACTTGTCTGTGCTGTGACAAATCTGGTTCTTATTTACAGGATCTGTAAAAGATATTATTCTCATGGACTTGGTTTTGCAGCTATGGTGCTGTATGCAGCAATGCAGATAGTTACTGAGTATAGTGTTCAGGGAAGAGGTTATACTCTTTCTACCACTTGTTTTCTGTTATCTATCTATATTGCAGGTCATATCTGCAGTGCTAACGATACAGCTAAATCCTATTACAGATACCTGGCAGTGTGCTTTGTATTGGGGCTTTATACTGTCCCTAGCAGTGTGTATTGGGTCATTCCCATCAGCGTTGCTATTGGAGCATATCTTATAATAAATGCCATAGCCAGCAGCGATGTGCGGGGGAAACTTCGAGAGACAGTTTATTATAAGAAGTTCAGTACCTTTTTTATCTATGGTGTTATAGCAGCTTTTGTGACAACAGTTCTTTATATGATAATCTGGCTTGCTATTGGATCTAATCTGCTGGTAAAGACTGAAGGCTCTGAGTTCTATGGCCTTTCCCACGGAATAGTTCTTTTACGGGCCCCGGTATCTTCCATGCTAAAGGGAGTTGAGTATATGCTATCCCAGCCTTATATTCAGAGCCTTTCTGTGGAAGATTTTAATGAGAGATGCTTTGGCTGGGGAATGAGCCTTTTGAACTACATGATCCCCAACATGTCCTGGATGCTTTTGATTATTATTTTGCTGAGTCTTGTGATAGCTCTTTTGGAGTGTATCAGGCATCTGGCCTACAGCAGAACGGTTATAAACCTTATTATTGTATCCAATGTTGTGGTCACTACAGCAATGCTATTTATACAGCATAAGCTTCCGTATCTTCGGGTCTTTTCCTACGGTGCTTTTATTGTTTGTGCTTGCGTTGTAACTTGCCTGGAGAGACTTATCAATAACTGCATCAGGCTGTATAATCGCTACAAGACCAAAAAGAATGCAGACAAAGAAGATTCTAAAATGGTCGTTAATGAATTTGAAAATGCTATTAAAGGAGACAAGTGGTATTCCGGTCTTGGAGTTTATGTTCCACTGTTTTTGATACTCATATTATTTATTATGAGATTATCATCCTATCAGTTTAATGCTCAGCTGGGAGAAAGAGAAAATGATGTGTTCAACACTCTTTATATTGCGGATGTGCGAAGACGCCACAACGTAGCAGCCATTGATTGCGACCAGCAATACCTGCTTAAGTTTGGCTGGGATATTGATTGCAATAAGACCGATGTTGACGGAGCTGATATGGTGATACTTGATAAGAATCTTTTGGAGCCGGGCTACAGTGGTCCAGACTTTTGGAAGTTCTATCAGACCTATGAGACTATAAATTGGGACTACATCGATACGATGCGTGCCATTTATGAAAATGAAAACTTTATATTATATATTAAGTAGGAGGAGGCAGTATGGCTATGAACAGTGACAGAGTTTTTAAAGGATTACAACAGGCGCCCCACAGGAGTCTTTTTAATGCGCTTGGTTTTACTGAAGAGGAGAGAAACAGACCTCTCATTGGTATTGTTAGCTCCTACAATGAGATAGTTCCCGGACACATGAATCTGGATAAGATCACAGAGGCTGTTAAGCTTGCTGTTGCAGAGGCAGGCGGAATGCCCGTTGTTGTTCCTGCGATTGCAGTTTGCGACGGAATTGCCATGGGACATATCGGTATGAAGTACTCTCTGGTAACAAGAGATCTTATTGCAGACAGCACAGAGTGTCTTGCAACAGCTCATGCTTTTGATGGTATGGTATGCATTCCGAACTGTGATAAGAATGTTCCCGGACTTTTGATGGCTGCAGCAAGAGTGAACATTCCTACTGTATTTGTATCAGGCGGCCCTATGATGGCTGGTAGGATTGATGGACATAAGACTTCTCTTTCTTCCATGTTTGAGGCCGTTGGCTCAGTATCAGCCGGATCTATGACAGAGGCTAAGCTCTGTGAGTTTGAGGAAAAGGCTTGTCCTACCTGTGGATCCTGCTCAGGAATGTACACAGCGAACTCCATGAACTGCCTGACAGAGGCTATTGGTATGGGACTTCCTGGAAATGGAACCATTCCTGCTGTTTACTCTGCACGTATCCGTCTTGCTAAGCAGGCTGGATATGCTGTAATGAGACTTATCGAGAAGAATATCCGTCCAAGGGATATTATGACGAAAGAAGCATTCATGAATGCCATGACTATGGATATGGCTCTTGGATGTTCAACAAATACAATGCTTCACCTTCCTGCAATTGCACATGAGGCTGGTGTAGAGCTTAACATGGAGATTGCCAACGAGGTATCTTCAAGAACTCCTAACCTTTGCCATCTGGCACCTGCAGGCCCTACATACATGGAGGACCTCAATGAGGCAGGCGGTGTTCTTGCTGTTATGAGCGAGCTGGTTAAGAAGAATCTTATCAATACTGACCTTATCACGGCTACAGGAAAGACTGTAAAAGAAAACCTTGAGGGTGTTGTAAATAAGAACCCTGAGGTTATCAGGCCAATCGAGAATCCTTACATGGAGTCAGGCGGAATTGCTGTCCTTAAGGGTAACCTTGCACCTGACACAGGTATTGTCAAGAAGAGTGCTGTAGTTCCTGAAATGATGACACATGAAGGGCCTGCAAGAGTATTCGACTGCGAGGAAGATGCTATCGAAGCAATCCTTGGCGGAAAGATCGTAGCAGGTGATGTTGTAGTTATCAGATATGAGGGACCTAAGGGTGGCCCTGGAATGAGAGAGATGCTGAATCCTACTTCAGCCATTGCAGGCAGAGGCCTTGGTTCATCTGTTGCTCTTATTACTGACGGAAGATTCTCCGGAGCAAGCCGTGGTGCTTCTATTGGACACGTTTCTCCTGAAGCTGCTGTTGGCGGACCTATTGCTCTTGTTGAAGAGGGAGATATCATCAGCATTGATATTCCTAACAATGCACTGAATCTCAAGGTTTCTGACGAAGAGCTGGCAAAGAGAAGAGCAAACTGGCAGCCAAGAGAGCCTAAGGTTACAACAGGCTATCTTTCAAGATACAGAGAGCTTGTTACAAGCGGAAATCGTGGAGCTATTCTCGAGATCCCTAAAGCGTGAAAAAGTAATAAGAGGAGTATGAAATATGCAGTTAACCGGATCACAGATTGTTCTGGAATGTCTCAAAGAGCAGGGAGTTGATACTATCTTTGGATATCCGGGAGGAACAATCCTTAATATCTATGATGAACTATACAAACAGCACGACGACTTTTGCCATATCCTTACCTCCCATGAACAGGGAGCAGCTCACGCAGCTGATGGATATGCCAGATCAACAGGTAAAGTGGGCGTTTGCTTTGCAACCAGTGGACCAGGTTCAACAAACCTGGTTACCGGAATCGCTACAGCATACATGGATTCTGTGCCTATGGTGGCTATTACCTGTAATGTTAATCTGCCTCTTTTGGGAAAAGACACTTTCCAGGAGGTAGACATGGCTGGTATAACTATGCCTATTACAAAGCATGGCTATATCGTCAAGGATGTAAAGGTTTTAGCTGATACCATAAGGAAAGCCTTTAGGATTGCCAAGACCGGTCGTCCTGGTCCTGTTGTTGTGGATATTACGAAGGATGTTACAGCAGCAAGCTGTGATTACAGACCTGTTCAGATAAGTGAGGAAGAACCTGAAAGAAAGTATACAGAGGATGAGATTAAATCAGCCCTCAAGCTTCTTAAGGCATCCAAGAGACCGTTTATCTATGTTGGCGGAGGAGCTGTTATTTCAGGCGCTTCCAAGGAACTTAAGGAGTTTGCTGAAAAGATTGATGCTCCTGTATGCGATACTCTTATGGGCAAAGGTGCTTTTGATGGTACCCACAAGCTCTACACAGGAATGATCGGTATGCACGGAACAAAGACTTCTAACCTTGGAGTGAGTGAGTGCGACCTTTTGATCACTCTTGGAGCAAGATTCTCTGACAGAGTAATTGGAAATGCTAAAACCTTTGCGTCTAAGGCAAAGATTCTTCAGATTGATATCGATGCAGCTGAAATCAATAAGAACATCAGGACCAATATGTCTATCGTTGGTGACCTTAAGCAGGTGCTTCAGGTTCTTAATGAGAGACTTGAACAGATGGATCATGCTGAGTGGATCAAGAAGATAGAGGATTATAAAAAGCAGTTTCCACTTCGCTATGAATCAAATAAGCTTACCTGCCCTTATATCATTGAGGAGCTTGATAAGCTTACTGATTCCGATGCTATCATTTCAACGGATGTTGGACAGCATCAGATGTGGACTGCACAGTACTATAAGTTTAAAAATCCCAGGACTTTCCTTACATCAGGAGGCCTTGGGACCATGGGATATGGTCTTGGAGCATGCATTGGAGCACAGGTGGGAAATCCTGATAAGGTCTGTGTGAATATTGCCGGAGACGGATGTTTCAGAATGAACATGAATGAGCTGGCAACTGCTTCAAGATATAACCTTCCAATTATTGAGATTGTGATCAACAATCACGTTCTTGGTATGGTAAGACAGTGGCAGACTCTTTTCTATGAAAAGCATTATTCACAGACTGTATTTGAGGACAAGGTAGATTACTGCAAGGTTGCAGAGGGCCTTGGCTGTATGGCTATAAGAGTAACTAAGAAGTCAGAAGTGGTTCCTGCACTTAAAAAAGCTCTTAAAGCAAAGACACCTGTGCTAATTGATTGTATAATAGAAGAGGATGACAAGGTGTTTCCAATGGTTTCACCTGGAGCTTCAATAAGTGAGACCTTTGATGCTTCTGACCTTGCATCTAAAAAGAAGTAAGCTTTTTCATTAAGAGGGGAATATGAAAAAAACTCTTCGAGCAGGACTTATTGGTCTGGGGGTATTGGTCCTTCTTCTTGGCGTTATCTATGGACTATTAGGGGTGTATTACATGGGAGGCTTCCCATGTTTCACCTGGATCAATGGTGTTTACTGCACCGGTAAAACTGTTAATGAGGTCAACCAGGAATTGATCCGGAACAACAACTATGATGGAGTTGTTGTTCTGGATAATAATGGTGCAAGACTTTTTGTGGGCGCCGATGACTGTGATATGACCATTGATTACAGGGATTCTCTTTATAGCGTTTTCAATGATAGAAACCCTTTATATTGGGGTGTCTATGTCTTTAAAAATCTCACCTGCAACTATGAACCAACCGTTACGGTTAATAAGGATAAAATAGCCGGGATAATATCCGATTGGGAGATATTTGTTAATCCCGATGACTTCAAGTGCTCAATTGAAAAGAGCTCTGACGGCTATAGTCTTGAGAATGCCTTCCTTACAGTACCTGTAGAAGAGAAGGTTATTGATACTGTCTATGATTCAATGATGCATTTGGATAGTGTTGTGGATCTTTCCAACTATGATGAATGTTACACAGATGTGGATCTTAGAAGTTCTGAACAGGAGAAGGTTGCTCTTTTTGCAAAGATAGATGATCTACAAAGCTGCAATATTTCCTATTTGGTTGATTCTGAGGTTATTTATCTTGATAAAGATAGAGCCAGTGATTTTATTCTTACCGAGAAGGAGTTGGAGGAGGCGTTATCAGAAAAACCAAATCGTAGCAACCCTGGACTTGGAAAATTCATTATCGCCGGAGAAGAAACAACCCTTTCTGAAGAAGATGATATTAAAACTCTTGAAGGTATTGCTACGGACGAGAATGGAAATCCTATCATAAGCGAGAGTAAGATCTTTGCATTTTTGGAAGATATTTCAGAAAGTCATGATACTTCCTGGATGATGGAAAATTACAGAGAAGGAAAAACTTCTACGGTAATAATCAATGATTCCAGCAAAGGTGACGGATCAATTTTTGATATCGACAGTGAGTTTGAGTATCTAAAAGAAGAATTCAAAAACGGAAATGTTAAACAGGAAGCAAGAGAATTTCAGCTTTCTAAAAGCGCAGTTGTTCATGATGCTGCCACAGAAATTGGCAAAACCTATATCGAGATCAACATGGGAGACCAGATGCTTTACTACTATGTTGACGGAAATCTTTCCATGGAAATGCCAATTGTAACCGGAAATGTCAACAGAAGTCGTGGCACTCCCACAGGAATTTATCCCGTTTACAATAAGCGCTACCATACAAATTTGGTCGGAGTTGATTACGTCTCTTACGTAAATTATTGGCTCGGAGTTCATAAGGGAGTCGGCATTCATGACGCCCTCTGGCGCAACAAATTTGGCGAACAAATTTACAAAACTGATGGTTCTCACGGCTGCATTAATTGTCCGCTCGAGACTGTTGAAAAGCTCTGGGAAGTGGTAGATGTAGGGACTCCTGTTGTTCTCTATTATTAAAAATGTTCCGGATAAGTACGTTATTATTTGATTAATGAGCCATGAAATCATCAATTTAAAAATGCGCAGTTCTCGCACGAGGCGATGATTTTCAGAAAGAAAAAGGCAGCAAGTACCGATTGCTATGAGCAACGTCGAAATGAGGTACTTGCTGCTTTTTGAGTTCTAGAAAATCACAACGCAGGAGCAAACAAGTATTTTTGAATTATGATTTTATGGCGTTATAAATAATTAAATAACGTTTGTTCCACTAAGACGAACTTGACAAAATTTATTTTGCGATTAGAATGAAATTTATAGTTGCAAAACACAAAAAATAATTTGTGAAACAGAAATATTAGGAGGAGTAGTAAGTGTCAAGAGTTTATAATTTTTCAGCTGGTCCGGCAGTCCTTCCGGAAGAAGTTTTGAA
>JAEEGL014387962.1_pt1 | contig 15005 bp, 11 predicted proteins | sample 9134231 | NCBI WGS metagenome assembly JAEEGL01 (sample SAMN16246548, study PRJNA631951) | gut metagenome | biome: gut microbiome; feature: rumen; material: fiber-attached | host: Bos | place: Iran: Karaj | collected 2018-10 | reverse complement strand
TTAAAGGGGCTGCTCTTATGGAAGCTGAACAGGATGCTACAAACCTTAGACCGGAGCAGGAAGCAGAGCCTGTACGTCGTGCGAAAGCCTCTGTTGCAAGCGCAGACGAAATTGAAAATTCTTCAGAGAGCTTAAGAGCCTCAATTGATGAGGATAAAAAGAAACCTAAGAAGCCATATAGATATCCTCCACTTACTCTTCTTAAAGATGCTAAGAAGAATGGAGGCGATTCAAAAGAGTATCTTACTGAGATGGCCAATAAGCTGGAGACAGCTTTGGGAAGCTTTGGCGTTCAAGCAAAAGTTACCGAAGTTACATTGGGACCATCTGTTACCAGATATGAGCTGGAAATAGCAGTGGGCACAAGAGTTTCAAAGGTTGTAAATCTTGCTGATGATATCAAGCTTAGCCTTGCTGTCACGGACGTACGTATTGAAGCGCCGATTCCTGGCAAATCAGCTATTGGTATTGAGGTACCTAACAAAGTTAAATCAATGGTTGGATTTAAAGAGCTTGTTTCATCCAAAGACTTTAAAAATGCCAAATCAAAGATTTCATTCTGCGTAGGTAAAGATATTGCAGGAAGTGTAATAGTTGGCAATATTGAGAAGATGCCTCACTTGCTTATTGCCGGTGCTACAGGTTCCGGAAAATCAGTATGTATAAATACAATTATTATGAGTATGCTTTATCATGCAAGCCCTGATGATGTAAAGATGATTATGGTTGACCCAAAGATGGTAGAGCTCTCTGTATATAATGGCATTCCACATTTGTTACTGCCTGTTATTACAGACCCTAAAAAGGCCGCAGGAGCATTACATTGGGCTGTAAAAGAGATGACAGATCGATATGAGCTCCTTGCTATGGCAGGAGTTAGAAATATCGAAGGCTTTAATGAAAAGGTTGAAACCAATTCATTACCTGATGAAGTTCCTGAAAACAGACGAGATAAAATGCCTAAGATAGTAATAATCCTCGATGAGGTTGCTGATCTTATGATGGTTGCAGCTGCTGACGTAGAAGATTCTATTGTACGTCTGGCACAGCTTGCCCGTGCTGCAGGTATCCATTTGATTATTGCTACTCAAAAACCTACTGTAAATGTTATTACAGGTTTGATTAAGGCAAACGTTCCATCCAGAATTGCCTTTTCTGTATCCAGTGGAAATGATTCCCGTGTTATTCTTGATATGAATGGTGCGGAAGACTTGCTGGGTAATGGTGATATGCTTTATTATCCTCAGAATCTATCTAAACCAGTTAGAATTCAGGGAGCATTTGTAAGTGATGATGAAGTCAGTGCCGTTGTTGATTTCCTCAAGAACAACAACGATCCTGCAGAAGATAATTCAGAAATAGAAGCTCAAATTCAAAACTCTGAGACAAGTTCAGGCTCAGTAAGTATTTCTGGCGAACCGGATAATTCAAGAGATCCGTTATTTGCCGAGGCTGGACGTCTTGTTATAGAAAATCAAAAGGGCTCAATTGGCTACCTGCAAAGAAATTTCAGGATAGGCTTTAACAGAGCGGCCCGCATTATGGATCAATTGGCAGAAGCCGGTGTAGTTGGTCCGGAAATGGGTACTAAGCCTAGAGAGATTCGTATGGCAATATCAGAGTTTGAAGAACTAATAAATGCATAGTAAAGGGAGTTTGTAAATGAAGTCAGACATTCAAATCGCACAGGAAGCAAAGATGGTTCACATTAAGGAGGTTGCTTCATCCTTAAATATTCAAGAGGATGACCTTGAGCTTTATGGCAAGTATAAAGCAAAATTCTCAGATGAACTGTTAAGCAAAATTGAAAGCAACAAGAACGGTAAGCTTGTTCTTGTAACAGCTATCAATCCTACACCAGCTGGTGAAGGAAAAACCACTACATCAGTTGGTCTTGGTCAGGCCATGGGCGTTCTTGGCAAGAAAGCCTGCCTTGCCCTTAGAGAACCATCGTTAGGTCCATGTTTTGGTATCAAAGGTGGTGCTGCAGGTGGCGGATATGCCCAGGTAGTTCCTATGGAGGATTTAAATCTTCATTTTACTGGAGATTTCCATGCTATTACATCTGCTAATAATTTACTTGCAGCAATGCTTGATAATCACATTCAGCAGGGTAATACTCTTGGAATTGACCCACGTCAAGTAGTGTGGAAGAGATGTCTTGACATGAATGACAGAGCTCTTAGAAATATAGTTGTAGGTTTAGGATCAAAAATGGATGGAATGGTTCGTGAAGATCATTTCGTTATTACTGTTGCATCAGAAATCATGGCTATCCTTTGTCTTGCTGACGATATGCACGATTTAAAGAAAAGACTTGGAAGAATCATCGTAGCATATTCCTTCGATGGCAAACCTGTTACAGCTGATGATTTACAGGCGACTGGTGCCATGGCAGCACTTCTCAAAGATGCTCTTAAGCCAAACCTTATTCAGACACTTGAGCATACACCAGCTATTGTTCATGGTGGACCATTTGCAAATATTGCACATGGATGTAACTCAGTTCGTGCTACAAAGGCTTCGATGAAGCTTGCTGATATCACAATTACTGAGTCTGGATTCGGTGCCGATCTTGGCGCAGAGAAATTCTTTGATATTAAATGTAGAATGGCTGGTCTTAAGCCAGATGCAGTAGTCCTTGTTGCTACAGTTCGTGCCCTTAAATATAACGGTGGCGTTCCTAAAGCAGAGCTTACTACTGAAAATCTCGATGCTTTAAAGAAAGGTATTGTTAACCTTGAAAAGCACATTGAAAACTTACAGAAGTACGGTGTACCTGTAGTAGTTACACTTAATTCTTTTGTTACAGATACTCAAGCTGAAACAGATTTTGTTCGTGACTTCTGTCAGGAAAGAGGCTGCGAATTTGCTCTTTCTGAAGTTTGGGAAAAAGGTGGTGAAGGCGGCGTTGAGCTTGCGAAGAAGGTTCTTTATGTTCTTGAGAATAAAGAAAGCAACTTCAAGCCACTTTACGAAGATTCTTTATCACTTAAAGATAAAATCAAAACAGTTGCTACAGAGATTTATGGAGCAGATGATGTTACATATTCTCCAGCTGCTGAAAAAGAACTTAAGAGAATCGAAGAGCTTGGCATGGGAGATTTCCCTGTGTGTATGGCTAAGACACAATATTCTCTTTCAGATGATCAGACAAAACTTGGCAGACCAGAAGGCTTTAACGTTAACGTAAGAGAAGTATACGCTTCTGCAGGCGCTGGTTTTGTTGTAGCAGTAACTGGTAGTATAATGACTATGCCAGGACTTCCAAAGCAGCCAGCTGCTAATAATATAGACGTTACAGACGACGGAGTAATTACAGGACTTTTCTAACATGAATTGTAAAAAATGCGGAGCTGAAATTGAATCAGGTTTTTTATACTGCCCAAAATGCGGGGAGTCTATTCAGCTTGTGCCAAATTACGATGTAGTAGAAGAAGAGCTTCTTTCAAGAGTTGTTGAAGACAAGGATAAGGCTAAGAATAATCGATTTGCTACAGGTGTTTATAAACCAATTGCAGTTGAAAATAATAAGCAACAGCAAACCGATAAGAAAATTGAAAGTCCTGGTGCTTTAAGCAGAAATAAAGATTTTTTTATTAAGCTTTTAGTATTTCTTGGTATTGTAGTATTAGGTCTTATTATCATAATTCCATTATTAGGAAGTCACTCTTATGATAATGTTATGAATAGTGCTATTAAAGCTGAGAGTGATTCTCAATATGCGAAGGCTTTAGGATATTATAGTGAAGCATATGAAATAGATAATACTTCTTTCGAGGCGGTATATGGCCTTGGAAGAATGTATTACAAAGTAAAGGAATACGATAAAGCGATAGAATATCTTACAATCGCTTTAGAGCAGGATAGCGCTAATAAAAAGATATACAGTTACCTTTTAGATTCATATTCTGAGTTAGGAGATGTTGACAGTATTTACAAGCTTCAAAGCAAGGCTCCAAATCAGGAGATATTAGCTTTATTTGATGGTTACGTCGTTTCACCACCTGAGTTTAGTGATTTAGGCGGTGATTATGAAGAAGATGTTTATCTTGTTTTAACTAGTAGTGGAGATGATCAAATTTTCTATACTTTAGACGGCAAGAATCCAACAACATCTGGAAAGCTTTTTTCAAAGACAATTAAACTTGAAGAGGGCGTTACGGAAGTGAAAGCCGTATCGCTGAGTTCATCTGGCGAATATTCCGAAGTAGTGAGCGAAACATATAATATTGTTTATGCTACTCTTAATACACCAGAAGTTAGCCCTAAGGCTGGCACATATACTCAGCAGGAGTATATTACTATTACAGTGCCTGATGGATGTAAAGCTTATTATACTTGGGATGGTACAGATCCAAGTCAGCTAGGTATATTATACACAGAGCCTTTCCCTATATTAAAAGGGGCTAGTGTTCTTTCTGTGGTAATTATCGATGGTAAAGGAAACAACAGTCCTTTATATCGTGGGGATTATATTTATAATCCTTGATATTGTTCACAATATTTTCACATTTAGCACTTTATTTGTACATAATTTATTAGTATCATAAGCGTATCTCATTTAGAGATACATTTTTCATAACATTATTCTCCCTTTTAAAAGGCACGTCACCGCAGGCGTGCCTTTTTATTTTATCTATAGTTTATATAAACCACTAAATCTATGTGATTCTATTGTTAAATCCTACTAAATGTTCTAAAATATAATGCATGAATGTAAAAATTCTTTGCGTGGGAAAAATCAAAGAAAAGTTCTATAGAGACGCTATAGATGAATATGTAAAACGTCTTTCCAAATACTGTTCAGTTACTGTTACAGAGGTGCCTGATGAGAAAACATCTGAGAACTCATCCGACACAGAAATTGACATAGTAAAAGATAAAGAGGGGGAAAGACTTTTAAAACATATAAATGAAAGAGATTATGTTATAGCCTTGGCTATCCTGGGAAAGCAGATGGATTCTGTCGCTTTTTCTAAATTTATCGAGGATTTAGGCATACAAGGTAAAAGCTCGCTTGTTTTTGTCATTGGCGGTTCATTGGGACTTTCTGATAATGTACTTAAGAGATCAGATTTTCAAATATCATTTTCTAAAATGACTTTCCCACACCAGCTAATGAGAGTTATTTTATCAGAGCAAATTTATAGGGCTATGCGTATTATGAAAAACGAGCCTTATCATAAATAAAGAATAGAGGTATTTTTCTATGAGAATGTACGATTTAATTGAAAAGAAAAAACTTGGGCAGGAGCTCTCAACAGAAGAGATTTATCATATTATTGATGGATACACAAAGGGAGAAATCCCAGATTACCAGATTTCAGCTCTTTTAATGGCAATTTATTTCAATGGTATGAATGTAAGAGAACGTTATGACCTTACTATGGCCATGCGTGATTCTGGAGATATACTTGATTTATCTTCAATTGATGGCGTTAAAATTGATAAACATTCTACAGGTGGTGTAGGAGACAAGGTTACACTTGTATTAGGTCCTATTATTGCATCTATAGGTGTTCCTGTAGCAAAAATGAGCGGTCGAGGACTTGGTCATACTGGTGGTACTATTGATAAGCTTGAAGCTTTTCCTGGATTTAATGCAGAGCTTGCTGATGAGCAGTTCATCAAGCAGGTAAATAGCATTAAAATAGCAGTTACAGGTCAGTCTAAGAATTTGGCTCCAGCTGATAAAAAGCTTTATGCCCTTAGAGACGTTACTGCTACTGTTGATGAGATTTCACTTATCACTGGTTCTATTATGTCTAAGAAGCTTGCAGCCGGCACAGATGCTATCGTTTTGGATGTAACTGTAGGTGACGGTGCATTTATGAAAAATAAGGAGTCTGCTCTTGAGCTTGCAAAGTCAATGGTAGATATCGGAAAGAGAGCTAACAAGAAGATTGCCGCTGTACTTACAAACATGGATGAACCTTTAGGCTTTGCAGTTGGTAATGATTTAGAGGTTATTGAGGCTATTGAAGCATTAAATGGCAATGGTCCAGAAGATTTAATGACTGTAGTATATGAGCTTGGTTCTCAGATGATTGTATTCTCAGGAATCGAGACAGATAAAACTAAGGCTAAAGAACTCATGAAGAAAGCTGTCACATCAGGTAAGGCCTTTGATAAATTTGTTGAGTTTATCGACGCTCAGGGCGGTGATTCTTCATTCGCAAAAGACACAAAGAAATTTAAGCCAGCTTCACATATCGTACCTGTAAACGCAGAGACAGATGGCTATGTTCATGCTATTAAGGCTGAGGCTATAGGTCTCGCTTCAATGTCACTTGGTGGTGGCCGCGAAACATTTGATGATGTTATCGATATGGCTGTTGGTATTGTATTAAATAAAAAGGTTGGAGACGAAATCAAAAAAGGTGAGCCTATTTGCTATATTCATGCAAATGATCAGGCTAAAATTGCACATGCAGAAGAGATGATTAGAAACGCAACAGTAATCTCTCCTGAGAAGTGCAATCACATGGATTTGATTATTGATATTGTAGAATAATATGGATGAATTTACTTTAAATATCTGTATTCCCTCTGACCATATAGATAATATATTTGGTCAGTTTGACAGAAATATTAAGTCAATTGAAAACGGCATGAATATTTCTTTTATTTTGAGAGATGATGCCATCAAACTTATTGGCGACAGAGAAAGAGTAGAACACGGTAAAATCATTATTGATGAGCTTCTTGCTCTGTCGGAAAAAGGGAATATTATTACAGCACAGGATGTAAATTACGTTATGTCTATTGAAAAAGAAAAAATAGAAAGTCACGATGTGTCAGAGGCAAGAGGTGAGATCATTTGTCATACCACCACAGGTAAGCCTGTAGCACCTAAGACACTTGGTCAAAAGAAATATGTAGATGCCATTAGCAATAATATGATTGTTTTTGGTGTAGGACCAGCAGGAACTGGTAAAACGTATCTTGCCATGGCCAAAGCGATTACTGCTTTTAAAAATGAGGAAGTATCAAGAATTATTCTTACTCGTCCAGCTATAGAGGCAGGAGAGAAGCTTGGATTTCTTCCAGGTGATCTCCAGAGTAAGGTTGATCCTTATCTAAGACCATTATACGATGCGCTCTACCAAATAATGGGTGCTGAGGCATTCCAGCGAAATATGGAAAAAGGTCTTATAGAGGTTGCGCCTCTTGCATACATGCGAGGTAGAACTCTTGATAATTCTTTCATTATCCTTGATGAAGCGCAGAATACAACACCCGCTCAGATGAAGATGTTCCTTACAAGAATTGGTTTTGGTTCTAAAGCAGTTATCACAGGAGATCAGACCCAGAAGGATTTACCTAACGGTCAAAAATCTGGTCTCGATGACGCCATGAAGGTTCTAAAAAACATTGATGATATTAAGATTTGTACATTGGATTCAAAGGACGTTGTAAGACATCCTCTTGTACAAAAGATTGTTAATGCATATGAAACACACGAAAAAAAACTAGAAAGTAAAAATAAAAGGGCAAAATAAAGGGTAGAATAATGAAACACACCAATAGGTTCTCTTCAATTAGGATTGGATACACCATTGGAATGGCATTGATTTTCATTATCGCAAATACGGTATTGTGCTTATTAAATGCCGTGCTTATAGATAAATTTATCTGCATAATGGGAATTAATGTATGCTTCTTCTTGTTATTTGTTTTACTTCTTATCAGAAAAAGATTAGAAGGAGCTCTTCCAGAGTTTAACTATATAACATATGGGAAAATTACTTTTGTAATTTTGCTCACATGGATTATTACATTTCTGTGTGCGCTATTTGCCCCCGATTTTTTTGCTCCATTCATATTGTTACCTATTGTTTGTAAAACAGTATTTGATGACAGTTTATCAAATGTATTAAGTCTTTATTTGGTAATAGTAACGTCAATTTGTTTGGATTATAGTATTTTTATAGTATTGTGTTACGTTACATTAGTTGCCTTCGGAAATGTGTTTGCTCAGCTTTTCAAAGAAAAAGAAGGCCTTGAAAGACTATATATCTTAATACTTATATTTTCTGTCACCACAGTTGTTTCCATTATTTTTTACTACTTTAATTATTTGGAATTATCTCTATCGATTCTATTCTTCGGTTTAGTTGATGGTTTTGTTGCAAGTGCTTTTACGGTTGCATTGGTACCATTATTCAAAACCTACGTAGATAATTCACAACATACTAATTACGAAATGTTTCTTAGTCAGGATTACACACTGGTTCAGGATATAAGAAATTTTTCATTTATCGAGTATCAGCATGCCAGCAGGGTATCCATTTTATCTCGTAAGTGTGCTGAAGCTATTAATGCCAATTCAGAGTTAGCCGCTTGCGGCGGATTTTACTACAGACTTGGTAAAATAGAGGGCGAACCAATGATAGATAACGCTCTCAAAATTGCTAATGACTATTGCTTTCCAAATGATGTAATTCAGATTCTAGCTGAATACGGAGGAATCATTTATTTACCTAGCACAAAAGAATCCGCCATAGTACATATGGTAGATTCAGTAGTTACTAAGGTAGAACTATTTGATAAAGATGCAATGAGCAGCACCTGGAATCAAAATATGGTTATTTACCAAACAATCAATGAGTTATCACAGAAAGGTTTTTACGATAATTCAACTCTTTCTATGAATCAGTTTTTGGTTATTAGAAATATTTTAGCTAACGAGGATATTTTAGCATGACAATTTTTATTGAAACTGAATGTGATTTTAATTTCGATTTTGATTATGAGAAAATTGCTAAGGATGTTGTTAACACAGCTATCGAACATCTTGATTTTCCATACGAAGCAGAAATTAGTATTACAATTACTGATAACGACGGAATTCAAGCTATTAATAAAGAATTTCGTAATATAGACGCTCCTACAGATGTTCTTTCATTTCCAATGATTGAATATTCGGAGCCAGGCGTTTTTGATGACATCGAAAACGATGATGACTTATTTAATCCTGAGACAGGAGAAGTTATTCTTGGAGATATAGTTCTTTCAGTACCTAGAATCTTATCGCAGGCTGAAGAATACGGTCATTCCGTGCTCCGTGAGTACGCTTTTCTTATAGCCCATAGTATGTTACATTTATTTGGGTTTGATCACATGACAGAGGCAGACGCGGCTGTTATGGAAGAAAAACAAAGGGAGATTTTGGATATACTTAAAATATCTCGAAACTAAGAAAAGGAGACACTAATCTATGAAGAAAAGAGTAGTATCTGCAATGCTTATTCTTACTATGGCTATGTCTTTAGTAGCATGTGGTAAGAAAGATGAAGAAATTCCTGCTGCTGACGTTGAAGATACAGTATCAGTTGCGGAGGAACAGGAAAATGTTGAGGTTCTTGATGAATCAGCAGCATTTTGGGATCAGGTATCAGAGGACGGAAGAGTTCGAAGCTACCTTAATGGCGAATGGGTTGATCCCAAATATGGAAGACAGCGTCCAGTCGCAGTAATGATTGAAAACACAAAGGCTTGTTTACCTCAATATGGTATCGGAAATGCAGGTGTAATTTACGAATGTGTTGTTGAGGGTGGAATCACTCGTATGATGGCAATCTTTGACGACTATACTGGCCTTGAACAGATTGGTAACGTTCGTAGTGCAAGACCTTATTATGTATATTTTGCAAGTGAGTATGATGCAGTTTATATGCATGCGGGTGGTAACCCAGCAGCATTTGAGCTTATCGATGGTGGCCTTGTTCAGAACCTTAACGCACTTAAGCTTGAAGGAAAGAAGGGTAGCGCTGCAACATACAGAACTGGTAAGAGCGAGCATACTTTATACACTAACTCTGATGGTATCGGAATTGGTCTTGAAAAGATGAAGTATGATATGACATTACCTGCAAACTACGAACCACATTTCAAATTTGCCCAGAATGGTAACAACCTTGAAAATGGTCAGGATTGCCAGGCTATTCAGATGTACTACTACACAAATAAACCTTATTGGATTTATAATGAGGATGATGGTTTATACTACAGATATGAGTTCAACCAGAAGCAGGTAGATGCTACAACTGGTAAGCAGCTCACAGCTAAAAACATCATTATTGAAGATGTTGCATGGTGGATTTATCAGGGGTCTGAGTATCTTGGATACTTACTTTCATACAACACAGGTACAGGTAAGTACATCACAAATGGAAAGATGATTGACATCGCGTGGTCAAAGGATGGTGATAGCGATATCACTCATTACTATGACTTAGCTACTGGTGAGGAAATCCAGTTAAACATTGGTACAACCTGGATTCAGGCTTGCCAGCATGATTACAGCGATGAGAATGTATTCTACGCAGACAAAAACGATTTTAGTAAGGCAAAATAATTAATATATGACTACGAGAAACAAACGTAGCGATACCAAATTCCTGATGCAGGGGTCAATCCTTGCTATGGCATCAATTATCAGCCGTATTGTGGGACTCATATACAGAGTCCCACTTACGGCTACTATTGGTAAAACAGGTAATGATTACTATGGTACCGCTTATGAAATTTATAACATAATATTGCTTATATCTTCTTACAGCATACCTCTTGCAGTTTCAAAATTGGTATCAGCAAGAATGGCTAAAGGGCACGTAAAGGACGCAAACAAGGTTTTGCACGGAGCCCTTCTTTTTGCGTTTATAACCGGTGGTAGTGCTTCATTGATAGTATTCTTTGGGGCTGAATTTTTCACAGGTTCACTTTTAAAGACACCACTTTCTGCGATAGCATTAAAGGTGCTTGCGCCTACACTTTTAGTAGTTGCTATACTCGGTGTTTTCAGGGGATTTTTTCAGGGCCTTGGCACAATGATTCCAAGTGCTATTTCACAGATAGGAGAGCAAATCGTAAATGCGATAGTCTCTGTTGTGGCAGCTAATATTCTATTTAGTTATGGAAAGAAAGTTGGCGGTGTTTTAGGAAATGTTAAAGGCTATGCTGCGGCATATGGTGCAGCCGGAGGAACACTTGGCACGTCTACAGGTGCAGCTTTCGCTTTAATATTTGTTATGTTTATCTATTTTGCTTTTAAAAAAGTCTTTAAAAAGATGATGCAGAAAGATAAACATCGTAATTCAGAAGGATATAACGAGATTATGTCCGCATTAATTTTGACAATAATACCTGTACTTTTAAGTACAACGGTTTACAATATTAGCTCAATTATTGATCAGGGTATATTTAAGAACTTCGCACTTTATCAGGGACATGATGCTAATGCAATTAGTGAGAGTTGGGGTGTATTTACTGGTCAGTATAAGGTACTTATAAATGTACCTTTAGCTATTGCATCTGCTATGGCGGCATCTACAGTTCCAAGTCTTACAGCGGCATTCCATTCAAATGATGATGCCCTTGTAAAAAAGCAGATAAATATGGCTAATCGTTTTGTAATGGTTATCGCATTTCCATGTTGTGTTGGTATGATGGTACTAGCTTCACCAATTATGCAGCTATTATTTAACGATACAGAAAAATCATCTGGACTTATGCTGATGATTGGTGGATGTTCGATTATCTTCTATTCTTTGTCTACACTTTCAAATGGTATATTACAAGGATTAGATAAGATGACCATTCCAGTTAAAAATGCACTTATAGCATTAGTTGCTCATGTGGCATTTTTGTTCTTGTTAATGGAAGTATTCGACTTACATATTTACGCTGTAATTATCGCAAATGCGTTTTATGCACTTCTTATGTGCTTCCTTAATCAATCAGCAGTACTTAAGTATTCTGGAGCCAGAATTGATATCAAAAAAGTATTTCTTGCACCTTTAGAAGCAAGTGCTCTTATGGGTGTAATAGTATACCTGGTATACAGACTTCTTTATGGTTTGGTTTCACTTAATGCATCTTCAAATGTAGCAAACTTTATTGCATGTGTGGTTTCTATAATTGCAGGTGTAATTGTATACTTTGTTTCTATGCTTTTATTTAAGGGAGTGGATGAGGAAACATTAATGAAATTCCCAGGTGGAACTAAGCTTTGTAGTATTGCTTATAGCTTACATTTATTGAGGTAAACTTATGGATAACAACGAAAAGCTTTACGATGTCTGTATAGTTGGTGCTGGATTTTCTGGACTTGTTCTTGCAATTAAGCTTGCAAGAGCAGGTCTTTTGGTCTGTTTAGCAGAACTTAACAGGGTGGTTGGCAGACGTATTCTTTCAACAGGTAATGGTAGATGCAATTTTACAAATAATCGCATGGGCGAAGAGTACTACTATAGCCAACATGATCTTTCATTTATCGAAGATAAACACTTGGATTTAATATCATTTCTTAGAGAGCTTGGTATTATCGAAAGAGATTTTGATGGGTACTATTATCCAATTACAAACCAGGCTAAGACTGTAAGAGATGCATTGGAAAATGAAATAAATGCCCTTGGAATAGATGTATTTTTAGATAATCGTGTCACTGACATTTCAAAAAATGATGTTTTTACAGTTACCACACACAGAAATGTTTTGAGGGCAAAAAAGGTTTGCGTATCTTCAGGTGGACTTTCAGCTGCAACACTTGGTTCATCTAAATTTGGATATAAGATGGCTACAAAATTTAAGATGAAGGTTACTAAGCTTGCGCCAGCATTAGTTGGTGTGGTTTCAAAGGATATCTGTCTTAAAGATTTGGCTGGTGTAAGAGCACTAGGTATGGTTTCATACCAGAATGCATCCTGTGAAGGCGAGATTCAGTTTAATAAGGACGGTATTTCAGGTTATCCTGTTATGTGCATCAGCCGTTATATAGGTTTCGATGAGCTTGATAAAAAGCTTTCTAATATCTCTATAGATTTCATTTATTTTATGACTGATGAAGAACTTAAAAACGAGCTAAAAAATAGATTTAAACATAATGAGAATGCTACTATTTTAGCTGCTTTAAACGGTCTTTCAAATGAAAAGGTCATTCAGACTGTTGTGAGCTATGCCCGAATATATGGAGATACAGTTGTTTCAAAGCTTGATGATGAGGACATGGATAATCTTGTATATTACTTCAAACATTTTTCAATTTCCTTAGAAGGTACAAAGGGATTTGATAATTCTCAGGTAACAGCCGGCGGAGTTGATTTGGATGGAATAGAATTAGACACAATGGAATCCAAAAATTGTAAGGGGCTTTACTTTACTGGCGAGGTTCTTGATGTAGATGGTATTTGTGGTGGTTATAATCTTACATGGGCTTACCTTTCAGCTTCAAAAGCTGCAAAGGCCATTATTAAAGAGGTGTAAATGATTAAAATTGACCAGCTGAAGCTTGATATTTCAGCAAAAGAAAAACAAATAATTAGTGGAATTGCAAAGAAGCTTAGAGTAAATGAAAAGGACATTAGAGACTATCAGATTTTAAAGCGTTCAATTGACGCAAGAAAAAAGCCTGATTTGTTTTTCGTTTATTCTGTTGTGGTTACCTTAGATAATGTGTTGGAGTCTAAGGTCTTAAAAAAATGCGCTAAAGATAATAACGTAAATACGTATAAACCAAAGGTATATGCTATTCCATCAGTAAATAATACTTCTACAAGACCTATTGTTGTTGGTGCTGGTCCAGCAGGTCTTTTTGCTGCCTACGTATTTGCGATAAACAATATGAATCCTATAGTTTTTGAACGTGGTAAAAAGGTTGATGACAGAACAAATGATATCTTAAAGTTCTGGGAGACCGGCGTTTTAAATACAGCTTCAAATGTTCAATTTGGAGAGGGTGGTGCAGGAACTTTTTCAGACGGAAAGCTCAACACTCTTGTTAACGACAAGCTAGGAAGAAATAAATTTGTATTAGAAACCTTTGTTAAGTTTGGTGCTCCTTCTAATATTTTATACGACGGCAAACCACACATAGGTACGGATATTTTAAAGCAAGTTATTGCTAATATGCGAAACGAGATTATCAACCTTGGCGGAGAATTCCATTTCGATTCTCAGGTAGATAGTTTTGTAATCGAAGATAATAAAATAAAAGGTGTTATTTCAAAGGGCGAGACCTATTACAGCGATTCAGTAGTACTTGCAATCGGACATAGTGCCAGAGACACCTTTAAAACACTTTATGAGCTTGGTTTTGATATGGAAGCAAAGGATTTTGCTGTTGGATTTAGAATTGAGCATCCTCAAGCAATGATTTCCGAGACTATGTACGGGCCACAGTTTAACAAGCTTGAGCCTGCTCCATATAAGCTTGCTCATAATCTTGAAAATGGACGTGGTGTATATTCATTCTGTATGTGTCCAGGTGGCTTTGTTGTAAATTCTTCTTCCGAAGAAAACCGTTTGGTAGTTAATGGAATGAGTTATTCAAAACGAGACAGCCATAATGCTAACAGTGCCATTGTCGTTTCAGTTGGAGCAACAGAATTTGATAAAAGTAATCCACTTGCAGGAATTGAATTCCAGCGACAGATAGAGGGTAAAGCCTTTAGCATTGCTAGAGGATTAATTCCACAGCAGCTTTACGGAGATTTCAAAGATAATCGTTTATCGAATGCATATGGCGATTTTTCTTCAGAAACAAAAGGAAAAACAGCCTTTGGACTTCTTTCTGAGATATTTTCTCAGGAAATTAACCAATCTATTATTGACGCAATGGGTCATTTTGGTACTAAAATAAAGGGATTCGATAGATATGATGCTATTCTTTCCGGTGTTGAGAGTCGAACCTCCTCGCCAGTAAGAATTAATAGAGATGAGCAGTTCCAATCCAACATCAGAGGATTATATCCTTGCGGAGAAGGAGCTGGATTTGCAGGCGGTATCACATCAGCAGCCATGGATGGACTTAAGGTGGCTGAAGCAGTGATAGCAAATCAGAATTTATAGAATAAGGTGGGAATAAATAGTGGCAGAATACACTCCAATGATGCAGGAGTAGCTTAAGACAAAAGCAGAATATGAGGATTGCATCTTATTTTATCGTTTGGGTGATTTTTATGAGATGTTCTTTGAGGATGCAAAGGTGGCTTCAAGGGAAT
>JAEEGL011963538.1_pt1 | contig 15005 bp, 13 predicted proteins | sample 9134231 | NCBI WGS metagenome assembly JAEEGL01 (sample SAMN16246548, study PRJNA631951) | gut metagenome | biome: gut microbiome; feature: rumen; material: fiber-attached | host: Bos | place: Iran: Karaj | collected 2018-10 | reverse complement strand
GGACGTGCCCGCGGCCATCCGGCTGAGCCGGGCCACCCTCCGCAACATCCACGAAAACCTCTTCTGGGCCTTCTTCTACAACTGCATCGGCATCCCCATCGCCGCGGGGCTCATCCCCGGCGTCGCCCTGGACCCCATGTTTGGGGCCGCGGCAATGAGTCTATCCAGCTTCTGCGTGGTCACCAACGCCCTGCGGTTGAACCTCTTTAAGATGCACGACGGCCGGCGGGACCGGCCCAAGAAGCATCCCGTGGCGCTGCTGGAGCAAGTCGCGGCGGAGGAGAAGCCTGCTTTCGCTGAGAAGACCGTGCGGATCACCGGTATGATGTGCGAGCACTGCGAGGCCGCTGTGAAGGGGGCGCTGGAGAAGGTGCCCGGCGTTAGGGAGGCCACGGCCAGCCATCAGGCAGGCACGGCCAGGGTGGTTTTGGACGGCGAGGTCAGCGACGAGGCTCTGACCCAGGCCGTGGAGGCCATCGGCTACATCGTGGACGGCGTTGAATGAAATCTCCCCGGCGGCGTTGACGAGACGGCCCCGGGGGTATACAATAAGACTACAAAACAACGGAGGATACACGCATGAAGGAACTGAATCTCAAGGTGGACGGCATGAGGTGCGGCGGCTGCTCCGCCCGGCTCCAGCGGGTCCTGGAGGCCCTGCCCCAGGTAGAGAGCTGCAAGGCTGACCACGTGACCAAGGAAGTGGCCCTGGTCCTGAAGGAGGACCTGCCCCTGGAGGTCATCGCCAAGGCGGTGGAAGGCGCGGGCTTCAAAGTCATCTGAATAGCGGAACATCGGCAGGAGAGGCGACCCCTCTCCTGTTTCATGTGGTGAAGCGTAAGGAGGTCGCTATGTTCGATCGGACCGATCCTGCCTATTCGGCGTTTATTCGTATCCTGGAGGCGGAGCTGATCCCCGCCACGGGCTGTACGGAGCCCATCGCCATCGCTTACGGGGCAGCCAAGGCCCGCCAGGCCCTGGGGGCCCTGCCGGAACGGTGCCGGGTGGAGTGCAGCGGGAACATCATCAAGAACGTGAAGAGCGTGGTGGTGCCCAACACCGGGTACCTCAGGGGCATCGAAGCCGCGGCCGCCGCGGGCCTGGTGGCAGGGGACCCGGACGTGCAGCTGCAGGTGATCTCCCACGTGGCCGAGAAGGACCGGGAGGCCATCCGCGCCTACCGGGACAGCCACCCCATCGAGGTGGTGCCCTACCCCGGGGACAAGGTGTTCTATATCGCCGTCACCGTTTGGGCCGGGGCCGACAGTGCTCGGGTGGTCATCGAGGATTTCCACACCAACATCACCCGCATCGAGAAGAACGGGGCCTGCCTCTTCGCTTTGGAGGGGGCCTGCGGGGCGGAGGAGGCCGAGGAGGAGCCGGTATACGATCTTTTGAGCGTGGAGCGGATCATCGACTTCGCGGACCACGTGGACCTGTTCGACGTGGAGGTGGTGCTGGAGCGACAGATCGCCTACAACACCGCCATCTCCCAGGAGGGGCTCACCCATAGCTGGGGCGCCCGCATCGGCCAGACCCTGCTCGAGGCCCAGGGGAACGGCGTGCGGGTCCGGGCCAAGGCTGCGGCGGCCGCAGGGTCCGACGCCCGAATGAGTGGCTGCGAGATGCCGGTGGTCATCGTCTCCGGCAGCGGGAACCAGGGCATGACGGCCAGCCTGCCCGTCATCGAGTACGCGAAGGAATTGAACGTGGGCCGGGAAAAGCTCCTTCGGGCGCTGGTGGTGTCGAACCTGGTCACCATCCATCAGAAGACCAGCATCGGGCGGCTTTCCGCCTTCTGCGGCGCTGTCAGCGCGGGCTGCGGGGCGGCGGCGGGCATCGCGTACCTCCACGGGGACGGATACGAGGTCATCGCCCACACCGTGGTGAACACCCTGGCCATCCTGTCCGGCATGGTCTGCGATGGAGCCAAGCCCTCCTGCGCCGGGAAGATCGCCATGGCCGTGGAGGCAGGGCTCATGGGGTACGAGATGTACGTCCACGGTAAAAACCAGTTCCACTCCGGCGAGGGCATCGTCAAGAAGGGCGTGGACAACACCATCCGCACCGTGGGCCGCATGGCCCGGGAAGGCATGCGGGACACCGACCGGGAGATCCTCAGCATCATGACCGAAAACTGTTGACGCTCTGCGATCCTTCAGAAAAAAGGCAAACAAGACATCCAGCAGGATGTCTCAGAATGTCGGGAAAGGCAGCAGACCATTTGCGGCAATGGAATAGAAGGACACTGGCAGTAAGAAACGGTGCAAATCGCCGTTTCTTTTGATCTGATGCCCCAAATCAGCCTTTTTCCTCTCTCCCATCTCCGAAGCATGGTCGCTGTGCTTTGCTTCACTTCTCCTGCTCTTTGCTTCGAGCGTGCTTTGCTGCTTCACGCACAGCGGGCGCTCAACTTCGCAATCCTCGGTACCTTTGTCAGCTTCGAGTCAGAGAAAACGGCTTCAGTTGGCCTTTCGAATGGTGAAGAGATGACAAAATAATAGTATCAATTGCTCAAATGATGAGTTTTTTCGCAACAGCACCGTTTTCATCAACCAGGCGGGCAGCGCGGGAAAAGTTCTGATTTGCCTCAGCTATGGAAACAAGGATGATCGGGCCCATCATCACCGCGATTACGGCTACCATCATCACGGCAACCATGAACATGACGGTCATGGTCACCACCATGACAAGGCTGGAAAAGAGAAAAACTGACTGCACTTCTGACTGCATTTTGACTGAACTTTGCTTGAGTATACTACCTCAGAGTGCTTTGAGTGCGCATAGTTCACATTACCTAAATTTCCCTAAATTTCTAAGAAAATTGAGATTATTCAGACATCGTCTAGGTTTGTTGAACGCTCTGAAAGGGCATCCTCCTAAGAACTCCTTCGGTTGTTCGAGAGGAGCGCATAAAAACTGCATATGTCTCCGTACCTCAGTCGGATAGAGGGCCTGCCTCCTAAGCGGAACGCCGCGCGTTCGAATCCCGCCGGGGAGGCCAAAAAAGCCCTGAATCAGGGCTTTTTTTACATTAGAGCATCCTCCTTTTACCACATTTGTACCACATAATGTTTGGAATGAGCCGATATGGCATAATGTCCATGTCGAATTGCACACAGGATTATCCATCATGCAGTACCGGAGTACCGAACCGCTTTTCGGTATTTCATCGGCGTCATACCATAATGGGCTTTGAAGATCTGATAAAAATGGCTCGCATTGGTAAACTCCAGCTCCTGCATGATGTCAGATAGTCCTTCTTTCCGGGATGACGCAGGTCCGCTTCCATAAAACGCAGAGCCACATCATTCAGTGCATCCATCTCGGTGTGAAAGTGATTAACTTTGTAAAAATCCAGAAGCTCTGATAGCTCCGCTCTCATCTGGCTGATCCTCTTGATATCAGAAACCAGTGTAATAGTATAAGACCTTTGGTTCAGCGAACCGACAATCGTGGATAAGGAGACATTGTTGTGACGGAAAAGGGCGCCCGAAGGCGCCCTTAATGAAAACGAAGCCCATTTTCTCTACATATCAATTTCAATGCCTAAGCCAGGGGCATCAGAGAGGGTTATCTCACAGCCGTCATACGTAAAGCCGCCCCTCATCTCCTTTCCCTGATCCTCTATCAGGAGGAATCCGTCACAATCCGCTTCAGTAATGTTTGCGTTTGCCGCAACCAGTGCTAGCGCCGCAGAGATAGCCACTTTTGTGTCCATCATGCATCCGACCATACAGTTGATACCAAATGCTTCACCAATCGTATTAATCTTCAGCGCCGGATAGATTCCACCGCACTTCATCAGTTTGATATTGAGAATATCAGCTGCGCCCGCTTGGCAGATACGCAGGGCATCGTGGGGACTATGCAGGCTCTCATCGGCCATGATTTGGACATTTTCTGCATGAGCACGTACCCTTGCCATGCCGTCAATGTCCCAAGCAGGTAACGGCTGCTCAAAGGCTTTGACCCCCAACTGCGCCATACGAGGAATCGAGGCCAGCGCAGAAGCGACGCTGTAGCCCTGATTTCCATCGATGCGGATCAGAACATCATCCTTGAATGCATCATGCATCAGACGGAGCGCTTCTAGGTCATCCTCTGGATTAATCCCAGTTTTGACCTTCAAGATCTTGAAACCCTGATCAACCCAGTCCTTCGCTTGTTCAAGCATCTTTTCTGGCGTATTGATCCCAATAGTTACGTCGGTTACGACCTTATTGTTGGTGCTGCCCAGAAATTTGTAGAGGGGCTGGCCTGCGGCTTTCGCCATGATATCATATAGCGCGATGTCTATGCCGCATTTTGCGCTAGTGTTTCCATACAAGCAGTGATCCATGATCGCATGGATCCCTTGGATATCAAAGGGATCTGCGCCTATGATGCCGGGAGTAAAAACTCTCAGTGCGTTGACGACCGTGTTCTCATCCTCACCAGTGACCGGCGCAAAAGGATTTGCCTCACCGTACCCGACGATGTCGGTATCAGTCGTAAGCTTTATAAAGACGGCAGGGCATACGTTGAACGTTGCAAAAGCGATCTTGAACGGAGTTTTCGGTTTCGTCCATGCGACTTCATACTTGATATCTGTGATTTTCATCGGTTCCTCCAATTAAATGGGATCAAATCGCAACAATTATTATATGCGTGGGAAGATGCGGCTTTTGAAGACGACGCCCCATGCTTTTCCGTCACGTACTAGGAATTTAACGGGATCTCCAACCTTGAGACCGGAGTTCTTTGGTATCATCATGAAAGTCGTACCGCCGGCGAACACAAGGTCAAATGTCATGCCCAACGTGTGGCAGACCAGTTGTCTATTCCCGTCCAACGCAACATGCGCCTCAATTCTGGCCTCCAATGACTCATATGTCCCAAGATAGGCGGACGGATCCTCCACAGTTTCATCCACTGCTCGATGAAGAACATATTCTGTATCAACAGGTTTGCCCTGCTGTATGTGGCAAGCGCCATAGAGCAACGGTTCTCTGTCGACGTCTGACAGGTTGGTAAGAATGGTCGCAGCGAATCCGCTGTCCTTGAAGAAACCGCCGATAGATGAAACGCCTTTGAGTCCGCCGGTGTGGGAGCAGAGCGTATTATCCCCGAAGCTTCGTTTGCTCAGGCCGAAACAATATGTCGGGAATTCCGTTTCAGGGAATTCTTTCCCTATGACCCGCTCTACGCAAGCTTTTGGAAATATCTGTATTCCGTCAACGGCTCCCCCCTGAGACAGAGCGAGGTAGTAGCGGGTCATATCCTTTGCCGTAGATTTCACTGCACCGCATCCACGGTAAACTGGCAGTGAGTTCCAATTGTCGGAGCAGCGCATTTTCCCGTCCCACCGGTAAAAAAGGCTGGTAAAGTCGCCGTTTGCTCTGACCCTGTCCAGGTCGAAGGTCGTATGTTCCATTCCGAGCCTGTCGAATATCTCGCGCTGCACATAGCTTTCCAGGGTTTCACCTGAAACGATGTCGACGATTCGGGAGAGGATGGCATACCCTTCGTTGGAATAGGACATGTATTCGCCTGGCTGCCCCAGTGCCTTGACTCCTCTAAGGTAACCGATAATATCGTTCAGCGTGTCCACCTTGCAGGCGGATTCTCTGCGGATTCGTTCGTTATGCTTATGTTGCCATGGATCGTCCGGTGTGCTCCAAACGTCGGACCAAGCAAAAGTGGGGATAGGCGGGATGCCGCTGGTATGGTTTGCAAGGTGGCGGATTAAGAGAGCTTCCCTCGGTGTGCCTGGTATTCGCAGGTCGGGAATGTAGCGATATACTGGGTCGTCGAAACTCACTTTGCCTTCATGCTCCAGCAGTGCCAGAGCAAAGGCCGTGATGGATTTACTCAGAGATGCGATGCCGAAAACGGTGTTGCCGTCAACGGGGAGGGTACGCGCATCATCCTTCCAACCATAGCACTTTTCGTACACCGTGCCGTTCTCGTCCATGATGCAGACCTGCGCGCCGGGCACGCCGCCGGCTTCCAGCCTGCTGACAAGGAACCGGTCATAGGCTTCCCAAGCCTTTTGTATCCCGTTGCTCATTGTGGGACCTCCTTCGTTCTCATACGGATATCATGCAGGAACGCACGCAGCGCTTTCGAGTTCAGCATGGGCGCCATATGCCCGCCCTCCACGTATCTGAGCTCCTTGTCGGGAGCTGACACGCGCCTAAAATAGTCCGCAGCGCATGTCTGCACGTTCAAAAACGCGAAATCGCCATCGGCGAGCATCACGAAGAACGGTACCCTGTACTCCGTCCTGTCCCAGATGGAGGTGTCGCGCAGGATCTCGTGGACCCGGTAGCCCGACGGGATATAGGCGTTCGTCCGGAAGAAACGCCACCAATCCCCCAGCGTCATGTACGGATTGAAAAGTACCCCTGCGATGACGCTGCTGTCAGCCGACAGGAGGGAATCCGGGCAATTGTACTTTTTTGCCAGCGGGAGGATGATTGGCTTCGTCTGGGCCTTCAGGTCTCCGTAGGGATCCAGCTTTTGGGCCAGGGCGAGCATCGCGGGATCATCCTTCGCTTTTTCCAGCATGTGTTTTTGGAAATACACGCCGGACACGACGGGATCGACCGCAAGACTGGCGGCAAGAACGCCCTCATAGTATTCCGGGTGTTCAAGTGCCAGGTTGGCCGCGAAGATCGAGCCCCAGGATATTCCGAAAAGGTAGATTCTTTTCGCATGGAAGTGCCGCCGCAGGAATCGCGTCATTTCGACCCCGTCTGAAATCAGCATTTTGGCTGTCACATCACTGTTGTTCCGCCCCTTTACCCAGCTTTTTCCGCTGTTGCGCTGATCCCATTCCACAACGGTGTAATCGTCCGCCAGCTTGCGCAGCACAACGTAGTCGACATAGCTCGTTGGGCTGCCCGGCCCGCCGTGAAGAAACAGTAGGACCGGGTTCTCCTTCTTTTTCCCATAGATGGATATCCACTGCTTCGTCCCGTTGATGTCCGCGAACATCGTTTCATGGATACCGCCCGGGGGCGTCCTGCGGTTGAGCAGGATGCCTGTCCGGCGGATGAGGACCAGCAGAAGGATCAAGCTAAAAAGGCTTAACAGAAAAAACTTCATGCCTGCTATCTCTCCTTTTCGGCATCAGCACAGATCTTGGATCAAGTTCTTTGCTGGGGCAGAGGCTCATCATTGACTCGGCGGATCAACAGGAATACCGGGATCAGTGCCAGAACGCATGCCACGATCATGATGATGAAGATGCTGTTATAGCTGCCGCTCAAATCGATCAATGCCCCTACTAAAGGTACGGAGACAATGGAAACCAAGAGACGGAGAGTGGATACTGAGGAGTTGAGAGTACCTGTGTGTGTGCCGTCTTCCGGCGCATGGCTCATGATATATGGCACAGACACGACGTTGACGATGCTCTGGCCTAACCCCATGATCAGGCAGAAAACAGCCAGAGTGGGGATGCTTTTACCGAACAGCAGCGTCAACAGCGCGCCTACGCCCATAGCAATGACGCCGATGAGTATCAGCAGTTTGCGACTGACCCTGCGCGCAATGGCACCGGTGGGTATCGCAGCGATCAGGTACCCCACATAATACACGCCGATAACGATGATGGAACGGTTGGGAGGGATATTCAGCACATCCAGCATATATGACGAAGCGAAGGTCTCCAGCGCGTAGACGCCGATGTTGCTGAGACAGTAGGCGATCAACGTCATAAGGATGGCGAACCGGGCATTGGCCGGGATAAGTGTATAGGTGTCGGCGATCTGACGGAAAGGATTGAAGGAGCGCCGGCTGCCGGAGGCAGCTTCCTTAGCCAGCTGCTGGTTTTTCTTGGTTTCCGGCGGAGAGAGGAACCAGAACAGGATCAGAAACACGATGGTCATGCCGCCGCCCAGCAGGAACGGGAACACGCGGCTCTTTGCATACAAAACGCTGCCCAGAGCAGTAAATGCCAGGAAACCAACGCCTTCAAAAACCATGGCTACGGCAAACATCATGCTTTGATTGTCCTTTGGCATGATGTTATAGGAGTAACCTAAGCGCAGCTGCGATCCTCCGCTGTGCATGAAAACGAACACAATAACTAAAAAGATGGTCAGGATCAGCTGCGGCATCAAGGCCATGGTGTCACCGCTGGCGGCGGTTTTATTGGTCAAAATGACCAATGGCAGCAGACTGAATGCCAGCGCGCCGATAATGCCGAAGATAACGGAGTATCCCCGGCGGCGAGGCGTCCTGTCGCCCCACACGCCAATGATCAGCGCCAGTGTCACGGCAAAGACGTTGTCGATGCTCATGATGATACTGGTGGGGAAAGCGTTCAAGCCAAAGCCCAACTCACCTGCGCCTTTTGCAAAGTTTGGGTTGCCTGTCTGCAAAAGGATGGGGAAAAAGTTGTTGTAAGCGCCGTGTATCAAGCTGCTGCCCAGGCAAAAGAGCCCGTAGGCGATGAAATACTTGATATAGGGATTGTTACGTTTCATAGTTGCATCTTCCATTTGCCTTTCATCTCCTTATGTGATTTGATGTTGGTTCGAACGGTTAATACACAACAAAGCTGTGAGCAGTCACAATGTCCATCCAGGAATCGGATTCCAGACGATTCGTGAAGGTATCCACCGGTTTCATTCCGGGGAAGAAAGACATCTGATACGCCTTCTTCCAATCCTTATACGTCGGCTCGTAAACGAACTTTTCCGGCAGGGGTAGCGGTTGGGAGGTCATTTTTGCAAGAGCAGCTGTTACACCGTTCGCAATCCGGTTCAGGACTTCTTCCCTTCCCACGCAGAATGTGGCACTGCCCTCGCTTCTTTTGGTAACCGCCGTTTCGATCTCCGGCACAAGTTCCTTTGCTTGACGGCAGATTTCCTCGTCGCCAGCGATGAAGAGGACCGGTACGCCATGGGATGCCGCCGTGTAGGAATTAAGCATGAATTCGCTCAAGTATGCGCCGTTCAATCGGATATAGAGACAGTTTCCGGTGGAGGTGTGGCTCATGGCGAATTTTGGATTGCCTGCCGGAGCATGGTAACCGATATACATGACACCGTCAAAACTGTCGTCGATGCCAATCATCATGTTATAGGGGTGTCCGCCCTTTCCACGAATCAGGGTAACATATTGCGGCATGCGCAACGGATCAATATTGGAGAAATCGCCATGGCCGTCTTTCACGACAATTTCGTCCACTCCTGCTTTGTGGGCCGCCTCGCAGGCAGCCAGGACTTCGTCGGTCATCTCTTTAGCGAACGCGGTGTAGGGCATCTCCGCTTTATTGGCTTCATTGTACATGGCCAGCCCAGCCACACCTTCGATATCTGCGCTAATAAACAGTTTCATGCTCTTTCCTTTCCCGGTCTCGTGTTCCGCAATAGTGCTTTCCCATACTTCCCTCCGGTACAGCGTCCGTTCTCCACAGCCACTTGTCCGTTTACAACAACATATCGGATCCCCCGGTTTCGCCGGAACGGGTAATCGTAATCCGATTCTGCATGCACCCTTTCATATTCCAGGATGCAGAGATCGGCAGCGTATCCTTCTTGAAGGAGGCCGCGTCCTATAAGCTGCAACGCTTTTGCGGGTCCTCCGGTCATCCTGTAGATGCATGCCTCCGGGGTCAGTATCCTACGGTCTCGTGCAAGCTCCAGTTTGCGAACAAAGGCTGCCGTGCCGCGAGGATGGGCTCCGCCCTTTTTCTCTGGATCGGGGCGGTCCCCCAGAACGGCCCAATCATCACCGGTGAACACGAAAGGCGAGGCGAGGAATGTCAGGATATCGTCCATATGCTGGGAAAAATAGAGGCATCGCACTTCTCCGTCGTTTTCCAACAGCAGATCCATCATGAAATCGATAGGCTCTTTGCGCTCTGCTTTCGCCGCTTCAGAGATGGATAGTCCTAAATACCGGGGTGTTTTTCCTGCCTCCGCGATTACTGACCCGTCATAGCCTGCAAAGCTGAGGCAGGAATTAAACCCGTCGGTTTCTTCAAAGATGGAGCGCTCTATCTGCCTACGAGCAGCAGGATCGGCGATTAGGCTAAGGGTGCTGCTGCGGCCATCGCCGAGATACTTTGGCGGGATTTGGGTAAGCAGCGGCGCGGAAGCCGCTTCATAGGGATATTGATCGGCAAATACGTTCAGACCGCGCTCCCGTGCGCTTTCTATCAATCCGAGCACTTGATCGGCTTTACCATGGCTGGCTTTGCCCATAATCTTGATATGAGAAATCAGAACAGAGGCACCGCTCTGCTCTCCGATCCATATGGCCTCCGAAACGGAATCGAGCACATAATTGCCTTCGTCGCGAATATGAGTGGCATAAATGCCGCCATATTCCGCCGCCGTTTCAGCTAATGCAGCAAGTTCTTGCGTGTCCGCATAGCAAGATGGCGTATAGGCGAGTCCCGAGGAGAAGCCGAACATACCGCTTTCCATGGCGAGCCGAATCATGGCCTTCATTTCTTCCAGCTGTTTGGCGGTCGCTTTCGTATTTCCGAGACCGATGGCATGCAGGCGCAGCGAATTATGTCCAACCATAAATGCCGTATTCACACCGTAGGTCTGCTTGGAGGCATGCGCCATAAAGGTGCCTGGGTCACGACATACCTGCTTCAAATACCGGATCTGTTTTTCTGTGAGATAAGGAGGGATCTGCGGGTCTATCACGCTGGCGGGATACGGCGCCAGGGAATCGCCGCAATTCCCGACCAGCTGAGTAGTAACCCCCTGCTCCAACAGTAAAGCACAATCGCTGGGAAGTACCGCAATGAAATCATAGTGGGAATGTGTGTCTATGAAACCGGGAGTAACTATCAATCCGTCCGCTTCGATCACCCGTGCTGCATCTTCGATGATTTGCGGTGCAATCTTTACGATAATTCCGTTTGAAACAGCAATATCGGATCGGTAGCCGGGGTTACCCGTGCCATCTATGATAGTCCCGTTCTTAATCAGTATGTCAAGCATATTGTTTCTCCTGCCATCATGGCATCCGGCCGGCATATTCCGTGAATGTTGACTTTCAAGTACATCCATAGTATATTCATACTATGATATCGGTAAGAGCAAAATTGTTTACTGATAGTTAAGTTTACTATGAGTTAACTATATAGCTACCTTCATCGTTTGTCAAGCGTTCTTTCATGGGTTTGGAGGCATTTATGAAGAGCGGAGATATCAAACAGCAGAATTATGAAAAAATCAAAACCACCGCGTCAGTCCTCTTCTTTATTCAGGGGATCGAAGCTACCAACATATATCAGATTGCCGCTGCGTCTGGAATCAGCAAAGTCTCTCTTTACAAGCATTTTGAGTCTAAGTACGATATTGCAAAAGCGATACTGTACGAACACATACAGCAGAACGCAGATCAATTGGTAGAGGAGTGGCAAGAAAAGCCTGAAGAGACCGGTGGCGTCCAAATGCGCCGGCTGCTTGAAAGCTTGGCTATGACAACAGAGAATGACATGGTATTCTACGCTCTGTTCCTCGAATATGCGATGTATCTGCAACGGTCCCATAAAAGCCAGATACCAGATTTCTTTGCCTACTTCGAAGCAACCGTCCACAACCTGTTTCTGGTCACGCTTGAAAAGGGGCAGAAAGATGGTTCTCTTAAAGCGGAAAAAGATCCTCAGGCCGTCTTTGAAGCTGTCACTGGAGCTATTCGTGGCACCTGTATGCTGTTTTTTCTAAAAAATGCCGGGAATATGTCGGAAAGTATTCTAAGCGAGCTGAATGAAAGTCTCAATCGTGTTATCGATGGATGCATGCTGATGATGTCGGCGTAACCAAAGCGCATAATATGGGCATTCGGGGGCCAATTCTTTATGGATAAAGGCCTCTTTTTTATGCTTTGATCCAAAGCGGAAGATTGACACTGGTTTCGATTTGTTGTATACTTTCAAATGGTTAACTGATAGTTAACCTTATTGGGAGAATAGCTCTCGCTGCTTTGAGGAGGAAATATGGCGATTATTAGCAAGGATGTGATTCGTTTTTCCGTGGATGGAACGGATATTGTGAACTTTTCAAGCTTCAATTATTTGGCGCTGACCGGAAACGAATCCATCCTCGAAGCTGGACGGAACGCTTTGAGCGAGCACACCACGTTAGGCCGTATCCCTGCCTATTTTGTCGGCAAGCAGAAATATTGCTCCGCTGCAGAAGATGCCGCAAGGAGGTATTTTTCCTGCGATGAAACGCGGGACGTCATGTTCACGGCAGTCGGTTATCTTTTCGGGCTGATTGCTGTGCAGGGGCTTGTTGACGATTTTGACGTAGCTTTCATAGATAAGCATGCGCATTATAATCTCTATGACGGGATTAGGAGTGTCGAAAAGACGTATTATGTTTATGACCATCTGGACATGAATCATCTCAAACACCTGATGGAAGACAAGTTGAAGGACGGTCAGGTACCGCTGATCATAACTGATGGCGTATTCCCCACTACTCAGGATGTTCCCTCGCTGGACATTTTACAGCATCTCGCCGAAAAATATCAGGGGTGGTGTATCGTGGATGAATCGCACTCTTTTGGGGTTCTGGGTCAAGGCAGAGGTGCAGTCCATGAGTTCGGTGTTCAAAACAGACGAGTCGTCTACGGCGGTTCCAGTTCAAAAGGATTTGCCGCTTATGGCGGTCTTATCATCGGCCCCTCAAACATCATACAGAAAATGCGAACCTGCTCTGCAGCTATCGGAACCAATCCCGGCCTTTCCGCCGCGGCAACCATGACCGCAGCTAGCCTTACTTTCCTTTTGGATCACCCTGAATACAATGAGAAACTTCGCGCAAACATAGATCGACTTTATTCGAATCTCAAAAAAGCGGGCTTTGACTGCGACGGGAGATGTTCTGCAGGCATAGCTTTTAACGACGGCGACCTTGCTTTCAAGAAAAAAGTGCAGGCAGAGCTTGCCGCAAAGGGCTACTTTGTCGGTGTATTCGTATATCAGGGTTCCGGCCCGGACGGTGTCTTGAGAATCACTGTCACCGCAGGGCATACCTTTGATGAGATCGACGGCGTGGTGCGGGAGTTCGTGAAATATGTTTTCCCCAAAGGGAAATAACGGTTTGTTCTTACTATTGCTTTTTGCAAAAAGCGGAGATTACGATCATGGGAGTAGAACGCAGCTACCGTCTTTCGTTCGGCCATATGGAACACGGGCCACGCAATCTGATTACGGACGTACCGGGGGTGCTGGTTGGCCACGCTACGCTGCATAAGGGTGAGGCCCACACTGGCGTCACTGCCATAATCCCTCACCCCGGAAACGTATTCCATCAAAAATGCCTGGCGGGAGCTCATGTTATCAACGGTTTTGGAAAAAGTGTGGGCTTGATCCAGATACAGGAATTGGGCACGTTGGAGACTCCCATCATGCTGACAAACACCTTGTCAGTGGGAACTGTATACTCCGGGCTGGTGGAATATATGCTTGAGCGCAACGATGATATTGGGCAGGACACCGGCACGGTCAATCCCTTGGTCATGGAATGTAACGATTCCAGACTCAATGACATACGGGGTCTGCATGTAGTCAAGGAACATGCCCGAGCCGCATTGGACGCTGCAGCAGAACTCTTTGCGGAGGGTGCCGTGGGTGCAGGTGCAGGCATGGTGTGCTACTCCCTTAAAGGCGGGATAGGCTCAGCCTCCCGGCTCTGCCATCTTTACGGAAAAACCTATACGGTCGGCGCGCTGGTGATGACCAACTTCGGCACGCTGCGCGATCTCGTCATCGCAGGGGATCGTGTGGGTGAGCGCCTTTACAGGGCGGAGCTGTCAGAAGAAAAGGACACAGGCAGCATCATTGTGGTGATTGCTACGGATGTGCCCATGTCTTCCCGGCAGCTACAGCGGGTCGCTCGACGGGCCCAATCCGGCATTGCCCGCACCGGCGGCATCTCGGGCGCCGACAGCGGGGAAATCGCGCTGGCCTTTACCACGGGAAACAAACTGGCGCATTACGGCAGCGACCGGCTGGAACAGATCCAGCTGGTATATGAACAGGATATCGATGAGGTGTTTCGTGCCGCGATTGAGAGCGTGGAAGAAGCAATCATCAGTTCCATGCTGCACGCTACAGAAGTGACCGGCCGAGCATGCCATCATTACAGGAGCCTGGCGGATCTTTATCCCCCTGTACCATAAAGCCATGATAGGACGCTGATTCCGGAGGCGTTGGAAAAGGTTCAAACTTCACCGCATCGTATGTCCTAACTACAGTTTTCGACAGCAGAAAGAATTATAGGAATATGGCCGCCCGCCGCCGGATCCGTTATCACTACTTGTACCAAGGGGATCGTCGCCAACCGAGTGGATGACTACGGCGGCGTGTAAAGCCCGTCGGGCGATCCCCTGCCTTTATGGTCGCATATATAGTTTATTGTAATTGAAGGACTCCTTTTTCCACAGCCGTTGCTGCGGACCTCGCCGAAAGCGCGTCTGCCGGGAGAATCAATTACCAAAGCCATCTGCGTCCCAGGTTTTCACGATCTATTCCATAATGACAGAATGGTCGGAAGGCTTTGCGACGAGTGTGATGGCTTTCTTTGACCCGTTTTTCAAACGATTGAGGGGAGACTTTTGGACACCTTTTACTGTAGACTTAAGATGTAGAAAAGAAAAGGGGGATTAACACCTCAATCCTGATACAAAAAACAAATAAATAAGGAGGAAATACAGTGCAGGCAGGATCTTCCGGACGTTGATCAATGCGCTGCTGGTTGTATTCATGATCCTGCAGCCTGTCAGCGGCATCCTGATGTCGAAGCATCTGTATATCATTTGATAGATTACCTTTCATGTCCATACGAATATGCTCTTTGCTTTTCTTTGATTGGATATTTGACCATATATTCTGTCTGCAATTCCGCTTTCAGAAGGTTCAGCAGGCGGGGCATTTCTTGTTGGATACGTTCAAGACGCTTTATGCGTCGGCGGAGGGGCTTGATTTGAGCGGTGATCACGGCCCGCTCTGCCTTGTTCTCGGACAGTACCTGAGG
>JAEEGL010544973.1_pt1 | contig 15005 bp, 9 predicted proteins | sample 9134231 | NCBI WGS metagenome assembly JAEEGL01 (sample SAMN16246548, study PRJNA631951) | gut metagenome | biome: gut microbiome; feature: rumen; material: fiber-attached | host: Bos | place: Iran: Karaj | collected 2018-10 | reverse complement strand
GGTGTTGAACACGAAACGGGTCTCCTCGCCCTCAACTTCATATCCGAGGGTCACGATACGGCCTTCGTCGGTGAGGAACATCTCGTGCATAGTCTCCAGCGGGTATTCGCGGGCCCAGATACGGTTCAGGTCCTGGTCGTAGACCGCGGCGAATGTCGTGTAGCGCTTGTCCTCGTGGTACTTGACGATGACCACCAGGGCCATCTTGGTCTTGTCGGGCGAGACAGCCGTCCAGACCATGCACTCATCCTTGCGGCCATAGCTGGCGGAATAGAGCGTGTCGGGGTCGGCCACCGAGGCGGTGGAGAGGTCCATGAGGCAGCCGAAAACAGTGGTGCGGCGCGACGAGCGCTCGACCAGCATCATGCTCATGTGGGCATCGTCGATGGCAGAAGCCAAGGGCTCGAAGTCGCCCGAATTGGGCACGGCGATGGAGAAAATGGGGTTGAGGTCCATGCCCATCACCACGGCCTGCTTCACATGTTTCTTGCCTTCGGTAATCCACACATCGTGTCCGTCGTAGACACCAGCGGAGCGGAAGGCCAGCAGGTCCTCGGTCTTCACTTTGCGGTTCTCACCACCTTTGCCCAAGACAGGCTGCGCCACTGCGGGCAACACAGTCAGCGCCATCAGGGCGCACAAAGCCATTATTCTCTTTATCATAACTCAGAGTGTTTTTGTTCGTTGTACACAAGCGTCCGAAAGACAACCTTTTCGGTCTTCCAGCACCTTAATATTCAATGTGCAAAACTACATATTTTTTTTGGACTGACCAAATAATGCTTCTCATCGCATACTGGGAGCACTGTGGTTCAGCCATTTAATAATTGTAATATTAAAGAAAAAACGTCGCCGACAAAATAATCGGAAGGAGACATCGTTATATAGGTATGATGAACAATGCAAGCATTCTTTGGGCCGACGATGAAATCGACCTTTTGAAACCTCACATCCTTTTCCTTGAAGAGCGAGGCTACCAGGTGATGGCTGTACCCTCGGGTCGCGACGCGCTGGACGAACTGCACAACTCGGTATTCGACCTGGTGTTTCTCGACGAGCAGATGCCGGGCTTGAGCGGCATAGACACGCTGAAGCAAATCAAGCAGCAGTGGCCGCAGCTGCCGGTGGTGATGATTACAAAGAGCGAAGAGGAACATATCATGGACGACGCCCTGGGTGGCAAAATCAGCGACTACCTGATAAAGCCGGTGAACCCCAACCAGATTCTGCTGACCGTGAAACGGCTGACTGAAGGTCGGCGGTTGCAGAGTGAGCACAGCACGGCGGGCTACCAGCAGCAGTTCCGCGAGATAGGTATGCAGCTAGGCGAATGCCGCACGACGGCGGAATGGGAGGAGATGTACAGGAAACTGGTGTACTGGGACCTGGAACTGGCCGGCACCGACGACGCCAACATACATGAGATACTTATGTCGCAACGGCGCGAAGCCGAGGCGTTATACTGCCGCTTCTACCGTGAGCACTACCTGGACTGGCTGGCAGGTCGCGAAGAGAAGCCCCTGATGAGCCACACGGTAGTGAAAGAACGGCTGCTGCCGCTGTTGAACGGCCAGACACCCACATCCACTTTCCTGATTGTCATCGACAACTTCCGCTACGACCAGTGGTGCCATGTGCGGCCAGTGGTGGAGCGTCTGTTCCGCGTAGAGCACGACGAGATGTTCTGGACCATTCTGCCGACGACGACCCAGTTTGCACGCAATGCGATGTTCGCCGGACTGATGCCTGCCGAGATAGAGCGCAAATATCCCCAATGGTGGGTGAACGAAGACGAGGAAGGTTTCAAGAACCAGTACGAAGACCAGCTGCTGGACGAGAACCTGCGGCGCCACGGACTGAACATCAAACACACCTACAACAAGGTGCTGAACGCACAGTATGGCCGCAAACTGGTGGACCGTGTGCCCGAGTTGATGCGCAGCCCGCTGAACGTCATCATATACAACTTCGTGGACATGCTCTCGCATGCCGCGACCGACACGGACATTGTGCGTGAACTGGCCGGCACCGACAGCGCCTACCGTTCGCTGACGCTGTCGTGGCTGGAGCATTCGCCGCTGATGGACATGCTGCGTGCGCTGGCGGAACGTCAGGTGCGTGTGATTGTCACCACCGACCACGGCTCGGTGAGGGTCGACAGGCCTGTGAAGGTGCGCGGCGACCGAGATGTAAGTGTCAACCTGCGCTACAAGCAGGGACGCCTGCTGGAATACAAGGCCGACGAGTTGTTCGAGATCCGCGACCCCAAACTGCTGTTCCTGCCCCAGCGTCACCTGACGTCGCCCTATATCTTCGCCTGCGGCAACGATTTCTTCGCCTACCCGAACAACTACAACGAGTACGTGCGCTACTATACCGACACCTTCCAGCACGGAGGCCTGTCGATGGAAGAAACGCTGGTGCCGTTCGTCTCACTACTGCCCAAATAACATGATAAAAGAATACTACGAGGGCAGCGCGTTGGTGGAGCAGCTGTGCGGCAAGCTGAAACAGCCGAACGCACGGGTGCATGTGGACGGAATGCGCGGTTCGCTGCCGGCGGTGGTGATTGCCTCCACCGTACAGCGCACCTCTACGTCCAGCCACCTGCTGATAGCCCCCGACAAAGAAGAAGCCTTCTATCTGTCCAACGACCTGGAGGCGTTACTCAGCTCGGAGATTGAGACCCTCCTTTTCCCCACCAGCTACCGCAAGCCCTACCGCTATGAAGCGGAAGAGGAGACGGAAAACGCCAACGTGCTGATGCGCTCGGAGGTGCTCAAGGCACTGTCGGGCGGCGAGCCCGTGGTGGTGGTGAGTTATCCCGAAGCCTTGAGCGAGAAGGTGGTGAAGAGCAGCACCTTGGCGAAGAACACTCTGCGTATCTCCAAAGGCGAGAAACGAGATATGTGGGATGTGGTGGAGCGCCTGCAGGAGCTGGGCTTCGAACGGGAAGACTTCGTGGTAGAGCCCGGCCAATACGCTGTGCGCGGCGGCATCGTCGACGTGTACAGCTTTGCCTCCGAGCTGCCGTTCCGCATGGAGTTCTTCGACGACACCGTGGACTCTTTGCGCACCTACGACGCCGCTTCACAGTTGAGTGTCAAACAGCTGGACCGTGTAGAGGTGGTGCCAGACATGCATAGCGGCCAGTGGCCGGCAGATGGCGACCAGCATGTGGAGAGGAAGGTATCGCTGCTGGATTACCTCACCAGCAACGACATCATCTGGACCCAGAGCCTGATGCAGGTGACCCAGCGCATCGACGCGCTGATGGCCGACACCCGCAAAGCATACGAAGAACGTAAAACAGAGAAAGGCGAGTGGCGCGCCATGCCCCTACCCGACCCCGAAAGCCTGAGCTGCCCTACCGAGGAGTTCCTGCGATCGTTGCTTGAAAAGAAGGTGGTGGAATATGGCAACAGCCACTACTTCAGCCAAGAGGAGCGTCTCGAAGCACACAGTGAGCCCCAGCCTGTGCTGAACAAGCAGATGGAGCTGCTGGAGGAGAACCTGCAGCACTATGCCGAACTGGGCTATCAGTTGGTCATCACCGTAAGCGGAGAAAGCCAGGAGAAACGACTGAAGAAGGTGCTCGACGGCCAACTGGCCACCGTGGGAGGCCAGCTATCGGTACTCAGCTGCCAGCTGAGCCACGGCTTCATCGACCATGACCAGCGTCTGCTCTGCTATACCGACCACGAGATATTTGAACGCTACCATAAATACCACGTCAAGAACCTGCAGTCGGGCCACGAGGCGATGACGCTCAAGGAGCTCTTCGAACTCAAGCCCGGCGACTTCGTGACCCATATAGACTACGGCGTGGGGCGTTTCAGCGGACTGGAGAAGGTAACCACCGACGGCAAAAGCCAGGAGCTGATAAGATTGATATACAAGAACAACGACGTGCTGTATATCAGCATCCACGGACTGCACAAGATAAGCCGCTACGTGGGGCGCGAAGGCGAAGCACCCACGCTGAACCGCTTGGGAAGCAACACCTGGCAGGTGCTGAAACAGAAAACCAAGCGGCAGGTGAAAGACATCGCCCGCGACCTGATTGCGCTTTACGCCAAGCGCAAAGCCTCGCGTGGCTTCGCCTTCAGCGGCGACGGCGAGTTGCAGCAGCAGCTTGAGGCCTCGTTCCAATATGAAGACACACCCGACCAGCTGAAAGCTACCGTTGCCGTGAAGCACGACATGGAAGAGCCGGTGCCGATGGACCGCCTGGTATGCGGCGACGTAGGATTCGGCAAGACCGAGGTGGCCATACGCGCCGCCTTCAAAGCCTGCTGCGACTCGAAGCAGGTGGCTGTCCTTGTGCCCTCCACGGTGCTGGCGTTCCAACACTACAACACCTTCCGCGAACGCTTGAAGGACCTGCCCGTAAGGGTGGACTACCTCAACCGGTTCCGCTCCACCAAGGAGAAGAATCAAATTTACAAGGATGTGGAATGCGGCAAGATAGACATCCTCATCGGCACCCACGCCATCACCAACAAAGAACTCAAGTTCAAAGACTTGGGGCTGCTTGTCATCGACGAAGAGCAGAAATTCGGCGTCAGCGTGAAAGAGAAGCTGAAGCAGATGAAGGTGGGCGTGGACTGCCTGACCCTCACCGCCACTCCCATCCCCCGCACCCTGCAATTCTCGCTGATGGGTGCCCGCGACCTGAGTATCATACAGACCCCGCCCCCCAACCGCCAGCCCATCGAAACCGAGCTTTCGGATTTCAACGAAGAGCTTATCCGCGACGCCATCATGTATGAGATGAGCCGAGGCGGCCAAACTTTCTTCATCTCCAACCGGGTGGAGAACCTGCCGGAGATGACAGGCCTGGTACAGCGACTGGTGCCCGACGCCCGTGTGGCCATGGCCCACGGACGTATGGACGGCAAGGAGGCCGAAGAGACCCTGATGCGCTTCCTCGAGGGCGACATAGACGTGCTGGTGGCCACCTCGATAGTGGAGAACGGTCTGGACATACCGAACGCGAACACTATGATTATCAACAACGCCCACCAGTTCGGTCTGAGCGACCTGCATCAGATGCGCGGCCGTGTGGGGCGTTCGAACCGCAAGGCCTTCTGCTATCTCCTCATCCCATCCTACCTCACCCTCACCGACGACGCCCAACGACGCCTGCGCGCCATCGAGGAGTTCTCCTCCATCGGCAGCGGCTTCAATATCGCCATGCGCGACCTCGACATTCGCGGCGCCGGCAACATCCTTGGTGCCGAGCAGAGTGGCTTCATCAGCGAGGTGGGCTACGACATGTACCACAAGATACTCAACGAAGCCATCGAGGAACTGAAAGAGAGCGATTTCCGCGAGCTCTTCGCCGCCGAAGCCGAGGAGAAGAAAGAATACGTGCGCGAGTGCACCATCGAGACCGACCTGGAGGTGCTGCTGCCCGACGACTATATCACCTCGGGCACCGAGCGCCTGTTGCTGTACAAGGAGTTGAACGACCTCACCACCGAGGAGGAGCTCGCCGCCTACCGCAGCCGTCTGACAGACCGCTTCGGCCCTGTGCCGCCTTGTGTCGACGAACTCATCGACACTATCCGTCTGCGCCGCATGGCCAAGGAGTTTGGCATCGAGAAGCTCATATTGAAACAGAGCCGTATGGTGTGCCACCTGGTGAGCAATCCCGAAAGTCCTTTCTACAGCAGCGCCAGCTTTGCCAAGCTTATCCAATTCGCCCAAGAGTATCCACAGCGGGTACGCCTCAAGGAAACTACCGAACGGTTGAGTATCAGCATCGACCGCATAGGCACCATCAACGAAGCCTTGCAACAGATGAGGCTTCTCACGGCCTAACGGACTCAGCAATCGGCTGGTAGAGCCAGACAAAGAAAATCGCCACCGTGACCACGATGGCGATTTTTTATGTCTTGCGTGTTTGTCTCGTTATTACTGCACGTCCTTGGCGTCGAGGGGCTGGGCCAGGAGGTCGATAAACTGGCCACTGCTGTTGAACTCCATGCGGATGAATTTCAGGTCACGCGTGCCCTTGACTTTCTGGCTCACGACCACATAGGTGTAAGGCTTGGGTTTCTTGCCCGTGGCAGGGTCGCGGTACTTGGAGTTGAACTCATAGACCACCATCTTCTCTATCTTGTACTTCTCGCCGGCAAATTTCTCTGCCAGGTACTTGAGGATGGTGCTGTTGTAGCGGTCCTTGGCCAACACCTTGCCCGTCATAATGGGCTGGTTGTTGCTCAAGGAGTAGACAGCTTCCATCTTCACCTTTTGTGCGTTGCTGAAGTAAGCCACAGCATACTCGTCGTTGCGGTTCACCCATTCGGGACCGGCGGTGATGCGCTTGCCCATCTGCTTCTGGAAGGCGGCCACCACCTCGTCGCTGGGGGCGAAAATCTCCACCTGGGGCTCGTCGACCACTGGGGCGGGGCGCTGGCTGAGACGGCTGCTCTTGGTACCGGCCTGCTCGTTGACCTTCTCGTCGGTCATCTCGGGGCTGCGGCGGGTGTAGTAGTCGCGCTTCACGGCGTCGGGGTCGGGGGCATTGCTCTTCATGAGCTTTCCGCGGGTGTCGAATATCATCTCACAGTCGGCCTCGGAGATACCCTTCTTGACGATAATCATACGGTAGTAGTTGTCGCCGTTCATCTCTTCCACATAGTCAAGGCTCTTGATGCGATAGCCGGGGTAGTTGTTGACGAAATAGGTATTCATCAGCGTGGGGCACTCCTCGGGTTTCACCGGGAAAGTGGAGTACTGCCAGTCGCCGCCGGCGGTGAAGTAGGCGCGGCCGTTCTGACCGTCGATGACCACCTCGGCAATGTACTGTCCGGGAGCCTGGTACCAAGTGCGCACCTTATAACTGTCGTAAGTCTGCTCCAAAGCCAGCAGAACACTGCGCGGCACGGCGGTCTCTTTGATTTTGGTCTGTGCGCCCGCCATCAGCGGCAGGGCCATCAGCATGATCAAAACTATCTTCTTCATATCTCAATAATGATTGATTGCTCAATTGTTTGTTTGAGTAATTAGTATTACTCGACGCGTTTTTCTTGCAGTAAACTGCAAACTATAATCTTTACTTAAACAGCACATCGCGCCTGTCGGGGCTGATGCTCACGGCAGCCACAGGAACGCCGGTCTCGCGCTCGATGGCGGCCAAGTAGGTTTTCAGCTTCTCGGGCAGGTCTTCGTAGCGGTTGATACCCAGCAGGCTGTGGCGCCAGCCGGCATAGTCGGTCAGCACCGGCTCAATGGGCACTGTGTTGTACTCGTAAGGTATCTCGTCGGTCTCACGGCCATTGATCTTGTAAGCGGTGCACATGCTCACGGTTTCGAAGTCGTTCATCACGTCGGGTTTGGTGACGTAGAGCTCGGTGACGCCGTTGATCATGCAAGCGTAGCGCAGCGCGGGAATGTCTATCCAGCCACAGCGACGCGGACGGCCCGTGGTGGCACCGTACTCGTGGCCCAGCTCACACAGACGCTTGCCCGTCTCGTCGAAGAGCTCGGTCGGGAAGGGGCCGGCGCCCACGCGTGTGCAGTAAGCCTTGGTGATACCCATCACACGTCCTATCTTGCTCGGGGCCACACCCAAACCAGTGCACACACCGGCGGTGATGGTGTTGCTCGAAGTGACGAAAGGATAGGTGCCGAAGTCGATGTCGAGCATCATAGCCTGGGCACCCTCGGCCAACACTTTCTTGTCCTCGGCCAGGCACTTGTTGATGAAATACTCGCTGTTGACGAAGCGGAACTTCTTGAGCACATTGAGGCTGTCCATCCACACCTGCTCGTATTCCTCCATCGTCATGCCGTCGATGCGGAACGTCTCCACATCGAAGCCCAGTGTCAACGCCACACGGAGGTGCTGGCGTTTGAGCGCATCGTAGCGGGTCAGGAATTCGGGCGAGAGGATGTCGCCCACACGGAGGCCGGTACGGGCCACCTTGTCGGTATAGGCGGGACCTATGCCTTTCAGGGTGGAGCCTATCTTGTCGCTGCCCTTGGCCTGCTCGTTGGCGGCGTCCATCATACGGTGGCTGGGCAGGATGAGATGTGCTTTCTTACTGATGAAGAGGTTCTTCGTAGCATCGACGCCTTTCTCCTCCAAGGCCGCAATCTCCTGGCGGAAGATATTGGGCTCGATGAGCACGCCGTTGCCTATCAGGTTGAGCTTGTCCTGATGGAAGATACCGCTGGGGATGATATGCAGCACGTGCTTCATGCCGTTGAACTCGAGCGTGTGTCCCGCATTGGGGCCACCCTGGAAGCGTGCCACCACATTGTACTGCGGAGTGAGGACGTCGACAATCTTACCCTTGCCTTCGTCGCCCCACTGCAGACCTAACAAAACATCTATCTTGGTCATTTTATGCTTGTTGTCTATTGTCAATCATTGTTTGTCGGCTTACACCGAACGCTATTTTCGCGATGCAAAGATACAACTTTTTTTAGAATTACAAATAAAAAAAAGGCCAGCGGATAGATTGAGACGGCACGGGTGCGGTATTGCGCTGTCATTTCCATTGTTGTTCTACTGCTGTTCTACTGCATTTCCCAGTAGAACAGCAGTAGAACAGCGGTTAAAATACAGGCAGACAACGCTTTGTAGTTGCACGTCAAGTGATTACAACCTGACGATAATATACATACGGCTGTCCTACAGCATTTTACCTTCATTTCTTCTTCACTTCTTCTTCATTTCTTCTTCAAAACAAAAAGAAATGAAGAAGAAATGATGTCCATCGCAATACTAAGTAGTGGTTTGCGGGCGATACTCTGTGGGTGTAAATGTGTAAAATTGACGTGTCTATCGGCCACCCTCCAACCACTGGCGATTGAAGCGGTAGAACCAGAGTTCACAGTCGGTGTCGGGTCCTTGCTCAACGAAACAGGCAACCGAGCCGTCGGGGAGGAGGGTGAGAGAGGAGTAGACCGACGGTCCCTCGACAAGCGTACGGGCCAGCTGCCAACTGCGGCCTTCGTCGTGGGAGACGAAGATGCTGACATTTTCGCGCTGCATGGAGTTGGGTATGCTGTGTATCAGCGTGGTCGTCCCGCTCAGGGCACCGTCGTCAAGGCGTAGCATATCGCCGTTGCAGGCGTTGACCGTCATTTCGGGCCAAGTGCCTTGGGTGCCCCAGGTCTGGCCTCCATCGTCGCTGGTGTTCCATCCGCGGGCTCCCGAACGACGCACGCTGATAAGGACCTCACCATTGGCAAGCTCCATCAACTTAGCTTCGTCGCCAGCCCTGTAGGCCACCTGGGAGCGTTGCCAAGTGTGGCCATTGTCATCGCTGTAGATAACGTAGTTGTCGCTGACATACTGCCCGTTGCGCAGCATCGCGGCAGCGAAGAGGAGCCGTCCTGCATAAGGACCGTGCTTAAGTCTCAAGCCATTGCCTGAAGCCACAAAAGCGCCATGATAGTCCGACGCGGCGTCCCAGAGGACGGAAGTCAGATTGACTGTGTCGCCCCACGTCAGCCCGCGGTCGGTACTGCGCATGAGGAACACACAAATGGGATTGTCAATGGTCGACTGGAAGTATCCGTTATGGCCGGCGAAGAGGCAGAGCACATCGCCATTGACTGCCTGCACCAATGCGGGGTCACCGTAGCCAAGGCCCCTCCCCTGCCCTTCGATGAGTGTCTGCGGCTCACTCCAGGTCTGGCCCTTGTCGACACTGCGGCGGCATACGATATCGATATCCTCGGGCAGGTCCTTGTAGTTGTACTTGCGCTTGTCGTTGACCGCCAACAGGGTGCCGTCATCGAGGCAGAGGACGGCGGGGATGCGCCAGTTGGCCGAGCCATAGTTGCCAGGGGCGTAAAGTCGCACGCTGTCCAGCAGGACCGGTGTCTGACCCTGCGCCGCGACAGCGACCATCAGCATCAGCATCAAGAGCAGCTTCTTCATTTCCAAACAAGATACCGCGCCGGTCAGACATACCGACTACTCGTCGCGTTTTTGTTTGAACCAGTCGACAAACTTGGGCAGGTCGTCCAGTGGTTGGAAGCCCGCCTTGAAGGGCTCGTCGGGCACGGGGACAGTTTCCATGTAGCCGATGAGGGTGGCTGTGTCGAACTCGCCCAGCAGGGCTTCGAGGGTGACATAGACACCTACCTGGAAGTCCTCGTCATCAGGCTTGCTGCCCTCAACGGCGATGCGCAGGCCCAGCATCTCGGGTTCCTCTTCACACTCCAATTGCTGGAAGTACATCTTCTTGGTTTCGAAGAGCATTTTGTCGAAACGCACACGGAGGTCGGTGCCGAGAGGTTGTTTGAAGGCGACGAACTGCCACCAGTCGAGATCAGGAGCGTTGTCGACCAGTTCGACGACAAAGCGGAAGAGGTCGGTGTCACCTTCGGCGGTGAAGGTCAGCATGCGGCCATCGGCCGTGGGGTCGCCGAGTTCGTAGGTGAGTCCGTTGCAGTACTTGGTGAGCTGGTACTGCAAGGCATTCTCGAGTTCGGCACGGCCTTTCTCGTCGAGGTCGCCAAGAGCGATGAGCTGTTCGTTGTGGTCCTGAAACCACTGCCAGAATTTTTCTACTTTCTCCATTTATGCGGTTTAGTTTTTTGTTTCAGTTGTCAGTTCCAGCGGCTGCAATAAGACTAAAACTGACAGCTCAACCTTCATATGATTATAGCTTCGGGGTCGAGCGCGACGCCGAATTTCTGTTTGACATCATGTTGGATGGCGTGGGCAAGGGCCACCACTTCGCCGCCCGTGCAACCGCCTGTGTTGTAGAGCACCAGCGCCTGCTTGGGCCACACACCTGCCCTGCCGAGGGTCTTGCCTTTCCAGCCACACTGGTCGATGAGCCAGCCAGCAGAGAGCTTGTTGCCCGGGTAGAGCGGCATATCCGGATACTCCTGTTTCAGAGCTGTGGCTTGTGCTTCGTCGACCACAGGGTTTTTGAAGAAGCTGCCGGCCGACCCATGCTCTTCGGGGCGTGGCAGCTTGCTCCAGCGCAACTCGGTGACCACGTCGCGTATCTGCTGCTGCGTAGGTTCGGCGATGCCGCGGCGCTGCAGCTCGTCGGCCAACGCCTTGTAGGTGAGTATAGGATGGAAATCTTTGTTGAAGCGCAACTTGACACGCCAGATGAGCCAACGCCCGGGCTGCTGCTTGAAGAGGGATGTGCGGTAGCCAAAGGCGCATTCCTCGCATGTGAACGAGCGCCACTCGCCGCTCGTGAGGTCCACGGCGTCGACAATGTCGACGAGGTCTTTAAGTTCAACCCCATAGGCTCCTACGTTTTGCACCACCGCCGCTCCTATGTTGCCTGGTATGGCGGAGAGGTTCTCCATGCCGTAGTATTTGTAGCCCACGCTGATGCGTACCACCTCGTCGGTGAGCATGCGTGCGCCGACGGTAAGATACTTGTATTGACCTTCGTCGCCACCATGGAAGACAGCCTCGCCCACTTTGACAATGGTACCCTTGTAGTCCTGGGTGAAGACCATATTGCTACCTTCGCCGATGAGCATATAGGGGTGTTTGAGGAAATCGCCTTTCAACAGTTCGTCGACATCGCGGCGGAAGCGAAAGGGGTCGTCGAGGGTGCTGCCCTGCAGGTATACGACACGACGGGCTTGCACGTCGATGCCGAAGGTATTGAGGCCTTTGAGTGAATAGTTGTCGTAAATCTCCATAGACTATTGGTTATTATCTTTTGGACCCAGCTCTTTGCGGGGGCGACGCAGCGGCGGCACATAGCCAGGATGGAATACCTTGAGCTGTGTGAGCAGCAACCCAGCCGCCAACATGGCACCCAACACATCGCACACTGTGCAGGTAATCCATACACCTGTGAGGCCGTCGCCACCCATCGACACACGTATGGCAGGTATAACGAACATCAACGGGATAAGGAAAAGCACTTGACGCGAGAGACTGGTGGCGATGGAAATCCAAGGCTTGTCGATACTCTGGAAAAATTGAGAGTTGGTGATGGTGAAGGCGATAAGCGGCATCATGACATTGAGATAGCGAAGCGCCGGCACTCCAATGTCAAGCAGCGCGTCGCTGTCGGTAAATGCACGCAAAATGATACGTGGCACTATCATGGCCAGCAGAGCACCGATGGTTCCAACGATGACAGAGACGCGCATAGTGAGCATATAGACATGCCTCAACCGGTGGTTGTGTCCCGCACCATAGTTGTAGCCTGCAATGGGCTGCATACCCTGGCAGATGCCGAGGATGAACATTACGAGGAACATGGCGTAGGTGTTCACTATGCCGTATGCCCCAACCGCCAGGTCGCCGCCGTAACGTATGAGCTGGCTGTTGAGCAGCGCCACGACAAACGAAGCGGCAAAGTTCATCAGGAAAGGGCTCATACCTATAAGCAACACATTGCGGAAGATGTAGAGTTTTGGGGCCCAAGCATGGCGTTTGAAGCGGATGAAGCTGTGCGGGTTCACGAAGTGGAGCACGGCAACCACGGCGGTGGAGAACATGGAGATGGTGGTGGCGGTGGCGGCCCCGGCGATACCCCAGCCAAGCACCATGATGAAAAGGGCATCAAGGAAGATATTCAGTATAGCACCGCCGGCCATAATCCACATGCTCTTGGTGGGGTAGCCACTGGCGCGGATGAGGCCTGTGAGGTTGAAGGTCATAGTAGTGAAAAACATGCCCGGCAGGACGATGCGCATATACTCGCGAGCATAGCCAATCGTGTCGTGCGAAGCACCGAAAAGTTCAAGAATGCGGTCCATAAAGAGGTAGCCGCCGGTGACAAAGAGGAATCCGAAAAAGAAAGTGAGCAGCATACTGTTGCCCAGTATCTTCTCCGCCCAGCGGACATCCTTGCGACCAAGGACGATGCTCATACGGCTGCTGGCACCGACACCCACCAGAGAGCCGAGAGCGTGGATAATGTTCATAAGGGGGAGCGTGATGGCCAAGCCAGCGATAGCGAGAGCTCCCACATACTGGCCCAGGAAGACACGGTCGACGATGTTGTAGACCGACGCCACTATCTGGGTGACAACCGCCGGCAGGGCATACTGCCACAACAGGTTTCCAACAGGTTTGGTTTCCAGTTCTTTTGTATTATCCATTTGATAGTTTTACTCTTTAATGATACGATACATTCGGCCATCGACCGAAAGGAGATATAGGCCACCAGCCAAACCATCGAGCGACATGGAGTCCGAGTGGCGACGACTGCACAGCTGACGCCCATCGATGGTGTAGAGCACCAGGTCGGCACAGCGACCCACATAGATTTGGTCGGTGGCGGGGTTGGGGTAGACATGGAGGTTGGAAGCCGGAGGCTGGAGGTCGAGAATACCCTCTTGACCAACTTGGAAAGTAAGCTCGACAACGGTGTCGAGACAATGGCGGGTGGCGGTAAGAGTGATGATGTAGTACCCTGTATCAGTATAGGTATGACTGACCGAGAGCTGCGGCGTCGATGTATAGAGTGTGTCGTTGCCGTCGCCCCAGTCGCAGAAGACAGTGTCACTGTCGTCAAGCAGCAGAACGAACGAGCATTCCATGTACTGCGGCGTATCGGCTTCGACCACCTGCATGTCGGGCCGACGACGTTGCCAGGAAGGCAAAGAGTCGTAGACCACCATACGTACCGCCTGTCGGATGGTCTGTGCAACCGTAGGTGTCAAGGTCTCCGGACAATAGGTAATATCTGTCGGGTTGCCATGAAAGAGCATAGTGTAAAACGAGCAGGCGGCAGCATAGGTGCCGGCCACGGTGGGATGACTGTCGTCGGCCTGATAGAGTTCAATGCCCGAATGGCTGTCGTGTAGGTAGCGCCACACGCGTCCCACAGGGCATACGCTGGCGTCGTTGTCGGCGGCCATACGGAGGTAGCGGACATAGAGTAGGCTGTCCATACCTTCGTAGGTGGCCAGCGGCGGGAAGAACTGCGCATTATAGGCATCGCCGTTCTTGCGTCCCCAAGTCATATAAAACATAGGCTCGGTGCACCATCCGTGGGCATAGATGCTGTCGACCAAACGCTTGGCATAAGGGAACACCTCGGCCTGCACCTGTCCATCGGGGAACGAAGGGTACTGACTCTGTTCCTGCAGCACCACAGCGTCCCAACCACCCTGACGGATAAGGGCCATCGACTGATTGGAACAGTGCTGCTGGAAGGTACAGCCACCAGGGGTATAGGAACTGAAAGTGAGATAATCTCCCATCGATGCAGCCACGTCGGCCACCATCTGTGGCAGATTATTGACCTCGGTGTAGCTATTGCCCACGAAGAGCACCCGTTTGGATTCCTGTGCCGCCAAGCCGTGGCCAGTGAAAAACGGGAGGTGGAAAACGAGGGTAAAACAGACTAACCTCAACAACCAACATCCGGAATGCGGAAACTGATTATTATTCATTCTCACTTCTTGATTCTTGAATTCAAAGCCATCATAGCATTGTAGGCCACCAAGCCATTGGCCAGCTCGAGGCTGCGCTCATCGACAATAAGGTTGGGGCGATGCAGATTGCTGAAGGGGGTGCCGGGTTCGTGGATACCCACACGGAAATAGCACGACGGAATACGTTGCTGATAGAAGGAAAAGTCCTCGGCAGTCATGCGCAGGTCGAGCCATTCGACATTCTCCTCTCCCAAGAAGGCACAGGCATTGTCGTGCACCTGCTGGGTACAAGCATCATCGTTGATTACGGGCGGGTAGCCATAGTCGATAAACAGGTCGCACTCGGCGCCCATAGCTTCGGCCACACCGCAACTAATCTTGCGAATCTTCTCGTGTGCGTCAAGGCGCCATTGGGGGTCGAAAGTGCGTATGATACCCTCCATCTTCACTGTGTCGGGGATAATGTTGGTTCGGCCGCCCACCTCCTGCATCTTGCCTATAGTGAGTACCGTAGGCATCATGGGGGCGGCATTGCGCGACACAATTTGCTGGAGTGCAATCACGATGTGGCTGGCCACCACTATAGGGTCGACACTCAAATGCGGCGTAGCGCCATGTCCGCCACGGCCAGTTATGGTCCAGTATAGCTCGTCGGTCGAGGC
>JAEEGL010082864.1_pt1 | contig 15005 bp, 12 predicted proteins | sample 9134231 | NCBI WGS metagenome assembly JAEEGL01 (sample SAMN16246548, study PRJNA631951) | gut metagenome | biome: gut microbiome; feature: rumen; material: fiber-attached | host: Bos | place: Iran: Karaj | collected 2018-10 | reverse complement strand
TGTTGCCCACTCAATATCCACGAATACGGGTTTGATGCCATTCCACCAGCGCGCATGTGTGGTGGCTACGAAAGAGTAGGGGGTAGTGATAACCTCGCCGGTGATACGCAGTGCCTGAAGTGCTGTTATCAATGGCAGGGTGCCATTGGTAAACAGACTGACATAGGGCACCTTGAGGTACTCGGCCAATGCCTTCTCCAGTAGCTGGTGGTAATGGCCGTTATTTGTTATCCACCTTCTGTCCCAGATATCCTTGAGCAGTTCGTTGAACTCCTCAAGGTCTGGCATCAGTGGTGATGTTACGGTAATGATATCTTTATTCATATTTGTTGTGAAGTTTCGAGAATTGAAGTTTGTCAAGGGTCATGCAATAATGTATTGTAAGAGATGAATTCTTGTTTTGTGTAGGTGACAGGGGACATTGAAGTCACCTTCAGTGCATTTTCATTATAATATTTAGGTCTTGTCGTTATAATTACGATCTTAGTAATCCCCTTCTTATAAATTTGTCATATGCCCGAATAGCATAATGAATTGGTTTCTTATTGGCGTGATTGTATATTAGAAATAGAAATTTCGCCCCCACCGAGTATGTTTTTGATGTATTTAGATATTGTTGAAGTTCGGATGTCACGCACATGAAGAATGGTCCTATCATGGGGTATGTTGGATTTGTTCTTATAGATTGATTTGCATCTACAAATACAGTGTTGTTACCGACAAAGTCGGCAATCATTAAAGAGTATTTATTCACATAGTCGGCTTTACGCAGTATTATAACTTCGCAATCTTTATTACAGAAAATTGCGGCATGAGAACATGAGGATTCTGTGGCTGCAAACCGTTTACAGTGAACTAGCATGGCAATCTGTTCTTCTATCGGATATGTTTCTGGAGCAACTATTGTGAATCCCTGTTCTTTAAAAATATTTTCTATATAAGGTTCCCCCATCTCCCTTATGAGTAAGCTACAATTCTCGCGTGTAAAATACAAATTCTCAGGATAACTCTTGATAGCAAGACTCTTCTTAAGGGCATTGTTTTTTATTTCCTCTATTGTAGAACGAAATTCTTTGGTGTATTCTATTATGTTGTTTTCTGAAAAAAGTGAATCGTCGGGAACAATAATAGTTTTAAATTGTGTGGTTTCTCGTATGTGAACTAATATGGAACTATCAATTCCTGCAAGATCAAAAATCTTCATTTGCCATTGAGGTAGCTCGCTATTCTTCGTGGTAATAAACGTTACTATATATCCTTCTTCCTCTATAAACCTCTGTCCTTTATCTGTTTTTAGAAACCATAGCTTGCGTAGTGTATCTGTTATTGCGTGCCCATATACTGGATGGATACTGCCTATGAAAATACACTTCTTATTCACAAGCTCTACATCTTTATCATTGAACTCATAACCACAACCAGCAGTGGATGTGTATCCTGTTGAGGATATGTAATTATGGTCAGCATCGGTAACACCACCGTCACATTGGCCGCCATGCCAAGCTTTAGATAATAGAACATATCCATTATTAATAATGGTGGTTCCAAGAACTTTGCACGAAAAGGATGATTTCATGCTTTCATGTCTGAGCAACCTTCCATGTTTAGTATCCTTAATATAAAATGATAGTTGTTTCATCGTTGGAAACTGACCTTAGTTTACTTTTTTTATTACTGAGGATTTTTGATTTGTATATATTAAGCTTAATAAAGCCCAATGCTAGCTACGTTTAGCACAGGTTTTGATATTTAGCAGATGTTAATATGTTGATCCTACCCTTATTCTATACTATTATCCTTTCCACATTCAACAATACGCTCATAAGCTCTTTCTTCCATGAATTGAAAGGCCCCTTTAAGGGATAGAGTCCTTCCTCCTTCAGTTTGGCGATGACCGCTTTGTTAACTCCTTCTTTTTTCCACATTTTTCTGTTCCTAAACAGTGAATATACAATACCGAAAACAACATTTTTACTATGGTTGTTAATTACATTATATAAATCGATGTCATTGCTTTGAAATTCCTCAGCAAGATTCTTAAATGATTTTGCCACTACAATGGAATCATTGGACCTTTTTATAATGTTTTTGACGGAATTGGTTGTTATAGAACTGTTTTCATGTTTGATATATATATATGGAATGAAATCTGAGAAATATACCGTTTCCGCATGTGCCATCATCCTATATGTTAATTCGGAATCCTCACTGTAAATTCCTGGATAGAAATTTAATTTATATTTATCTAATAATGATTTTTTGATAAAGAATACACATGCAGAAGATGGCATATAGCCGCTTATAATAGCTTGCCTTCCAGTCGTTAACTTATTGTATTTACCTGGAAAATAAAAAGCTTTAGTTAGTATGTGCCCATCTTCGGACACATATTGCAAGAAGAATGAGAACAATTCTGGCTTTCCAAGTTCTTCAATTTTGTTTAGTATTTCAGCAATATTACTATCTACTTTGTCATCCGAGTCAACAAACCACAGGTATTCTCCTTGTGCCTCTTTTATACCATAGTTTCGTGCTACACTCTGACCTTGGTTCTCTTGTGTCAGGTATCTGAAATTCTCATGTTTGGAAACATAATCCTGTGCAATCTTCGGACCTTTGTCCTTGCTTCCATCATTAACGATAATGACTTCATATTCACCTTTCGGCAAATCTGATTTCAGAATTGAGTCCAAACAATCCGCGATGTACTTCTCTGCATTGTACATCGGTATAATGATGCTGAGTTTAATCATTTGATTAAAGTACTTTTTATTTGGTATAATTTTCTTCTTAAAATCATGTAAAAGACCAATAATCGTTTTGTTATATTATAGCCCCATAAATATAGCAATTCATCCTTCGTCTGCAATGAATCAAATTGTTGTCTCAGAATACGTGAATAAATGTATTCTGCAGAACACCACTGCCTCTGCCAAAATGATATCAAATTTTTATTCGATAGATAATTCATAATCCAATTATCTTCTCTTTGAAGAAGCCCTGATGTGATGTTTTTACTGGTCACGTTGCTACCATGCCTACGACAATAGTTTAGAGGCTTGTTTATTATCGCTACATTGCCTTTCTCTGCTATCTCTATCCAGAACAGACGGTCACCGGCTCCGCGGAAGTCCACGTAGAGGGGCTCAATGCTCATGGCGATATCTTTTCTGAATAAGGCACTGCTTGCATTAGTGACATAGCAGCCACCTGCCATATACTTTGAAATGAACTTGAATCCGTTCATTCTCTGGGTATTGTAGTCTTTTATCTCACCATATGAAATGCTTTCATGGCCATCGTCAGTAAAACATACTGTTCTGGAAAAAGCTAAGGCCAGTTTGCTGTCATTGTCAAACTCTGGTACAAGTTCCTCTAATAGTGTGGGTAAGCATTTGTCATCACTTTCTGCTATCCAAATCAGTTCACCTTTGGCCAACTCAAAACCTTTGTGCCATTGTGAAAACACTTTTCCCGAATTCTCTTCATTTACCACAATTTGGGAAACATGAGGGTTGTCTTTATATTTGCTAATTACAGATACACTGTCGTCTGTTGACTTATCATCTAAAATGATGATTTCGAAGTCCTGGAAGGTCTGTTCCAGCACTGTGTTTATCCTCTCATCTAGATAACGGGCGTGATTATAGTTGGGGATGATGACACTAACCCTTGGATTACTTTTCATCATTGAGAACTTTATGATATATTTGTAATAACTTCTCTCCGTATGCCTCTTCTGAAAATGATGTCCTCGCAAGTTCCTGAGCAGAAAGAATGACACCAGTTGGTGTTTCACAGGCCATTTGCTTCATCAGCTTTACACATTGTTCATCTGTATCAAAGAAAAAGCCAGTCTCCTTATCGCGCATGAAGTCAACCGTACCTCCTGAATGTCTTGCTATGACAGGACAGCCAAAGAACATCGCTTCTACAGTAGTGCGTCCCATACCCTCGTTGAGGGATGTCATCAAAAAAGCTCTTGCCTTACTCATAAAAGGTTTGACATCTGTTTGGTAGCCAAAGTAGATGACTTGCTCGTAGCACCCATATTGATTAGCGATAGCATCCAGCCTTCGTCTATAAGTTTCAGAACAAATGCCAATGATTTTTAGCAGATAGCCTTTCCTTGCCAAACCGCTTTTTCCAAAGCATTCCACAGCAAAATCAGCTCCCTTATTATCGCTCAAGCGGGCACAGCAAAACAAGAAGTAATTCTCCTTTGATTCCTCATAGCAGACTTCGGTTATACTTCTTACTGCATTCCACATGGCATAAGAACGTTTGCACTTTTCCAGATGCCAATGAGAATATATTTGCCTGGTAATGGCAATGGTAGCGTCTGCCTGCCATACTTGACTGTTTAGCCGCTTACGCCCACGAAAAGGCTCTATATGGAAATCTGCATCAAGAAATTCTCGAACGTGCCAGACATGTTTGGCTCCTAACCGACGGGCAATCTTGATGCCTACCGTCATAATCGTTGAATTAGAATGCACTATCTTAACGTTCCTACCTTTCAACGTTTCTGCCACCATTTTTGCACAACTGTCCTCTGCACGTTCAAAGTCATAGATATGCTTCACATATCTCAGACTCTTCGTGATAGGGTTCCTGTCATTCACGAAATAGTAAAGCTGCGGAAATGGGACAATAATACATTCAATACCTTGACTGGTGAAAAAATCGTATGCTTGTCCTGATTCTGCAACGAGTACTATAGGCTCCACACTCTCCCTTACTGATTGTATCATATTATATAGAGAATGGGAAGCTCCTGCCATGACACGATCGTCGTTGCTTATATATAGAGCTGTTATTCTTGGCATTTTTATTTAATTATCCTCGTCTTTATCTTATGCGCCGTAAGCGGGATTAACAAACCGACCAATGTATATACAATCCAGAAAAGGTCATTGTTTGTAGTTATTACAGGGAATTCAGCAAGATGGTCTATAGTCATCCCAGAAATCTGTACTTTGAGTAAACTAACAATCTTGAAAGAAATAAGATGCAGTGCCAGTATTATCATTGTATTTTCCCCAATATAATGAAACAACGCACTACATTTTGTCTTTTCAATCCATCTTGATAGTTGGGCTGTTATTATTATTCCTGTCAAAGCTAATACAGGGGAAAACAAAATATCGTAATCGTGTAATGAAGTCATTGCTAAACTATGGTAGAAAACAGCTACCGCTAAGAGACAGAAGGATAGGAATACTAGCATTTGTTTAGTTAGAATTTTTGAAATCAATGATTCTTTATATCGGTACACATAACCCAGCAAATAATACAAACCTCCTAAAGTTATGATATAGATAGATCCAAAAACGGGAAGAGTGGTTCCTTGATGACGCAGAACAATCGTCATAATCCAAAAAACTGCTGCGAGAACATATACTATTCTCATTGTATTTTTCTTTGTCAATAACTGAATGACAAAAAGTAAAGTGGCAGACAATATGGACGATAAGAGTAGCGTTTTAAGAAACCAAAAACCACCAAGCAACTGTTCATGGTAGTCCATAGTAAAAACAATAAAGAACAAATGGCGTACAAAGTCCTTCCATTCATAAATATGTTCATCCACCCCATAATATACATAATCGGAATGGTAGAGGTTCAAATGAAAGAATAAATTATGTAATGCTAAAAATGCCAAACTATATTTAATATATGGAATGTATAAACCTTTAAATCTTTTCTTTATTAATTTCGATACGTCTTTAGTACTCTCTGGTATTTTTAGAAAATATCCAGAGAAAAAGAAGAATAATGGCATATGGAAAATAGCAATAAAGCGTATTACAATGTCGGGCGGAAGAGAGTGGGCAGCTACCATCAGTATTATGGCAATTGCCTTTGCAGTATCAATGTATGAAATTCTCGTGGTATTGTTCATATATATTATACGAATCTATTATTGTGGAAATATTATATCTGGAGTAAAGTTTCTTGCCTCTTTAAGGGCTTTCCACAAGATCTTTGCCCTTATTTTGTCACCTTTTAAGAATCTGCGTAATGCAAACTTACGTTGTTTTCTCAAAGCCTGATTAAAGGCTTTCTCACCTTGTGTTTTTCTAATGATAAATAGATTATTACGGTAATAGTAGAAATAGTTCTGTAATCGTTTGGGGTCTGACTCTTCCATAAACTCCAGGTTCTTTTGTAATGAACGCTTATGTATCACGACGCTTCGACATGCCACATAGCATGGACGTTTTGCAGATATGCGGCCTGTGTACTCTGAATCATCACCCCAAATGAAGAATTCCTTGATTGGCAAACCAACTTCCTTGACAATATCAGTATGGAAGAATACAGACACAAAAGTTGCATTTTTTACCTTTACCATACCATGTTCTACAACATAATCATAAATATCAGAATACCCGTTTTCTGCAGGGCGCATGTCGGCAAAAGGCGTGTTCATGGGCTGGCCGTCAATACCTATAACGCGGCTGCATACGAATCCTGTGTCCTTCCTTGCCTGATAGGCGCTTAGCAGTTCAGACAAAGCTGAGGGTTGACAGATGACATCATCATCCATAATCCAGCAATACTTATAGCCATGCTCTGCTGCATATTTTATTCCGGTAAAGAAGCCTCCGGCACCGCCGACGTTTTGTTGATGAATACAAATAATGTCGCTTTGCTGGTCAAGCCATTGTGGAGTCTCATCGGTTGAGCCGTTGTCCACCACAACAAGTTGTTGGTCAGCACATGTTTGCTGACGTAAAGCATCTATAACCTCTTTTAGCAACTTAAGACGGTTATAAGTTACAATAATTGTTGCTATCTGTTTCATATATGAAGTATTATTTTTTCTTTTAAGAAAGAATGGATGCTTGGTGACGAAACCATGATTTCGGAGAATATAATCTCTTCAATGCCATGCCAATCACTATAGAAAACGTGATTTGTAAGATGCATTCTATTAGGAACGTGGTTGGAGGCAAATCTGTAGGTATGAATGCATGGATTTGTCCTGCAAATAGTCGGAAAAAATAGTAGATAATGCTATGTCCACATAAAATGTATATCGTGTTTTCTCCTATTTTCTTTATGTACAAGTTGCACCTTTTGAGTAGGCTGATGATAGCTATAGAAATAGCTACACTTCCTATCACGCTATATATGCCTAACCCCAATTGACATCGTGCAAGGTCTATGTACTCTTCAGACAATACACATTGCAACCATATTACTGTTAAAACGACAAAGCAGATAGGCTTTAATTTGATGCTGAATAAACTATATTTTGATATTACACCACCCATATGGAGAAAAAATACACTTAAAAGACCTTGTAGCAGATATAAAGGCAAGCAAAGGATCGTTGACACTTGATAAGTTGTAATCAATATTCCAAAAGTGACAATTCCTAATTCTAACTCATTTAATTTAGCTTTTAAATATGAATAAATAATACTTCCCCAGAATAAAGCGACGAGGAACCAAATAGGACCTGTTAGAGGTCTATCCATAACAGAAGATGATGTCAGATCAATGAATAACAGTTTTTTCCACCAGTCAAAGACGTAATTACCTAGGGTATCTATATCCCAAAAATAAATATTAATTATCAAGAGAATGAATAGTATTAATAGTTGGGTCTTAATGTAATAAACCAACAGTGTCCGAAAGTATTTCTTTATACTTTCCGTAAATAGCATCGGTCTTATAAACATGCCTGAGATGATAAAAAACAGGGGCATGTGAAAAGAATATATCATTCCTCGCAGATATGGAATTGTGTTTATACTTTCGCAATGCCCAATGATCACTAAAAGGATGCCTATAGCCTTTGCACTGTCTATATATGGAAGCCTCTCCTTAGTTGTATTTATATTTGCCATTCAATATCCCTTTTTATAATCTTTGCAGGTGCCCCACCATATAGCGTACCTTCGTATAACAATGATTTTGTTACTAAAGAATGTTGCGCTACAACGCTGCAATCTGCAATAGCAACTCCTTTACAAACTTGTGTACAAGCACCTATCCACACATGATTTCCTATTGTTATTGGTTTGTCATGGTTTTGAGTTCCATCAGAATATGTAATTGTATGACCATCTGAGGTCCTTAAGGAACAATTCCAACCAATCAAAATATTATCCCCAAAATGAATTTTTTGGTTATTATAAATAGTGCAATTTGAATTACAAAAAAAATTATTTCCAAAAGCAATTTCCCCTGTGTCTTGCTTTAAGCTAAACCCTTTACCCAGCATAGCCGTTCCCTTAAAAGTCACTTTCCCGCCAACGATATTGAGATACCCTCTTGAAGCTGCAATTCCATCAGTACCCCATAGTCCGATTCTAACCATAAATGGGTAAACTTGACGTAATTGAATACATCCTCTTTTTACATATTGCACTTTGATGCATGGAGAAATTAATATGGGAATCTTCATTGCAACTTGTATCTTAAAATATCTCAAATTGAAATAGATAGAGTATAACAAGGTAAATGGATGTTTGTAGAACACCTTAAATATGGTTTTTATAGCTTCAACATGAATCATATCCAAAACTCACAGTCTTTATCTATATAGATAATATTTTTGTTTTAATTCCTTTTTTAGTCATATGATTAACAAATGACATAAATTTGTTTTCATTAGGGGTGAAATCTTTTGATGGCAAACTTAACTTGTCATATTTGTTTTTGGCAAGGTAGTGACATTTAATAAGCTCTATTGACTGGATATTCCACTCTGCAAGCTGCTTAATAATGCTTTCTTTTCTGTCATATACGGAATTGACAAACACAAATCTGAACTGCAATTCTTTTCCATAGGACATAACAGTTGAAATATTATGCTCTATTAATTGCAAATAATGTTGGTTGTCCAACATCCTGAGCTCTGGTTGCAGTTTAAGATCAACGATAAAGCCGTCAATATTTGAAATAACTTTTTGTAATATTCTTTCATGAATGTATAAAGTTGTTTCAACATATATTGATATGTGTTTATCCTTCAGTTTATCTATAACAGGCATAAGTGGCGCAGAGTGTAGAAGCGGCTCTCCTCCAGAAAAGGTCACTCCACCATGAGTCTCTACAAACAGATCCTTGTCCTTTACTAATTCTGCATACAATTCATCACCGCTGTATGATTGTGACACTGGCTGTTTTATTCCAAAAGGACATACATCTGTTGTCCTGTGTCCTCCATTATTCTCGCATCCACTACAGAGCTTGCTCCCTTTTTCTCTCAGGCTGCCGCATCTGCTTACATCAAAGAAGTATTGCAGCTCTGTTGAAATTGTTTCCGGGTTGCAGCACCAGGGACACTGGAAAACACATCCTTTCAAGAACACGGTAGTCCTCATACCTGGGCCGTCAGACACACACCCTCTTTGAATTTGAGTGATATTAAGCGACTTCATAAAGTCGGGCTCTTTCAATTAATGTGTCCTTGTAAATTTCAGGTAAATCATTAAAATATGCACTAAATCCCCATACCCTAACAATCAGATTGGGATATTTTTCTGGATGAAGTTTAGCATCCTTAAGTTGCTGATAATTCAGTACGTTTAGCTGCAACTCGAAAAGTCCATGATTACATGCGTTTTTTATCAGTCCCACAAGTTTTGATTTCTCTTTGATATAACTTGGAGGAATTGTGAAATCCACAACGTTGCCATTGATGCAATTGGGATTATAACTTAAAAGGGTTGCGAAATCAAGTATCTCTCCTATTCCTATATTCGAAGATATAGGTGAGATGTGAACTGCAAATGGCTCCCCGCGCTTGCGACCGTCCATTGAAGCCCCGACATCTTTGCATGACATAATATAGTTAGGTGATGAAAACCCCACTTTTATTGGTCGCCCATTTATCGTGTATTTGGAGACCTCATTTCCAACAAAATGCATAAGTTCATTAGTGATTTGAACTATTTCAGGGTGAGCATTGCCATATTTCATGTCACCTGTACGTAAAAGTTCTCGGATGTCTTCGCTGTCTTCAAAATTGGTACTTATACATTGTATGCATTGTTCTATTGTCAGTATTTTCTTCTCAAAAACAAGATTTTTAATGTTCAATAGGGAGTTTATTGTATTTGGAAAGCTTATAACTTGTATGCCATGGTATGCGTAACGACTTCCTCCAAGCGTGAAATCCTTTTCTGCTTGTATGCAGTCATCAAAAAAGAGACTGAATAATGGTGAGCAATCAAACTGTAAGTTACAGATACTATGCTTAATGTCAACAGCTAGACGTTTTTTATATTCATCCATGAAATCACGGAAATTGTTACACTTTACATGCTCCAACAGGGTTGCTGTTAATGCATTGACAGAGATTATTGCAGGAAGAGGATTGTTCTGGTCGAATGACTTACCTATAATCAATGGTTCCCAACATGCTGATGTCCCCAGCTGGTATAGGTCTTTTTTGTCATAACCGAACATTTGCATTTTTTCCATTATCGGCCTTTCATTCATAAACAATGGAGAACCATTTCCCGCACATACGCACTTGACTGCTTCCTCCCAGATTGTTTCTGGAGTATTCTCGCTTATTCTAAGTATAAGTTTGGGGTCTGGCCGACCGTAATCCCTGAAAATCTCCAAAAATAGTTTTGTCAGTTCATTACTTGCCTCTTTTCCGTTCTTATCAGTTCCCCCTAACAGTATATACTGACCTGTATCACCAATTAGTGCCTTGCTCTTGTAAAAATAGTCCCGAGACAATGTCAAACAAAATTTAAGTATTTTCTCTCTTGCCTGTTCCGGAGTTAAAACACCATTCTCTATATCTTTTTTATAATACTCATAGAGGATAACATCCAGCCTTCCTAAACCGATATGCCAATGGTTTGCCTGCCAAAAGAGAGCATCATAAAATAGGATTTTCTGAAGGGCTTCATCTAATGTGACGGGCTCTCTTTGTAGTATTTCAGGGAAGTAAGAACGCAACTGTTGCTGCCTTTCGTCGTGAGAACGTGATAGCTTTTGCCTGATTCGCTGCGAAAGCTGCAGTATTCCATCCACCAGGGTTTGCTGATATGCCCCAAATTCTTGATTGGTACATTCATGAAGTCTTTCCGTCAATTCACTTAATGAAGATTTCAACACGACAGAGAAATCAACTGTTATGCTGCATATTAATTTATAGGTCGGAGGAATCTCCCTATAGCACCATGTGTCCAGAGGGTATATATAATAGTCTTCTGTATTAACATACATCTTCTTAAAGATATTGCACATTTGACGTACATAGTCCCCGGTTCTTGAATATTTGCAATCAGACAACGATATATGTGCTTTGCGAAAAACAGCATTGGAGCCATTCCCTGGGTGTTTTAAGGCAACTTTCTCAAGACATTCCCTATACCTGAAGTACTTCAAAACAGCAGGCCGTAAAATATTTTTTATTAAAGCTAACATGGAATTGAAAAGATATTCGTTACACAAATTTACGATGAGCAATATTATACAAGATACTTTTAAGGCTATATGGAGAGAATAACTGAATACTCAGGCCCCAGACGAAAAGTGCGATGGCAGTCTTAACAATCAAATTCAAAAAAAGATTGTCAGTTACAGAATGATTATTATAGATAAATAGTATGATAAAAACAAGCACGGAGATGAACAATGGCATCATCATTTTTTTGATGAAAGGTTGCAAAGACCCATGAAGCAGGCGCACGAATATCAGGTAATATGATTGTAAAGAGTTTAATGTTTGTGCGACAAAGAATCCCCAGGCAACGGCAGTAACAGTTCCCCACCCGAAAATAGAAATAGTAAATCCTGATATCATCAAAAATGCACAGATACACCCACCAATAAAGAGCAGCTTCGTTCCATTTACGGCTTGATAAATGGATCCCGTTGTGCTAATCAGAATTTGTTGGCCAAGTGTCAGTGCCAGAATCTGGAAGGGAGCGATTGCCGGCTGCCATTGGGAACCATAAATAATCTGAATCAATTCAGGAGCAATGAAATAACAAAGCGATGATAAGGGAAAGGAGATATATGCCAATACGGACAATAACTCGAGGTATTTATCATACACAAACTTCAAATCATTCTGATATTGTGAGAAAATTGGATGTAAGACAGGGGTAATGACAAAGGTGATATTATTCAATGGCATCATCATCAGACTATATGACTTTTCATAGTATCCAAGTTGGGTAAAGTTAAGATATTTTCCCACCAACATCTTATCAAGGTTCCTTGAGAAATAATTGATGCAATTGAACATGAAAATAAATGAAGAATAAGAGAAAATAGCCTTTAATGGAGATGTATCTAACTTGAAATGAAAATGCCGTGGGTATTGATATAGGTAAATAATAAAAACAAGGAAATTATTAATTAGTCCAGGTATGATTAATGCATATACACCCATTCCGACATATGCCATAAAAATGGCAATTATACTTGTTAATATGCCCAAGGAAAAACCTGTCATAGCGGTGAACTTGAAGCGCTTGGCTCTATTTAATAGTCCACTTGGTACTATTCTGGCACAGTTTGAAAAGAAAATAAGCCCCATCAATTGGCTTATTGGAACAAGCCTGCTGTCATTATAAATGTTGGCTATTATCCAAGAAAAGAAGAAGAATATCGAAGAAAGCGCTAATCCCATATAAATAGTAAATGAAAATATATGGTCTAAATCTGATTCAGAAAGATCCCTCTTTTGGACAATAGCAGGAGCAATCCCGATATCACCGATAATGAAGAAGAAGTTCATGAAAACAGAGACAATAGCAATTAATCCGAAGTCTTCAGGCACTAGCAGACGAGCCAATATGGCTGATATGAATATATTTACAATGATGCCTGAATACTTGGCAATTGCAATATACATTACGCCAGAAGTAATTTCTTTTTTTAATGATGCCATGTTCTATTTAGATATTAAAGGAAAAGAACTTTCTCCACAATCGGAGCCATGTCGTAATATTTGTATTCTGCCAGACGTCCTCCGAAGATGGTGTTTTCTTCTTGGGCAGCTAACTTACGGTAGGCGTCAGCCAAAGCATTATTGCGCTCGTCATTCACAGGATAATATGGTTCCATACCTTCCTTGTATTCGGTGCTGTATTCTTCACTAATAACAGTTTTGGGACAGTCATAGACTTCCTGGCCGAACATCTCGAAATGCTTGTGTTCAATAACACGAGTGTAGGGGACGTCGTGACTGGTATAGTTGACAACAGCATTGCCTTGGTAGTTGGGCGTGTCTTCTATCCTTGTCTTGAATGATACCGTACGCCAATCCAACTTTCCAAACTTAAAATCGAAATACTCATCAAGAGCACCTGTATAGACAAGTGTGTCGGCATATTTGTTCCAATCTTTATATTCTGAACGGAAGAAGTCAATGCCCGTTTTACAATCTGTACCGGCTAAAAGACCCTCAATAAGTTTGTTATAGCCTCCAATGGGAATACCTTGGTACTTGTCATTGAAATAGTTGTTGTCAAAAGTGAGGCGCACAGGTAGGCGCTTAATGATAAACGCGGGGAGCTCCGTACATTTGCGTCCCCATTGCTTTTCGGTATATTCCTTGATCAGCTTCTCGAAGATGTCTTTACCGACAAGCGTCAGTGCTTGTTCTTCCAGGTTTTGTGGCTCTCTTCCATTGAGCATGGCTACTGCCTCTGCCTTCTGCTCTTCAATCTTCGCCTTGGCAGCCTCTGGGGTAGTGACTCCCCACATCTGATAAAAGGTGTTCATGTTGAAGGGGAGGTTGTATAGCTTTCCCTTGTAGTTGGCTACTGGGGAATTGGTATAGCGATTGAAGGGAACAATAGAATTGACGAAGTCCCAGACTTCTTTGTTGGAGGTGTGGAAGATGTGTGCCCCATACTTATGTACGTTGATGGTATAGTCCCTCCCTACGGGGGAGGGAATTAGGGTGGGGCTACAATAGACGTTGCCACCCAGATGTTGGCGTTTATCAATTACCAAACAGGTTTTTCCTGCTTGTCGCGCCTTGTAGGCAAATGTAGCACCGAAAAGCCCGGAGCCAACAATTAAGTAGTCGTAGTGTTTCATATTTTTGTGTGTCAAGGTACTGACACTAAATAATGTCTTGTAGTACTGGTGACAGGGTGACAGGGGACACTATTATGATGTATGATGGATGATGTATGATGTAGGAGGTCTGAGGTCTGATGTCGGATATCTGATGTTGCTTATTAGGTTTACAGTTTACTGTTTACCGTTTACCGTTCTTTGACCTAAAGGTACAAAGCGGTTAAGCCGAGCGTACGCGATTAGATGTAGAGATAGACGACTACGATTGCCAAGATGATAGCAAGGATGCTGAGCCCGATGAAAAGGGCTCGCTCGATAGCGCGTCTGCTACGGTCCTTGGCCATGCGAAGCTCAAAAAAACTGTGGTGGTGTTTGTGATGGGACATGAAATTACTCTTTACTGCTTACAAATATGACAGGGGACAGTTCTGTTATGATGTATGATGGAGTTTACGATGTCTGAGGTCTGAGGTCTGATGTAGGAGGTCTGAGGTCTGAAGTCTGAGGTCTGAAGTCGGAAGTCCGAAGTCTGAGGTCTGAAGTCTGAAGTCTGAGGTCGGAGGTCTGAGGTCTGAGGTCTGAGGTCCGAAGTCTGAAGTCTGAGGTCTGAGGTCGGAAGTGCTATTTTCCTTCCTTAATCTGTTGATCCAATTTCTTACAACGTGTAACTAGGATTTTAACTAATTCTTCACAATCGGCATATAGACTGTTATACTGTACGTCTGTCAAATAGTCATTCCTGTGAAGCAACTCTATCCAATAGAGGCTTTCACGAGCCTCTTTTAGAGCGATATATGATTTAGAGCGGTAATCTGTTTTACTGACAGCGTTTGTTGCCTCTGCGTTATTTGCACCGATACTCGTTCCTGATCTTAAGAGTTGGTTGCAAAGGTTGCTGACGGACTGCAAATAGACAGGAACAGCAGCTACGCTGATGTCAGATGTCTGATGTAAGAAGGAAGATGTTTTTCTTTCCTTCTGTA
>JAEEGL016265770.1_pt1 | contig 15006 bp, 14 predicted proteins | sample 9134231 | NCBI WGS metagenome assembly JAEEGL01 (sample SAMN16246548, study PRJNA631951) | gut metagenome | biome: gut microbiome; feature: rumen; material: fiber-attached | host: Bos | place: Iran: Karaj | collected 2018-10 | reverse complement strand
TGGGCGGAGTAGTCCTCCCGCCCGGCGGAGGAGCCGGCGTTGAGCAGCACCGCGTCACACTCATCCAGCGCTTTGGAAAGAGCGGCGGAAATGAGCTCCTTTCTGTCCGGCACGATGGGATAGGTGACGGGTTCCGCGTCCCACTGGCGCAGCATGGCCGAGAAGATGGAGGAATTGAACTCCACGATGTCTCCCGGCTTCGGATCGGCTGTGGGAGGAATGATCTCGTCGCCGGTGGGGATGATGCCCACCCGGGGACGGCGCAGAACGTCCACCTCCAGCACGCCTGCGGCAAGCATGGCGCCGATGGCGGAGGGGGAGACCGTCATGCGGGATGCGAGGATCATCTCACCGGCGCAGATATCCTCACCGATCTGGCGGATATGCTGCCAGGGGGCAGCGGGGGCGTAAAGCCGCACGGTGCCGTCGTCCTGATAGATGACGTCCTCCACCATCACCACCGCGTCGCAGCCCTCCGGGATCGGGTCGCCGGTGTCCACCACGGTGAAGTCCTCTTCCCGGAGGACGACGGGGGTGGTTTCCGTGGCGCCGAAGGTGCGCTCGGCATGCAGGGCGATGCCGTCCATGGCGCTGGCCAGGTAGTGGGGCGCGCTGATGTGTGCATAGACCGCCCGCGCGGTGATTCGGCCGCAGGCGTCCGCAACGGCCACGGTCTCTGACTCCGGACCGAAGCCCCGCTCGTCCAGAGCGGCAAGGAAGCGGGCCCTTGCCTCCTCCAGCGGAAGATTGGTCAGATACTCAAATGCCATCTTGATCCCTCTCAATCTATAGTGAATAATCGGACCTGAACGGGCGCGCCGGCGGGCATGCCCTCGCAGTCCCGGGATATGCAGAAAAAGCCGTCGGAGCCGGCCAGACCGGTGATCAGTCCGGACTTGCTGTGGATAGGCCGGGCGGTCATCGCTCCCTCCTCGCCGGAGAGAAACACGCCCATGTATTGGGCGCGGCCGTGGTTGGCGCTCACCGCCTCGGTCAGTCTGGCCGTTACGGTGCGCGCCCGCACCTCCCGGCCCATGAGCCGGGCGATCAGGGGCCGGACAAACAGCTCCGATACGAAAAACGCCGCCACGGGATGTCCGGGCAGACCGAACACGGGCTTGCCGTCCACCCGGCCGAGGATGGTGGGCTTGCCGGGCTTCATGGCGATCCCGTGGAGGAGCACCTCGCCCCTGGACTCCAGTACGCGGCAGGTCGCGTCCTTCATGCCCACGGAGCTGCCGCCGGAGATCAGCACCATGTCGCAGCGGGAGAGCGCATCGTCCAGCGCGCGGCCCAGCAGCGCCTCATCGTCCTTCAGGATGCCGAAGGACACGGGCTCCGCCCCCACGTCCCGTATAAGCGCCGCCAGCATGGCGGAGTTCACGTCACGGATCTGGCCGTTCCCGGGGCATTGGGACACGGGCACCAGCTCGTCCCCGGTGGAGAGAATCCCCACCAGCGGCCTTCTGGCCACTGAGACGCGGCAGACGCCCATGGCGGCCAGGGAGCCGATATCCGGGGCGGTCAGCCTTCTCCCGCGGGACAGCACCGCGTCGCCGGGACGCATGTCGTCGCCCCGGAAGATCATGTTCTCTCCCGGCGCGGCGCTCTTGAGGATCCCCACGGTGCCGTCGCCGTAATCCTCGGTGTATTCGATCATCACAGCGGCGTCCGCCCCGGCGGGGATGGCCCCTCCGGTGGGGACCGCCGCGCACTCGCCCGGCAGAAGCTCCATGGAGGCGCCTTCGCCCATGAGCACGTCGCCCCGGAGGGTGAGCAGCGCGGGCATGGCGTCCGAGCAGCCGAAGGTGTCCGCCGAGCGCACGGCGTAACCGTCCACGGTGGACCGGTCAAAGCCGGGGACAAACTCGTCGGCGGTAACGTCCGCGGCCAGCACCCGGCCCTGCGCCTGCTCCAGCGGGACCGCCTCGCTCCCCGAGATCCCGGACGGGAAGGCGCTTTGGAGAAGGGCGGCGGTCTCTTCCGGCGTTTTAACTGTCAGCATATCGATCGCCTTCTTCCGATGGATTATTGACTGGATCCAGTATAAAGCGCTTTAGTCCAAAAAGCAATCTCAAATTGCCTGCCGGCTCCCGTGAACGCGCCGCCCGAACTGAGAAGCCCGGCCTCGCCCGGCCCCGTGACGCGGCAGAGGGTGAGGCTCCTTTTCGTTGGCCGGCCGCGGCGAATGGGGCCTGTTCCGGAAGTGCTTCGCCGGCGTTTTCGGCCGTTCCCGCCGGTGCGAAGACCTCCCGGGGAGCGGGCGGGACCGTTTCCCTTAAGGTCGCTGTGTTTTTTGTTGCGCGCGGAACAAATCCGTGATATAATACGCTTACGCTGAAAACTGAATAACCCAGTCGAAAGCGGTGGACGAGCCTCTTTCCGATCACAGACCTGACCGAAGCAACCGGGCAGGTCGGGATCGGTTTGGGCTCTTTTTTAGTTTGAAAAATGGAGGAAAACGAAATGAAAAAAACACTTGCACTGCTCCTGACACTTGTCCTGATCCTGGGCCTGCTCGCCGGCTGCGGCTCTTCCGGCAGCTCGCCCGCCCCCGCGTCTTCGGAGACTCCCGCAGCCTCTGAGCCGCCCGCTTCTCCCGCAGCCCCGGAGACCCCCGCAGCCTCGGAGGCTCCCGCTGCCTCTGAGTCGCCCGCCGCCCCCGCGGAGTCGGAGACTCCCGCTGCCTCTGAGTCGCCCGCCGCTCCCTCCGAGGAGCCCGAGCCCGCAGGCGTGAACACCGTGATCCTCAAGGAAGCGGACGATAAGATGATCAACACCTACACGCTGCTGGCCGTGAACCCCGACGCCCCCTTTGTGGACGCCGACGGCAACCCGGTCTCCGACGTGGCGGTGAACACCGCCGGGGCGGAGGCGCTCATCGACTGGTTCCTGTCTGCGGAGGGCAAGGAGCTGGCCGCCGATTACGGCCAGGCGGAGTACGGCGACAGCCTGTTCTATCTGCTCGACGGCGCTCCCGTCTATGAGGGAGAGATCGCTCCGGCCACAGACGAGACCGGGACGATCCGCCTGTCCACCACCACCTCCGTCAACGACTCCGGCCTGCTGGGCGCGCTGCTGCCCGTGTTCGAGTCCGAGTACGGCTACAAGGTGGAGATCCAGTCCGCCGGTACCGGCAAGGCCATCGCCGCCGCCAAATACGGCAACGCCGACCTGATCCTGGTCCACTCCAAGTCCCAGGAGGAGACCTTTGTGGCCGACGGATTCGCGACCGTGCTCCCCGGCTTTGAGAGCGAGCGGCTGAGCTTCCTGTACAACTACTTCGTGCTGTGCGGCCCGGCTGACGACCCCGCCGGCGTGAAGGACTGCGCCAGCGTTCTGGACGCCTTCGCCGCCATTGCCGACGGCAAGTATCCGTTCATCTCCCGCGGCGACGGCTCCGGCACCCACACCAAGGAGCTGTCCCTCTGGCCCGAGGCGCTGGGCATCACCGCCGAGGCGGACAGCTTCGCCGACTACACCGACTGGTACGTCTCCGCCAATGCCGGCATGGGCTCCTGCCTCGTGATGGCCGAGCAGATGGGGGCGTACATCCTCACCGACAAGGCCACCTTCCTGACCTTCCAGGCCAACAACGGCGTCATGTGATCGCCTCCGACCCTCGATAATCCCGGGGTGGGCCGAGCGCCCTGCCCCGGACAGTAAGGAGAATGCTGCGTGCAGACGGCACTGCAAAAAGCGATAGAGCTGATCCTGTCAGGGGATCGGGAGCTGGCGAACATCCTTCTGGTGACGGCAAGGACCTGCGTATCCAGTTCCCTGATCTCCCTGCTGATTGGCGTGCCCATCGGCATCTGGCTGGGCACCGGCCGTTTTCGCGGCCGCCAGGCGCTGGTGGTGATTTTCCGCACCCTTATGGGTATGCCGCCGGTGGTGTGCGGCCTGCTGATGTATATGCTGTTTTCCGGCGTCGGCCCATTCCGGCGGTTTAAGCTGCTCTTCACCGTGACCATCATGATCATCGCCCAGGTGGTGCTGATCACGCCGCTTGTGATCGCCAATCTGGAGACCTATGTCTCCTCCGTGGCCGATACGGTGCGGGAAACGGCCTGCGGGCTGGGATTCGGCCGGTGGAAGACGCTTCTCCTGCTGTCCAACGAGTGCATTTACCCGATCTTCTCCACCTATCTGCTGGCTTTTGCCCGCTCCATCGCCGAGGTCGGCGCGGTGTCCATGGTGGGCGGCGCCATCGCGTGGAAGACGAACGTGATGACCACGGCCATCATGCTCTATACGAACCGGGGGGATTTCACCCTGGGGATCGCCCTGGGGATCATCCTCATCGCCATCTCGCTGCTGGTGAACATCGCGGTCACCGTCATGCAAAGGAGGCTGAGCCGATGAAGCTGGCGTCCTGCAGCAAGACCTACAGCAGGCGCACGGTGCTCCGCTGCCCGGCGCTGGACTTTGCCCCGGGCAGGATCTGCGCGTTGGCAGGGCCCAACGGCAGCGGTAAGTCCACCTACGCCAGGCTGGCCGCCGGGGTCCTCACCCCGGACGGAGGCGGCCGGGTGGCCGACGAGACCGGCGTCATCCGCTATATGCCGCAGAAGAGCTTTCCCTTCCGGATGAGCGTGGAAGATAACATCCGCCTTTTCGGCGGGGACGAACAGCGGGCGGAGGAACTGATGAAGGCGCTGGGCCTTGGCGGCCTGCGCCGTCAGCGGGCGCGCTCCCTCTCCGGAGGGGAGACCGCCAGGATGTCGCTGGCCAGGGTATTGATGCAGCCATGCGATCTGCTGATCCTGGACGAGCCCACCGCTGCCATGGACATGGAATCGGCCATTGCCGCCGAGAAGCTGGTGGACGATTACCGAAAGGAGTGCGGCTGCGCCGTGCTCCTGGTGACCCACGACCTCTCCCAGGCCAGGCGCATGGCAGACGAGGCCCTGTTCTTTTATCAGGGAGAGCTGTGGGAGAGCGGCGCGGCGGAGACGGTGCTCTACCGCCCGGAAAAGGAGGAGACCCGCCGTTTCCTGGAGTTTTACGGCGGGCGCTGAATACAGATGGATATGCGAAGGCCGCGGCGGAAACGCCGCGGCCCGTTCTTTGACCGGATCAGTGAAGCTCCTGCTCGGTCACGCATCGTGTCTTGATGGCGCCCACCAGATGCTGCAGGGCGTCCACCACGTGGGGACGGATATCTCCGCCGATGAGCACCAGCATGATGTCATCCCCCAGGGCCAGCTCGCCCTCATTGAGCCAGACCCGGACATAGCCGATCCCCGGCAGGCTCCGGGCCTCCTCCACGGCCTGGGCCACCTTTTCGGCGTCGTAGCCGAAGATCATGCCCGTGACGGGCGGCGCGTCAAGAACTCCTTCCCGGACCGCTGCCCGGGCGGTCTGCCGTACGGTGCCGTTGTGGATCAGGTACATGCCACAATTCGCGGCGCTCGCGTCGGCTTTGGCCTCCTGCAGCCACAGGTCCACGGAGGGTTTCTGTTTACTCATCGGTCACGCTCCTTTTTTACTATTTGTCCGATCAACCACTGCCTGCCGGAACGATCGCTGCCGGACGCTTCTGCCCGGGAGGGCCGTCCTCCGGCTCGGATGCGAAATGGCCCCAGCGCTTGTTTTTTCCCGATACGGGTCCATTATACGGGACCCGCGTGAAAAGCGCAAGACGGCGGCGGAGGATCCCGCGCCCGCATTCAGCACCGCCGGGGACCGCCGGCAGCAGCCTGTTGAAAAAACAGGGCGCGTGTGGTATCTTATAGGTACGCAATGATGCCGGTCTACCGGCCTGCCTTTGATCGGAGGGGGAAAACGACATGTCCTATTTTGTAAAAAACCTTGCGATACTGACGGAAGAGGAGCAGAAGCTGCTCTCCGAAAAGAGGGTCCTGGTCGCGGGCTGCGGCGGCCTCGGGGGCTCTGTGATCGAGCTGCTCTGCAGAAGCGGCTTTATGCATCTGACCGTGGTGGACGGGGACGTCTTTGAGCCCAGCAACATGAACCGGCAGATCCTGTGCACGACGGAGACGCTGGGGCAGAGCAAGGCGCTGACCGCGGCGAAACGCGCGCGCCTGATCTCGCCGGAGATCGAGATCGAAGCCGTCGCGGATTTCATAACAGAGGAGAATATCAGAGGGCTGATCCGCGGAAAAGACCTTGTGATGGACGCCCTGGATTCCGTGGAAGGGCGCCTCATGCTGGAGGACGCCTGCGCGGCGGAAGGCGTATGCCTGGTCCACGGCGCCGTGAAGGAATGGATGATCCAGACGGCCGTGTGCCCGCCGGGCGCCGGGGTCTTGCACAAGCTCTATAAAGGGAAGACCGGCTCCGGAGGGACTCCGGGCGGAGTGGGCGTCAACGTTTTTTCATGCGCTTCGTTTGAAGTGACGGAAGCGATCAAGCTGATGACCGGACGGGAAGGCACGCTTTCCGGGAAGATCCTGTTTTTTGATCTGTACGAGAAAGAGAGCCAGATCGTGGAGCTCTGAGCCGGTATCCCGCGTTCTCTCCCTGTTGGGGAACGTATTTCCGGCGGCGTCCGTGAGAAAAATGGCGCGGCGATCTGCCGCGCCGGTGAAAAAAGCGCCCGGAAGCATTTGCTTCCGGGCGCTGATGTTATGCCGGACAGGCCTCGTCGGGGAAGAAGTCGGGATACAGATACTCCAGACCGCCCTGCTCTTCGCAGAATTCTTTGGGGAATTCCGAGGTCTCCAGATCCCAGCCCAGCTCGCCGTAGAAGTTGTCGCCCAGCTTCTCGTTGTCCACGGTGATTCCCTTCAGCGGGCCCTTTTCCATGGGCGGGTTGCCGTAGGCGCGGCCGTCGATGACGAAGTCCTTGCGGCGGTAGCCCTCGCGGAGGTTGAAGGCGTGGCGCATGGTGAAGCTGCGCAGGGAAAGCTTGTGAAGCTCCTCCGGGGTGAACTTGAAGCCGGTGACGCCGTACACCATTTGCTGCATGGCGCCGGGGGGAAGCAGGAAGTTGCCGAAGCTGCATACGCCGCACAGGTCGCTCCACTCCCACTCCAGCAGACCGGCCACGTCGTCCTTGCCGGTATTCTCGTAGTTGTATTTGACCTCGTCGGGATTGTGGCTGAAGGGGACGCCGCGTCCGCCCTTGATATGGCGGCCGGGGGTCGGGTCATACTGGAAGGTGCGGACCAGGGCGGGATTGAAGCGGCCGCCGTGCATGGGAAGCTCGATGCCGTTGGCGGTGACGCAGCACTCCTCGCCCTTGCCCAGCGCGCGGGCGCAGCCGCGGCTGGCCAGCTGCAGGGGAACGCCGATGCCTTCGCAGGCGCAGAGCTTTTCCATCATGGCGAGGATCGCGTCCGGATCGCCCCACTTGAAGTCGATGCCGTCCAGCTCTTCCCGGGTGAAAACGCCCTTTTCATAGCACTCCATCAGCCAGCTGAGGGTGTCGCCGCAGGAGATGGTGTCATACCCGTACTCGTTGCAGAGGTGGTTGCAGATGATGGTGACGTCGCTGTTGCCGTTGAGCAGCATGCTGCCCAGCGCGCCCAGAGACTCATACTCGGGACGGGTGGCGTGGTCCAGGTCATAGTTTTTGTAATGGGCCTTGTAAACGGCGCCGCAGCGGATATGGCAGCCGACGCAGCCCGTCTGTCCGACCCTGTGCTTGGCGTCCATCTCCGGGCCGGAGAGGGCCCATGCGTATTCCTCGGGCATATCCTCGGGGGCGCCCGCCCAGTTCTTCAGGGGAGCGTCGGCGGCCAGCACGCAGATGCCGTACTCCTCACTGGTGCCGGTGGTGCGGAACTGATGCATGATGTGCTCGCCCTTTTCGCCCTTGTTGCCGTACGCGACGCACTTTTTGTTGGCGTCCATGATCTCTTTGTTGTCGAAGATCTCGATCTTATGGCTGCCGCGCGCCACTACCGCTTTCAGGTTCTTGCTGCCCATGACGCCGCCGCAGCCGCCGCGGCCCGCCGCGCGGTGCTTGTCGCAGATGATGGCCGCCATCCAGGACTGATGCTCGCCGCCGGGGCCGATCTGGAACACGCTGATGTCGTTGCCCAGCTCCTCGTGGAGGGTATCGTCCACCCAGCTGGTGACCTTGCCCCACAGATGGGACGCATCGCGGAATTCCACCTTGCCGTCGTCCAGGAAAAGATAGCAGGGCTTTTCGCTTTTGCCGGTGATGAAAACCGCGTCAAATCCAGAGGCGCGCAGATGGGGACCGAAGGAGCCGCCGCAGCTGGAGTCGTTCCAGAGGTCGTTGACAGGGCTCTTGCAGACCACGGCGATCCGGGTACCCATGAAGGCCTTGCTCCCGTTGGTGACGCCGCATACCATGCCGAGGACCGCCTCGGGAGCCAGGGCAGGGGTCTTGGGCGCCATCAGACGGTACAGGTAACGGGCGCCCAGGGTAGAGCCGCCCAGATACATCTTTGCCCATTCCTCCGGCAGGTCCTCGATCTCATAGGACTTGTCCGTCAGGTTTACGAGCAATACCTTTCCATTATAACCGTACATCTTTTTACTCTCCTTCCGTTGTCAGAAAAATCGAATGACTGAACGGATCAGCCGCCCAGGATCTTGAAAAGGATCCAGAGCTTGTCGCCGTCCTTCAGGGTGTTTTCCCATTCTCCGAGGCGGTTGTTCACCAGAACAAACAGATATTCGCGGTCATGGTCCGCCAACTCCATGCTGTTTTCCTCGATGGCTGCGTCCAGCGCCTCACGGACCGTGCAGCCGTCGGGAACCGAATACTCACCGGCGCGGATCCCCTTCAGGATCTCTCCGGTCCTGAATCTTATGTTTATGTTCATGGATGACCTCCTTTTACAGGCTGGCCCCGATCGGGACCCGTTGGGTTACGGTATCATTTCACCGGCGCTGATGACGCCCGGCTCGGCGGGGTTGGGCCGATCACCCGGCGGAAGGCGGAGCAGGGCAGCCGGGAACATGGCGGGGAAACCGGCTTTCGCTTCCCGCTTTTCGATGATGACGGCGCCGGGACGGTCGTCACGCAAAGCGGCGTTATTTATAATAAACCTGGCCGGCTCCCTGCGGGCGAAATCCGCAAGGATCCCGGCGGCCGGAACGGCGTCAGGGGCGCCCTTAATCAGATGGGCGGCGGAAAGACGCCGGTACAAAGGGATGCCGCCTTACGGCACTACGCTACACTATATCACAGAAACGGAGAAAGGCCAATAGCCTTTTCAAAAATCTCATGCCGCATTTTTACGCGGGCAGCGGGCGTGCTCCGCAGCGCCTGCGCTTACGGGAAGAGCGAACGGGCAGGCGCTTTGCCGGGCATGGAGGAAAAGGCAGGATGCCTTTCCCTGCGGATGCTTTACACCGGTTTTATCGTATAGTAAAATAAAACGAGTGATCGCGGCGATCGGGCCGGCCTCCCGGATCGGGAGAGCCGCGTACCGGCGCAGGAACTGTGGGTGACGGTATGGAAAAAGTCGACGTACTGATCATCGGCGCGGGGGTCCTGGGGTGCTTTGCCGCCAGGAACCTCAGCCGATACAAACTGGATATCGCGGTCCTGGAGCAGAGGGAGGACGTCTGCACCGGGATCAGCAAGGCGAACACGGGGATCATATATCAGGGATATGACCAGCATCCGGGAAGCCTGAAGGCCTCGCTCTGCGTCCGGGCGTCCACGGGATTCCAAACGCTCTGCGAAGAGCTGGACGTGGCTTACAGAAAGTGCGGCCTGCTGATGACGAGCTTCGGCCCCAGGGGGGATCGGGCGCTTGCCGGAAAGAAGAAGCAGGGCGAAGCCAACCGCATGGAGGGGCTGCGTATCCTGAACGCCGGAGAGGTGTATGCGCTGGAGCCCTTTTTGCGCGGCGGGATAAGCCACGCGCTGTACGCGGAAAACACCTTCACCGTGAATCCCTGGGAGCTGGGGATCGCGGCCTTTGAAAACGCCAGGGCCAACGGCGCCGCCTTCTGCTTTCGGGAGAAGGCCGTCAATATCGAAAGGGACCGGGGCGCGTTCCTTGTCCGGACGGAGGCCCGGACATTCCGTGCTTCCCGGGTCCTGTGCTGCGCCGGAATGCAGGCGGACAGGCTCTGGGAGACGGTCGGCAGGCCGAGGATCAGGATACGTCCCCTTGCGGCGGATTATCTGGTGTTTGACACGCAGGCGGGAAAATGGCTCAGCCACATCCTGTCGGTGGAGCCGGAGGAGAAGGGGGACGGGATCACGCTCGTACCCACCGTGGATGGCAATATCCTTGCCGGGCCCACCCGGAGGACCGTCCGGGGAGAGCCGGATGCGTCCACCGATGCCGACGGACTGAGAGAGCTGAAGAAAAAGACCTCGGAGCTCCTTCCCGGTCTTCCGATGCACCTGATCATCCGCAGCTTCGCTTCCGCGAGGCCAAATCCCTACGCGCTGGAGGAGGACGGCAGCCTCTCAAACGGAAGCATCCTTGATTTTGAGATCCTGGAGGAGGACGGCTTCTATGCCCTGGTGGGGATCAAGACCCCGGGGCTCACCTGCGCCAATGAATTGGGTGCCTATATGACGGACCGGATCATCCGGTCGTTTGAAACTGTGCCAGAGGCCAACAGGGCGTATGATCCCATCCGGAAAGCGATCCCGCGGGTCTCCCGGCTCCTTGAGGAGGATATCGGCAGGCTGGAGGAGCTCCCGCCCCCTTACCGCGAGATCATCTGCCGCTGTCGGAATGTCAGCAGGGGCGAAGTGGTGGAGGCCATCCGGCGGGGCGCTGTGACGATCGACGGGGTCAAGCGCCGCACGGGCGCCGGCATGGGAAGGTGCCAGGGCGGCGTCTGCATGGAAAAGATCCTGCATATCCTGGCGGAGGAGAAAGCCATGGACCCCCGTCAGGTCACGAAGGACGGCGGGGACAGCCTCGTCCTTGCCCCGGGCCGCGGAAGCAGGTGACCGCCGTGGAACGATACGCATACGACGTGCTGATCATCGGCGGGGGAGCGGCCGGTATGGCGGCTGCCCTGGCCGCCCGCAGGCGGGGATACCGCAGGATACTGATAGCGGAACGGAACAAGGAGCTCGGCGGGGTGCTGCTCCAGTGCACGCATACGGGCTTCGGTCTGGGATATTACCGGGAGGATCTCACAGGGATCGAGTATGCCCGCAGGTTCCGGAGCCTTCTGAGGGAGAGCGGAGCGGATATTTTCACCGGGACCTCCGTGATCCGCATTTTTCCGGACAGAAGCGCGCTGCTGTCCGGGGCCGGGGGCGTCTTTCAGGTCGCCTTTCGGAAGTGCGTCCTGGCCTCCGGCTGCAGGGAGAAGACGATCTGGTCCCAGGATGTTGCGGGCAGCAGACCGGCCGGGATCATGACGTGCGGGACCGCCCAGAAGCTGATCAATGTGGACGGACTGGACGTGGGGAATGAGATCGTAATAGCCGGCACGGGGGACGTGGGCCAGGTCATGGCGGGTCAGCTTGCCGCCTCCGGGGTCCATGTGATCGCCATGATCGAGAAGGAGGACCGGCCCGGCGGAAGGCGCAGGAACCGGGAAAGGTTCCTGGAAGCCTATGACATCCCGGTCGTGCTGAGAAGCGTGATCACCCGGATCGTGGGCAGCCGGAGGATCGAAGGGGTCCTGGTCCGAAACCTGGATTCCGGCGGAGAGACGTTCCTGGCCTGTGATACCCTGCTGACCGCCATCGGCATGATCCCCGACAGGCAGCTCCTGGAGGACTGCTTTCCGGGCTCCGGCGTTCCGGACTGGGTGCTGCCCGTCGGGAACTGCGATTATGTCCATGACGTGGTCGACGGTGTGACCCTGGACGGACTGAGGCTGGAGACGCTGCTTTGACGCCGGGATGAGGACAGGGAACGGACCGCATGCGTTTATGTGCGGAAATCGGGATGAAAAGGGAAGAAGCTGAAAACATGAACGGTAACGGCGGATCGGAGCGGATCGTGCTCCATATCCCCACGAATTTCACCGCGGAAGAGTTCGCGGAGCTTTGCAGGATCGAGAAGGGCACCTCCGCATTCGAGGAGCTGGAGGAGACGCTGCCGCTGATCCGGCAGTACGGCGCGCCGAAGGCGATCATCAAGTGGGCGGGCGTTGACCGTGTCGACGGCGATGAGACAACGATCGAGGGCGTGACCTTTCACAGCCGGGTCGTTGCGGATAAGCTGAGGGATACGCCCAGAGTGTTCCTCTCGGTAGTCACGGCCGGGGAGGGGCTGGAACAGAGCGGGCAGTTTGCGGACGACGCCTTCCTCGACCTCTATGACGGCGCGCTGCTCTTCCATGCGTACAAATACCTGGACCGCTATATGAAGGAGCGGTTCCGCTTTGACGGCAGCTCCGTGCTCAGTCCCGGCTCGCTTCCGGACTGGCCGATCCAGAACAATTTCGCCCTGTTCGATATGATCGGCAATGTGGACGAGATCGGCGTTTCGCTCAACGGCGCCGGATATATCAAACCGTGGAACTCGGGCTCGCACATCCATTTTTCCGGAGACGGGTATCAGAACTGCTCGCTTTGCAGGAAGTACGACTGCATCGGGCGCCGCGCACCCTTTGACCGCGCGGAATATGTCCGCATTTTCGGCACGGAGCCGTAAGGGCGCGGCTGAAGGGGATGAACTGAGGGGAGGAACAGCCGATGCGTATCGGAAACAGAAATGTACCGAAAAAAAGCAGGATCGTATCCCTGATCCTGAAATGTATCGTGATCGTTTCCGCCGTCGCCGGTACGGCGCTCAGCGCCGCCGCAGGCAGCCGCGCCTTTATGGGCGGCAGAACGGTCTTCATGTATTTTACGATCCAGTCCAATATTGCCATTGCCGCGATCTGCGCCGCGGGCGCGGTCCTTCTGCTGCGAAAGCGGCCGGCCGTCACGCCCTGGTATGTGATAAAGCTGGTCGGGACGGTGTCGATCACGCTGACGGGCGCGGTGTTCTGCTTCGTCCTGGCGCCGACGCTGGGCCGGTACGCGTGGAACCTCCAGAACATCCTGACGCATGTGGTCGTCCCGATCGTCTCCGTCGCGGATTATTTCGTAACGGGCGTTTTCGGCCGGGTCAGGAAACGGAGCGTCCTCTTTGTCACGTTGCCGCCGCTGGCCTATGCGATCTATGCCGGTATCGGCTACGTCTGCGGATGGCAGTTTGCGAGAGGCGTCAACTATCCCTATTTCTTCCTGAACTGGGGTAGCCCCGCGGGCGCGTTCGGGTTTACGGAGGGACTGCCTTATATGGGCTGCGTGTGGTGGATCCTGGCGCTGCTGGTGTTCCTGCTCCTGATCGGCTATTTGTACCTGTCGATCGTAAATGCGCTCCGGAAGCGGCAGGACAGGAACGCGCTGCCGCCCGGGCGGGATCCCTCGGCCTGAACGGACACGGCTTCGACGTCATGGGAGGGCAGACCCGGCGCTTTACGCCGGGATCATCGCCGGCACCGCAAGTGCGTCCGGAAGGAAACGGACTGACCGCCGGCCTGCGCGCCCGTTGAGAAAAACAAAGCGCCCGGCGCGACCGCCGGGCATGACAGGATAAAAAGCCTCCGCAGCGGCCCTCTGTCCGGGAGAAAACGGCCGCTGCGGAGGCTTGCTGATCATCGGTATGTTGGGCTGAGGCTGCCCTTCCGCCTGATCCCGTGGGCTTTTCCGCGTCACAGTCCGAGGCCGAACAGGCGATCCGCGTTTTTCCAGTTGATCGCTTCCTTCTCTTCTTCCGTAAAGCCCATGCGATCCTGAAGCTCCGTCGCGCGTTCATGCGGCGCAAAGGGATAATCCGTCGCGTACATCGCCCTGGAAAGGCCGAGATAGTCCCTGAAGTATCCAAGGATATGCTCAGAATGGTTGGCAAGATCGAACCAAGTCTGCCCGCTGAACATGACTTCCTTGACGTTTCGCCCCTGTCCCTCCGGGACCTGCTCCCGGCGCGGCGGAAGACGTCCGTCCAGAAACGGCAGTACACCGCCCGCATGGGGCATGACCACCTTCATATCCGGATGACGGTCCATGATCCCGCTGTAGCACAGGCGCATGAACGCAAAGGCCGTGTCGATCACGAAGGAGTTTGCCGCCACCATGCCGTAATCCCCGATGGGGTCCGCCCACAGCGGGATCGTCGGATGGATCTGGACCGGGAGCCCCGCACGCTCCACCGCGTCATAGACCGGCTCCAGCTTCGGGTCGTCGACCTGCAGCTCCGCGTTCCTGGAAAACAGCATTGTCCCCACCAGGCCCAGCTCCCTGATATGACGGACTTCTTTTACCGCCGCCTCCGGCGCGTGCCACGGGAGCAGGCCGACGCCGTAGAATCGCCCGTTGCCCTGATCGACGATCTCCCGGGTCGCTTCGTTCAGCTTCACGCACAGCTCCGCCGCCTTTTCCGGCGGGAGGAAGCCCGGATCCGGAATGTTCGGGCTGACGATGGCGATATCGACTTTTCCCGCGTCCATGGATCTCAGGATGCTGGCCGGCGCATAGCTCTCATCCGACAGCCCCAGGATCTGCGATCCGAAGTCGCAGATCAGAACGTCGCCCTTTTTCATGCACTTCGGATATGGGTTTTCCAGCATGTACTCCTGCAGGACCTTCGGAAAGATATGGCATTGCACGTCGATTCTCATTTTTGACCTCCTTCTTTTTCGGGCAGCCGCTGAACATGGCCGCGTTTACCGTGTATCCCCCTTCGAAGCAGCGCGGCCGCCGTCATCGGAGCGCGCTCTTCAGAAACGCGATCCGCCTGGAGATCAGCTCCTTCACGATGCCGCTGCTCAGCATGATGTCGTATCCGTGGACCGTGCCCCGGGTGTTGTACAGCGCAGCCTCTATCCCGTTCTCCCGCAGCTTCTCCGCATAGAGGATCGCGCCGTCCCGCAGGCAGTCAAACTCCGCCGTTTCAATATAAGCGGCCGGGAACCCGGCATAGGAATCCGCCTCGATGGGGGAGCGGTATACCGGATTGCCCGCCGCCTCGTCCTGAACATACCACGCACTGTACCGCTCCATATCCTTTGTATTGCACATGGGCGTGTCCGTATACAGCCGGATGGATTCCGTCTCCCCGCAGTTCCCTACGGCGGGAT
>JAEEGL016210394.1_pt1 | contig 15006 bp, 14 predicted proteins | sample 9134231 | NCBI WGS metagenome assembly JAEEGL01 (sample SAMN16246548, study PRJNA631951) | gut metagenome | biome: gut microbiome; feature: rumen; material: fiber-attached | host: Bos | place: Iran: Karaj | collected 2018-10 | reverse complement strand
CCCGGTTAATAAAAAGGTAATGATCTGTTAACGTCGAATTAAATTAACACAAATGTAACAATTAGTAATAGCTAACAGGTATTAGTTTATACTAACAATGATAGTCAGTAAAGATCAGTAAAGATCAGTAAAGGTCAGTAAAGGTGTACAAAATGCACAAAATATGATAGAATATTTTGTATGTCAATTAACATGAAATAACGGTAAACTCAATGGTAACATAATACTTTTGCCACACTTTTTGGATATAATTACACCATAGAAAAGGAGGTGAAAAGGGGTATTAAGGCTTTGTTAATTGCGTCCTATATGGGGTAGCAAGTGTATTAACTATGCCTTAATGAACTGTTAACAGGTTTGTAACAGTTCTGTAACAGTTTCGTAACACGACGGCGTATAGTTGACTATACGCAGGGGAAAGAGGTGATACTGTGTACAAAGTCCCTACGTTGGAAGTCATAACCAATAAACGGCATTATCATATTCCGTTTTATAGGTTTGATGGTTGGTGTCATTTGTTTGAGATAGGAATGTATCTCAAAAAGCGTGGTAACGTGGTATACATCGGCGCAATGTATGAATAAAGTATAGTCAACTATACGGAATGAAGAAATGGAGGATATGAAGAATGTCTGATATGGTAGTTATGGATCGTTCACGCTTGCAGGCTTATCTTGAGCGCATGCAGGCTACGACATTGCCGGAGGAGGCATATGTCAAGGTAGCAACCAATGATGATGGAACAGACGTCACTATGGTTGCGCCCGTTTTCAAATATGCCATTGAAAAAGGCAAGAAGACGGAAATTCAAATCACTGACAAGAATGTTGCCAAGTTGATGTTTGACATTCAAGCGGCAACGGGCGCGCGGAATGAGATTGACATGTACATTGCGCGCAAGCTGTACAAGCTGTCAACTTACGACGACGTTATCAAAAGGATGAATTTTGACGGCGCCATTGACCTTTATTGTACTGTTTTCGGCGTTGCCAAGGACACGGCGTCAAAACGTCTTCGCATTGGTAAGTATTTCATTGAAGATGTCGATGACAACCATGTCAAGTTTGCCGCTTGCGTTCCTTCAGGGTGGACGCTTTCACACCTTCAGGAAGTGCTTCAGCACTTGCCTAAAGACGACGACGCAAAGGTTATTCCTACCTTTGTCAAATGGTTGCAAGAAGGAGTAATAGCGGACGGAATGACAACAAAGAAAATTCGCGCCGCTATGAACGCATTGCCCGCGCCCGACGGTGAAGTCAAAGCCAAGAAGACAGGAAAGAAGGACGCCAAGAAGGAAGAAAAGCAAGGTGAAGGAACGCAAGCACAGTCTGACGTTGACGTGTCCGTCATTGACAGATTGAATGATATGCCCATTGACGCCCGTGTCGGGCATGCTACAAATGGAATTGGCGTTGTTGAAGCTGTCTTCAATACGTTTACCTTTGATAATGACGACGACGTGAAACTGTGGAAGGAGTGCATCGAAACACTTCGCACAATGGCGCATGCGTTCATCAAATAGTGCAAGCTAACGATAGTTAAATGATACTAACGCAAGTTAGTATCATTTAACACGACCCTGTAGTTAGTATTAGCTAACTTTCGTTAGTGCAAGCTAATGTTGGTTAGCTTATACTAACGTGTATCACTTTACCATGCTACTATGGTAACATAGTAGCACTTTATCACGTTACCATAGCATTATAGTAGCACTTTAGCATAGTACAGTGTTAGCATGTTAAAGTGTTATCAACTTAATGTAATAGTGTGTTAACACATTACAGTATTTCATATAGTCGACTATATGGCCAGTCCACATTGCAACATTTCTACAATTTTATTCAGTTTCTTGCGTTTCTTATAGTCGACTATACGAGGGTATTAAAAAGGCATGACTGAATTTAATTTCGGCATATGAATAGTCAACTATACGGGAGGGTATAAAAATGAATGACATGGAAAAAATGATGTCCGTTCTGGAAGCATATCGGTCCAGCGAGAAGTGCCGTAAGTTGCTCAGTTACCTCGATGAAATCGAGGACTACATCGACGACGTTATCGAAGAAGGCACCTATGAGGATGAGTTGCAGATGGTGCGTGACTATATCATCCAAACAAATGAATTTAATTGGCATCATTATTTCAAGGAACCGGTTAAGCAGGCGGTGGACGCCATTGATAAAGAAATCTTTACCAAGAGGTGCTACGGCGATTCCTGCCCCATTTAATGGGAGGGTTATTTTATGCAGCCCATGACTTATAACTCCAAGATGACACTCTCTCAGGCGAAGATTGTAGTTCAAAATCTTCAGCCTGAAGAAGTTCATCCTGACGACCTCGTCTACATTCAAGCATTGTACGACCAACTTTACAAGTTTTTTAAGTCTCGTTTCAACAATCAGTGGCAATTTGACCTATGGCGGTCTCGTTACGTCGATTAGGTCTGTTGTATAGTCAACTATAAGGAGGGTATAAAAAATGGCATTCCGGTATTCTTTTGCAAGTGAATATAATCGTGAGAAGCTGTTCAACATTGACACCAGCAACTTCGAGTACTTCGATCTCGACGACATCTTCGATGGTGATGAGACTAAGGTCTATCCCTGCAACGGCATCTACATCAGCACCAAGGGCTATTACGGCGAGCATCCCGTTGTCGCCATGGATGACAAGTATGTCAATCTCCCGCAGCACATGATGGACATGGTGAAAGACATTCTCAACGATAAGAGGGCTGTGAAAGCCATCAACGACGGTACCGTAGGGTTTACAATTTACACCTACGAACAGAAGCGCTACGGCACGACATGCTACTCCATCAGGTGGGTGGACATAAAGCCCAACACCTATCCCAACGTTCAGCGTCAGTCGTAATAGTCGACTATACGGGTAGGGGTTAACCCCTACCCTTTACGTGTTTAGGAGGGTTACAATGAAGCCGACCGATTTATCTAAATACAAAAAAGAACGATTCTCAAAGAGTCGTTTTTGTTCAATTTGTGGAGGTATTATCTCTGATACAGATGACATCGAGTATGAAGTTCATAAATATGGGCATTGGAAGAGGTATTTCTTCATGCACTGGGGGTGTTTGAATGGCAAGACTGAAAAAACAATTAAATCAATTGAAGGGATCGTATCGCAACGAGGCAACTCGTAAAAAGGTTCAGCAAGCAACGCAGGCTTTAACTCGTAAAGAATTAAGATTTGAGAGAATGGCAGAGCAGCTGCCTCCTGATGACCGCCTAACCCGAGATGATATAGTCAACTATAAGGACAGGATGGAAGAAGTTATAGTATATGCCAACAGTAGAATTGATGCGGCTATGATGAAGCAGCAGGCGTCTATTGAACTTGACCGATTCCTCCAGGGGGATGTAAATAAGAGGTTTGATATTTCTGACATTGATGATCCGGGTGAGCTTAGGTCCTACATGACTATGGTTCGTAACATTCTTCCAACTATTTCTGAAGATAGTGAAAAGGCATTGATTGATACAGCATTCCTTGCACGTGCGGAATATGAAGGCCAATTCGGCAATCAGTGGCGTGAGATTTATAAAGACGAAGAGGGGAGGTCTCATTACAGACATTACAATATTCATGATGTAGTAGATGACCAGGGTAATGTAATTCGGAAGGCGATTGATCCCGAAATTGCATCTAAAGCGTTTGAGGCATATCGTAATATTGAAAAAGAGTTTGCAGGATATATTGGTCATCAGGGTCAAGAAGGTGTTTATGGTTCCGAAAACTTAATCATTGCAATCTATGATTCCTATTCCAAAGGTGAAGATGGTCAACTTTTTGCGCATGATTTAATGAACGCGTGGATTACGAAAGAACTCGGTCATCTTGAAGGTATACGTTTGTCTCTTGATGATGCCCAGGCTATAATTACCACATGGGATGATTACATTGGGAGGAGGGCTTTTTAATGTGGAAGGGATATACTGGAAAGGTCTATCCGTATAGTCGACTAGAAGACTGGTACAAAGAAGCCATAGAAGACCAGGATGTTGAAATTATCGTAACTCCCAAGTGTGAATATTTCAACATTCCCGCGGCATTCGATACCGAGACGACATCGTGGACCGATGGCACCTATGAAAACGGATCACCTATTCATCTTGCCACCATGTACATTTGGCAATTTGGACTTAATGGATCAGTAATCTATGGTCGTACATGGGGAGAGTTTGAAACTCTTTTAGCAATTTTGCAATATAAAATGGGTCTCTCTGAAACAAAGCATCTCATAATCTACGTCCACAATCTTGCATATGAATTTCAATTCATGCGTAGACGTCCTGCGTTTGAATGGGATAAGGTATTCGCAATAAAGCGTAGAAGGCCAGTTTACGCTATATGTGGAGGGTTTGAATTTAGGTGCTCGTTGTTTCTCTCGAATTATGCATTGGAATACATAGGCGACAAGCTTCTAGTTAACTATAAGGTACGTAAATTAGTGGGTTCATTAGATTATACTCTTAAACGTCACAGTAATACTCCTTTAACAACTCAGGAGTTAGCTTACTGCGTCAATGATGTAAAGGTCATTATGAGTTATATCCAGGAAAAAATCGAGCACGATGGGGATATAACCAAGATACCTTTGACTAACACTGGCTATGTGCGCAACTATTGTCGTAAGGAATGCTTCTATGAGGGGGTTGAAACAGAAGAAGAGCGTGAAAGAATAAGGAAATCCTATCGTGCTATTATGAAGTCGCTTCAGGTGCAATCCGATGAAGAGTATGAGCAGTTGCATCGAGCATTCATGGGAGGGTTTACTCATGCCTCTGCAGTTTATGCTGCATCAGAATCAGCTATAAATAACGTGGGTTCTGCTGATTTAACATCATCCTATCCATACACCATTGTTGGTGAATACTTCCCGATGAGCTCCTTTACCTACATCGGTGCATGCATCGATGGGGATCTCTTCAAACGCTACCTTAAGAAGTATTGTTGCATTTTTGACATTAAGTTCATTAACATCAAGCCAAAGGTTGAATTCGAGAATATCATTTCGGTGTCTCGATGCTGGGACGTGGAAGGAGAACGTATCAATAATGGACGGGTTATTTCTGCGAAGCAGTTATCTACAACTTTGACCGAGTTAGACTTTGAATCTATTGCTCGTTTTTATTCCTGGGATGCTATCAAAGTATCCAATCTTCGTATATCGAGGAGGGGTTATCTTCCTAAAGCATTGATTTTGGCTGTTTTAGACCTTTATGAAGATAAGACCAAACTCAAAGGTGTTGCCGAAAAGGCAATGGAATATCTGGTTGCCAAGGGTATGATTAACGCAACCTATGGCATGATGGTGACGGCTATCATCCGCGACGAGTATCTCTATGACAATGACGACGGCTGGGAGCGAATTGCCGCAGATGTAACTAGTCAACTAGACGGATACAATTCTAACTTCAATCGCTTCCTTTATTACGGCTGGGGAGTATGGGTGACAGCTCATGCCAGGCATAACCTCTTTTCCGCAATCTACGAGTTTGGTGAGGATTATCTCTATTCTGATACTGATAGTATAAAGGGTATCAATTTTGAGTCTCATTCCTTGTATTTCAAGGCATACAATAATCATGTCTTTGAAAATCTTTTTCGTATGTGCCAGCACTACAATATTGATTTTAATAAGGTTCGTCCTGAGGATAAAATGATTGGAGTGTGGGATATTGAACCTGGTTATCATCGTTTCCGCTCAGCTGGGGCTAAGAGGTATATCTACGAAAATCGCGACTATTCTCTTGGTCTAACTTGTGCAGGTGTAAATAAAAAATTCGTCTTACCTTATCTCCTCTATGAATATGGTGGGGGTAAAGAACTTGAAGACGAGGCACATCAATGGCTCGAGGATTACAATTATCCTTTGTTAAAACGTGACCCCGGGGCTTTCATTAAGTTGGCTCGAATGGCGTACGCAGAAAAGGACGACACACCCTGGAAAGCAGCTAAACAGTGGTTAATCGACCAGCGTCTAGTCAACAATATAACCTACGAAAAAATATTCTATCTCTTCAAAGAAGGTCTCTACATCCCGCCCGAGCATACGGGTAAGATGACTCTCGACTATATTGATAGACCGCTGCGTGCAGTATTAACAGATTTTATGGGTCTTCCTGCAGTTGTTGAAGAGTATTCCGCTGTCTACATGGAGCCTCAGCACTACTATATGTCACAGGCAGCTGACTACCTTAAGCTCCTGTCAGGCATAAGAGAGGAGATGTATTAAGTGAGCGCCTTTTATTCCTTGGATTCTATTCTCTCTCAGCATGCACAATACAACCTCATAATTGGAGAGCGGTCGAACGGTAAAACGTTCGCCGCTCTTGAGCACGGTTTACGTGAATGGTGGGAGAATGGTAAGCAAATGGCTTACATTCGTCGATGGAAAGAGGACTACCGCGGCAAGCGTGGTGAAAATCTCTTCGCATCTTTAGCCTCTACGGGTAAGATAGCTGAAATAACCGGAGGGGAATATACACAGACCAGGTATTACTCAGGTAAATGGTATCTTGCTAAGCGTGATGATCAGCTTGATACCTTAGTATCTCAGAACGAGCCATTTTGTTTCGGGTTCGCCATTTCGGACCAGGAACATGACAAGTCCTCGTCCTTCCCAGGTATCAGCAATATCGTTTTCGACGAGTTCCTCACTCGACAGTACTACCTTCAGAATGAGTTTGTTCTGTTCATCAACGTTCTCTCTACTATCATTCGTCATCGTAATGATGTCACCATCTTTATGTTGGGGAATACAGTTAATAAATACTGCCCCTACTTCAAGGAAATGGGTTTGAAGCACATCACCGAGATGAAGCAAGGTGATATCGATGTCTACACTTACGGCACCTCTCCTCTAAAGGTCGCAGTGGAATACTGCAAGCCTTCGGAGAAAGGGAAGGCCTCTGACGTTTATTTCACTTTTAACAACCCGGCCCTTCAAATGATAACCGGAGGAGCATGGGAAATCGACATGTACCCCCATCTTCCCAGAAAATATAAGCGTGCCGACGTCGTCTACAATTTCTATATCAACTTCGATGATGTCCTGTTGGACTGCGAGGTCATCGCCCTGTCCGACTGTTCCTTTATTTACATTCATGAGAAAACCACTCCAATCAAAGATGATACTCTGTCTCTTGTATTCTCTGACACCTACGATCCTCGTCCCAATTATATACGTAACATCCGTAAGCCGCCTAATAAAATAGCGAAACGTATAGCCGACTATTTCAGGTACGAAAAAGTATATTACCAAGACAATGAAGTAGGGGAGGTCGTGCGAAATTATCTCCAGTACTGTCAAACCTTATAACGTCTCACCCCATTACCATTTCAGTGTGGATCCATACTGCCCCATACTGCCCCATCACGGGCGGGCGTATAGCCAACTAGACAGGGACCTCAAATGAGGCCCCTGTTTTTTGTAACACCTAAACCAATCTGGAATATTTGCGTGAGACGTACCCTTTGGTCATACCGACAATGATGCGATACCAGCCGGAGCCGGAATCAACAGTTTCATTATCATATGGATAGGTCTCACCCAAATGAAGGATAGCGAGGGTGGAAGTATTCACTGAAGGCCCTTGGCGGAGACGTACGGATTTGCCTGTTATTAACACCTGATTCTCTGCTTTAGGACTGGAATACTTACCTGCAGTAACGTTGATAGCAGCATGGTGATTCTCACAGAGCAAGATGTCACCTGGTTCAAGGTAGTCACCAGAGAGAAGGTACTTAGACGCAGTACGTACGCCAAATCCTGCTTTCTGGAACTGCTCTTTCATGTTACGGGAGGTTATAGAAAGTGGAAGGTTTCTCAACCCCGCAACATCAGTAAGATAGCCGGCACCTTTGCAGATAGCTGTGGTAGAAGATGTACAATCAGCCTCGCATGGCGTGTGAATCATCACAGGATTGTAGTTAGCCTCTTTCAAAGCTGTCCAGAAGGTAGTACGCTGCCCTTGATCGTACCCGACACACTCATTGAGAGCGGCAGCGATAGCCATACGTGCTATGAGAATACGCACGTCAGGATCGGGGTAATGAAGAACGCAGGTCCAAGGACGGGGATACCAGGAACGAAGGTAGCATTCCTTGCCAGTCTGGTCACCTGCCTTCCCACCTTTGTACTTGTTGTTTTCATCATGCCCACAGTTCTCGATGTAATGTACACCTGTTGAATAGATGTACTTTCCAAAGTCAATAGCCAACTAGACACCCTCCTTTTTCTCTGGTAATATGCTATTAGCAATGTTGTTGAGGAGGCAATTGTTTTCCATCATGGTAACCTTGAATTCGACAATTACTTCCTCGAGATGCTTGTTCTGATCACTGATGTACTTCCACATCAACAAACAGAACACAATAGGGAAACCAACGGAAGAAATGATGTTAACGACGTCCTGCATAAGCATACCTCCTTATTATGGGAATATAACTCCCTCTTTGAGAAGACGAGTAATCTCGTCAAGCTCATCTTTATAAGCACCAGGGACATTCAAATGAACCTCTTTACACTTGGTGTAACCACTAACCTGACTAAGCATCGAACTAAAGTTGGATCCACGACCATCATAACGTTCGAAATTGATCGCCATGTTAGTCTGAGGACGACGGATGATAAGGTAGGGTATTTTAGAACCCATAGCTCCGGCATTACCAGAAAATGATCCAGAACGTTGTACTTGAATCTTTTCACCACCGGAAATAAATGAAGAGCCAGCTGCAATGGCACCCATAACAGGATTTCCGCCGGTAGCTATACCAGAACCAACAGCTGATACAGCAGCGCCTAAAACACCTTGAAGCATACGAGAATAAGAAGCACCAGAAATAGGATACTCAACAGAGCACTTGCCAGGATATTGGTAAACAACACCACCAACACCGTCACGAGTAACTGAAACTTGAGCAATACAAGCCCCAGTATAAACATCAATATTATAGACAACACCAATTTCAGCACGCATGACATCTCCCACATCAAGATCTACTATACCGATAAAAGGTAGGAACAGAGATATCGATGTGTAAGGGGCGTAATCAAATACGTTACCGAAGTACTCGGTTAACCACACACTACCACAATCAACTTGAGTATACTGCGACGATACTACACGTGATGATACAGTAGACGTAAGGTTACCCACAACAATAGAAGCTGAAGAACTAACATGAGGTTCACCAAATATAGCATGAAGACCGATCACTGCCTCAAGAGGATTCTGGAACAAACGAATAATTTGATCTACAATATTAGCAGACCACAACCACGCACCAAGAGCAGATACCTCAGAGGATGAGGGATTATAAACATGCCACATACCCTGGACATTAACCTGAGGCAATTGAGTTTCAGGTGTTTCACCAATACCTGTATTAGGTATGGTAGGAGTTAGTACCTGAACATCTCCACCAGGATCCTGACTTGGATCATCTGGATCTATCGTAATGTTGACTAGATCTTCACCAGCATTAGAACCCTGAAGCTGCAGTACAATCTGATCAATTAGACGATCTATGTTAATAGACGGATCCAGCGATATATCAGGATTAAAAGATGGATCCAGCTGAAGTGTACCGGTAATAGGAGCGTTAATGTTTAAGTTGTGAGGAGAGTAAGAAATAGGAACTGAAAAGTACCTATTAGTTACCTGATTACAGGAGTCATCCATCACATTGACAAGAACAGGAGATCCCATTACCTGGGGATAATTATTATAAAGATTCTGTGCAACAACATGAGGATCTGCACCGGTAATAGCGTCAACAGGAGACGTTGCAGTAGGATCATCTGATATACCCGGTATTGTTTCACCTCCTTCAGTAACACCCCACTTCAATATTGCAGCTGTTTCATTACCAAGCTGTGTTGTAGTAGGACTAATTTGTATAGTATTCATCGGATGCACACTTGAATATTCAATTCCACTATCATAAATGCAGGTCGCATATTCACCATTATAATAATATTGTCTTGTATTTGGACCGCCAGAGCCTCCTCCAGAATAATAAACATCAGTAGTAGGATCATATCTTAAATAACGATATGAAAAATTACTAGTAGAGGATACAAGAAAATATATTGCAGCAGTGGAACCATTTGTATAGTTACAGCATTTTAACCCATTTTGTACTGTATACGAAATTATTCGACGTACACCTGGGGTTGCTATAACAATCGTTGCAAATTCTTGTGGTATATACCCTACTACAACAGTACTACCAATAGCAGCATATACGGGTATATTAAAATTAAAAAAGCCTATTTCTACAGGAAGTACTACAGAATTAAGAGTTATCCCTGTGGGTACTGAAACAACCTCCTCTGTTCCTTGACTAAAAAATCCGTTATCACGAAGAAGAATACCCAATGCTCCGATAGTGTCCTCATCCATGTACATTGTGGTATTACCATTCGAATCAAGACCAAATAATACACGAATAGCATCAGCGATATCGCCAGAGTTACCTGATACAGTAAGTAAATCTGCAAAATTCAATTTATAATCATAGTTTAACGCTTCAATATAATCTGCAGCTCCAGTTGCTACTTTTTTACCAAATTTACCCAAAGCAGAAACAGCAGCCCATGAGGCATCCATAAATCCAGATATAAACTTACCCATATTCTTAAGTACTGGATTTTGAGGATCGTCTTCGTTAATACCTGCGGTATATCGAAAAGTATCATAATAACTTTGCTCATATCGTCCAGCGCCACCACCGCGAGTGAAACCTCCACCCCCGGTAGCATAGCCATAACTACCTGTATCATTATTAGAGTTGATACCTAATGAATCAGGATTCGATGGGGCTGGAGGATTATATTTATAATCATAGCCAATAACATTACCTCCACCATTACGTACAACTACCATATTAGGATTATAGTTGACTATCTGATTAACATCACACAACGTAGATGCCGATTTAGTCACATTACTAAATCCTTCGTCGGCCCCATCAACTCCATCAATTGCCTGAGATATTATATCCAAATACTCTTGCTTTTTCTCCTCACTAACACTCATGATACAATACCTCCCGCCGTAATCAGAATGAAATATGGATCATCATCAAATCCATTAGGAAATTGAATTATGTCGGTTTTATCTTTAACCAACCGAGCAAAAGAATCATTGGCAACATACTGATTGACACGTTCATTGCCTTCCAACATTGTTTCCTGTATTATAGCCATAGATGACCTAATACCTGTTGCAAATGACATAAGCACGTCGCAAACCATATCAACTTTCCACAAATGATTGCGAATCTGGGTACATTCACGAATATAGTAATACCGTCCAAATTCAGGAATGTAAGCATAATTTGCACGTACAATATCACCAATAGCGACAGCATCAGTCTCAATAAGTATGGAAGGATTACTTATAGGAGAATCATTACGAAGAGATCCCTCTAATGACACCACATCAACTATTGTTTTCTGTAGTACATTAGGCTCGGATATAGATACTTTCAACTGTATGACCATAACACAAAGAGGGGTATAGTTAACTATACCCCTCATTCACCTCCTCTTATGCTACATAGAACACAACGAAATTCTCGTTGGTATCATTGAAATAACCGGCATCAAACTTATACCAGTTATTATAGAACTCAGCCCTGGCATTCCAGTTGGTGGTGACACGACGATCCAAATTGCAGACACCAACGGCATCACGATCAAACATGACACCAAGAATACCAGTGACCTCAGTGGCAGACTCGGCACCAGGAGTAACCACATTGATCTTAGAGGTGGATGCGAAATCATAGGCAACACCGGAGCCCTGCCAGTAGGGAACAGTTTCAGCCTTGCTAAGATGCACAAACTGATCATGGTAGGTGTTGGAATAGAGATAGGCTTCAGCAGCAGCTGCAAACTCAGACAGCAGAATCACATGAAGCCGCTCAGAAGAGGTGAACCGCTCCTTGGATCCAACGTTGAACAGCTTGGACATACGCTGCAGACGTTCAGAATACAGCTTCATAATATAAGAAGCGTACCTGATGAAATCAGGATCTGTAACAGCCTGTGCCGCGGTAATAGAACTGCCAGTGGCCGCATTGTACATTGTACGCAGATTGACTGCGCGATTTGCATTGGCATCGGCAACCGTCATAGCAATCATGTTATTGATTGCCGCTTCGGCCAACTGATCGATCTTGATGGTCATGCTGTTCTGAATAACAGTCTCGATCATACTGAAAAATGCATTCAGCTGAGTGCCACTGGAAAATGCAGATTTAATCTGCCGCTTGGCGAAAGACATCGGAATGTCAAACGTGTTCCTCTTCTCGAAGAACTTCGCAGATACCGAGGGCTTATAGAAGACATTGGGGTCATAGGTCTGACCATCGGTCAGATTCCAAGAGTCATTCTGCTGAGCCTCAGGATACTCATCATAAGTGATTTTCTCCAGCACGGCACCGTACTCCCAACCATCCATGACCAAAGAAGGCGTCTTGCCACGATAGGCCCGATTGACGAATACGACCTTACCGATATGATCGATCAGATCATGAACGTAATGATCGAGATTGCTAAGATCCATCACTTGTGCGCCAATGTCAACCACATCAGAAAGGTCAACAGTAGCCACGGCCGACTCTCCCATATACTGCTCGGACAGTGCATTCACAATAGTTGCTACCTGGTTCATCTCCATAAATCATTCCTCCTTATAGTCGACTATTCATATACTGGAATTGTAAGGAAATCTTTAACATCATTAAGAACTTGATTAATAAAGTTCCAATGCCACAACTTAATTTCCTGCTCAATCAGTTGCTGAGTTGTGAGGTTACCAATATTACCCAAATGTGTGAAATCTCTTACCCTGGTCCTCTCATTCTCCTTTTCAGTTGATTCTGTACCAGTAGTAGCACGAGTCCCCTGGGCAGTGGTAACATCTTCTGTAGTCTTTACAAGCCCGCCATACACGGTGCTTTCATGACTACTAGATTTAGTTTCATCAACGTCTATCAGTCTGTCATCATTAATTGTGTGCGTTAAATTCGCAGTACGAGTAGATGATTCAGTGCCTGACGCTGATAGTCCCTGTGTACCGGTATTAGCGGTAACTGTATGTGTAGAGCTTGTATCAGCTCCTACAGCCTCTTCAGAATTAAACCCATAGATTCCATCATCTTGATTACCAGTAACCTCTTGACTGAGATTATCTGTTCTTGTAGATGAATCTTGCTTCTGTTTTGCTATTGTATCTGTACCTGTTTCAGCATCAGTTTTATCGATAGCATGATCTTCATGTCTATCATATGTATCAGAACCGGATTTAACTGTTCTCTCACTACCGCTATCAGTCACAACTTTATCATTATCAATAGTTGAATTATCTGTAACAGTAGTATTATGAGTAACAACGTCGTCACCAGTTCCATGTTCCTCCATCTCCTCATGATACGTATCAGAATAATTATGAATTGGATCATATTCAAGAGATAAAACAGCAGCCAACTTATCCCACTTATTTTGATACGCATTTTTGATCAGAGACCCCAAATATGTTAACTCTTGGACTGAGAGAGGGCTATCTTCCCAAATATCGTCTCTTGAAATTAGAACAACAGGAGCCACAATTCTCATTCCCCAACTTGATATAAATAATAAATCAAGTTGATCCTGAGTAATAGTTATTTCTTCCGGAAATGAATAATTTATATAATGAAATATACCATTATTCAACGGAAACATCCTTTTCACTTTCAACATTTGAATCTTCATTACCCTCACCCCCTTCTTCATTATCATCTAGTTGACTAGACGATGCCTCATTTTCAAGTTTCTCCAACTCTGCATCCATCTGCTTAACATTCTTTTCCCATGCAGAATCAAAATCAACCGTAATAGGTGGATTGAGTTCAAATAACTCAGAAACTTTCTCCATATCTTCTTTACGACACTGCAACATATCATCACATAAAGGCAAAAGTGAATCCTCATTTAATGAACTCTCACCTTCACCTATTGCTTCTCTCTTCATATTGAAATTAGCATTAAGACCAATTTCATTATAAAAAGATCCTTTCAAATACTGCTGCAGCTCTATAAACTGTGTAAGATATGAACCATTATTCGATGGAGGTGACTGCAATTTTATACCATCAAATACCGGTGATTCACCTATGACACTAAGCTCTCCCTTCTCAAGCTTCTTAATATACATTTCACCGGCTATTCTGGTCTTATCATCGGGTGCAGAAATCATTGCTGTCACTCTCAGCATTATATCTGCTGTCCTAATTGTCAACAAATTCTCAGAAAGCATTGCAGCATAACGCGACATCAAAGGTGCCATGCCCAACCAAATATGATCATTGCGAACCAAAACACCCTCATGACCAACAGTAAACTGTAAACTATCTGAATTTCCTTCGGCGTCGCCGTTGATTTTTGCAAAAGCTGTGTAGTCAAGCGCTGGATTAGCAACTGTATAACGAGTAGGACGATAGTAAACATCAGGTTCTCCACCTTGTCCTCCTACAAATGCATATAGTTGACTATCCACCTTCGTTATGAAGCAAGATCCGTTCATCAACAAATAGTATTCCAACATCTCATGCGGAATAGAATCAGGAAGATTCTCATACTTAAACATTTTCATCAAACGCAAAAGCATGTAACGCATGTAAGACTTTGCTGACAAACGCTTATCGGTGACATATTCTTTTATCTTAGCATCCGATAACAACCTATCAAAGGGAACACTCATACCCATTCTCCTTTCTTATCTAGTCGACTATACAAATAAACTTTCACCACCTTCCCGTATAGTCGACTATACGCAGAGGTCACCCCTGGCGAACCCCACCATCGAGTTCCCCTATACTAATTTTACCATATATATATATATATGTCAATAGATTTACAATAATTTAACATAATATAGTTGACTATAATTTTGACTAGACTAGTCAAATTTAAGTTCATGTTACACCGGG
>JAEEGL014342167.1_pt1 | contig 15006 bp, 15 predicted proteins | sample 9134231 | NCBI WGS metagenome assembly JAEEGL01 (sample SAMN16246548, study PRJNA631951) | gut metagenome | biome: gut microbiome; feature: rumen; material: fiber-attached | host: Bos | place: Iran: Karaj | collected 2018-10 | reverse complement strand
AGCGCCTCACGTGATTCGACTAATTTTAAGTCACTTAATTTCAGCATCTGTTATATTTGTGTTTTTTACGTTTACAATAGAATGATAGAAATTATGCTTGTCGGCCAACACCTTGGTCGGCACCCTGTAATTCAATTTATGCACGCCACACCTGCTCAGCAGTTCCTCCATCCACCTCTTCAACTCTAAACTGAAATACTGACTCTAAACCCTAAACTCTAAACTCTACACCCCGTATGGCATAGTTATCGTTAAGGTTAGGGTTAAGGTTATCCCCCCTCCCCCCATGCCCAACCTGAGGTATGCAGCCAACAACCGCCAACCTCCAAATTGGCGGAACCTTGTCATGAGTCTCTTGGAGTTCAAAGGCTATCTTTCAATTTTAACTTTCAGTTCATCGCTTACTTTCCATTCAACAACTTTTCATGTTCTTCTATCTGCTCTGGAGTAAATCTCATTTTAATTAATCTGGCAGGCACGCCACCAATAATGCTATATGGAGGGAAGGACTTCGTCACAACGGCACCAGCAGCAATGACGCTTCCTCGTCCAATCGTAACACCTTTTAGGATTGTGACATTCGCCCCACACCACACGTCATCTTCTATCACAACTGGCAAATCATTCTCTGGCAGCTTCTCTGTATCTGTAACATCAATGATATATTTCCCAATTATATCTATCCGATGGTCACCCGTTATAATTGTTGGCTTAGGTCCAAAGATAACCTTCCGCCCGATAATTAATGGTGCTTTCGTACAATAAAATGTTGAACCTTTAGGGATACTTGTCCCTTCACCGATAGATAGGTTCCACAATCCTTTAATGTCAGAGCAGGTTGGTCTGATATAGACCCCCTTCCCACAATGCTTCATGCAAGCCTTGTAACATGGCGCCCATAACTTATCCCACAAATAAGAAGGCACAACACTTATTTTCACCCCCCCTGTGTTAAATATTTCAAGAATTTGTTCATCGTGACATGGAATTATGATAGATGGAATTGAGCTTTGTAATATACTCTTCTGGTGAAAATTTCTCCATAAGAGTTAATTTAGCATTGGTGACTGCCTCTAAATAGGCATTGCAACATCATCTCCACTCTCCACCCTCAACTCACTCTCCCCAAATACCACATGCGGAGGATGAACCGACGCAGGGAAAAGATAGTCCAGCAATATGGAATGTGAGCCACGATATATGTTGCAGAAACTAACAACCATGGAGTACAATGATGAGTCCGCGAATGAATCAAGAAAGTATTGAAAAGATCATCATACTCTTTCACGTCATGACGATTCTTAAAATAAAATCGACAAATTTGTTTTGAATAATAATTCAGTTCTCCCTTTTCCCTGCCAGGCGTAAGATGTAACAGAATATCTTGCAGTACATTTAGATGATGAATTGCAGCAACATGCTGATCTGTGCCCATCGAAATAGATTCTGGACGCACATAATGATGATAAGTGACGGCATCACAGAACGTCACTTTTGACAGATGCTTCACCACGTAAAACATCCAATGCATATCCTCATACAGTGTCCCTTCCCGAAAGAACAGCTGATAGCGCATGATGAAGTCACGTGAGATGAGTTTATTCCACGCAAAGATTGTCAATTGGTTACGATAAAAAGAGGCTCTCACCTCATCATTCGTCCTTGCATACCCATTCCTATTTAATGACCTATTCGACCCACCCTGCACCAATTCCACACAAGGGCTTTCCTCTACAGCTCCTAATAAAAGTTCGATACAATCATTCGTGATGGCATCATCACTATCTATATAGAGGATATAATCACCTGTAGCAGCTTCAGTTCCTGTATTACGAGCAGCGGATAGGCCACGATTCTGTTGGTGGTGTAAAATCTGGAATCGAATATTTCCATCATACACAGCAATTATCCGCTCGCACTTTGCGATGCTGTCATCAGTGCCACAATCATCCACGAGGATACACTCGAAATCAGTGAATGTCTGATTCGTCACTGACTGGATGCACCGTTCGATACATGCAGAAACGTTATAAACAGGTATAATAACCGATATTGTGATGCCACCCTTCACAGCCGCCTTCCTCTAACTTCCACGTTCCTATTTTCAATAAACGTTAACCTTTAACTCTTCAATGACCTTCTCATACAACCCCACCATCTGCTTCGCCTTGTTCTCCCATGAGAGTTCTTCTGCACGTTTCTTGCAATTCTCAGACATGCGAGCCAGCACCTCACGGTGAGCATACAAATATTCTATTTTTTCCGCAAAATCCTTTACGGACTGATTAGGGGTGGAGAGGGGTACTTTCATACCAACATCGTCTGTGATTACATTAGACATGCCACAAGTATCAAAACACAAAACTGGCAAACCATTCTGTACGGCTTCCATCACAACAGTACTCGTCCCCTCCATGATACTTGTAAAAAAGAACAAGTCAGATTGTCCCATAAGCTTCAGCACCTCATCGTGATTCACAACACCATGAAACATGCAGATGTCAGCAATACCCTGTTTCTCGGCTTCTGCCAGATATGCATCTTGATTTCCTCGGCCTACAATATGAAGAATCATATCATGATGAAATGCTCCTGCAACACTCTTTATGGCCAAGGCAAGTTGTTTAGTGAAAATAAACCGACCAACCCATAGCAAATGGAACTTGTCATCCAATCTTGTTTGTTTTGCAACCATGATGCCAGTATCACATCCTGTTTCATTGATAACAACAGAGTCTATTCCCCAATATTTGCGAATGGCTTTGGCTGAATCTCCCGATGCAGCAATCACACAAGACGCCTGCTTTGCAGTTGCACGCACGCGATAATTCGTCCTCAACTGTATGCGGGTGAGTAAATACTTCACCCACATGAATGCTTTCATCCTGAAAGGGGCTCCATGCAGATAGGGCATGGGAAATTCATCTTTCGTATTTGTTGGTCCCCACACCAGAGGAATCCCCTTTGCCTTGCTCAATTTCCACAAGTAGCTTGGCTCACGGAAACCAATCATGTTCAGCTGATGCAAAATGTCTATTTCCTGCTTCTCGCATATCTCACGAGCTTGCATTAAAGCCCTTTTCTGCCATTTTGCATAATCTATATAAAATCGCCAATCACCCTGATGCCAACATCTTTTTCTAATTTTCTTGCTTCTCTTTTCATCATCACCACCTATAGGAAGGTAATAGAAATGCATATTCTTACCCTGCTCCACAGTCGGCAACACCTTCTCTATATTGTCCTTAAACTCTCCTTCCGTAATGATGTGCAACTCGCAATACTTTGCAAGATGTACACACCAATTCCACCCCATTCCTGGCTCACTTCCCATATCAGGTGAGCAGGCATATGCATTAACTAAAACTTTCATGTAATTAAAATACGATTTCAACAAAATGGAATGATGTATCACACAACCTTTATCCTGAAGAACTTATATCCCCATGCAATCACTCCTGTTATCACGACACATGCAATCAGAAAAAAATAGGGGTGTGAAACTATCAACGTATTAGGGCAAAGCGACAAAAAAATCATCATCGGCAATCTTTGATAAATATATAGAGGGAAAAGGTTGCTTCCTAGCCAATATAAGATTTTATTCCCAATCGATATTTTCATCGTCAACACAATAATTAGTAATGCAAAGAAAACACTCATTATATTAAAGACAAAAGCACCAACTTGTTCAAATGATGTTTTAAATGGCACATAAAAGAAGAGATAGCAGCCTAAACAAGCAATAAATCCTATTGCGAGCAATATCAGTGATTTTAAATAGTGATGTTGGATTTTGAAGATCAAATTATCCTTGTGTTCAGAAAATATGACACCAATACCATATGCAAAAACTGTATTATACCACCATGTTCCCTTAAAGCACGACATGACAACAGTATAAACGATAAGAGAAGCGAACAAAATTGCCCCCCCCATTTTACGGTGTATCCTATATGAAATATATGTTAAAGCATAGCATACAAGAATACAGAAAATATACCAATTGCTATTTCCAACATCTTCCCATCCTACCAACGATAAAAGGAAATCAGAAAATGAAAAATCTCTGCCAATCAATAAACAAGTAATTGCAAATATCAAAACTGCGACATCAAAGTTTAGCAACGTACCCAACACCCTGCGTTTGGGTATTTTTTGAATATACTCATTCCCTTTCTTCTTAATGGACTCTGCTACACCATAACCAGAATAGAACAAGAACATAACCACCATCAATTGTCCAAATGCCTTTGCAGGCAAAAAGAATGCCATATCATACCATGCTGTCAAATCTGCTCCAGCGCTTACATAATATTCTTTGATATGATTTATAAAAACAATTATGATGAAGAAACCTTTAATCGCATTTGTCTTGTCTTTTGAAAAAAAGTTTTCATTATAATTTGTGCCAGAGAAAGCCACCTGATGGAAGACGGCAACTATTAACAAAACAAGAAAAACAATCATTATACTTTCTGTATTAAAAGTGTCCTTTGTATCGCTTTCTCATAATCATAAAGAGGAATAAAGCCTATATTTTTTAGCATTGTATTATCCATTATTGCTCTTGTTGCAATGCTATATCCCCTTTTTTCATTTTCAGGAAACATTCAGCACACCACAACTGCCATTTCTGGTTCCCAGTGAGCTCCTCCATGGGGATATCATTACGGAACTCTTCACACTTCGGCCCTTCCCAATTCTTGAAAATTGCATCAACTGGGCGAGGCATCGGTATTTTGAATGGAATTTCCAAATCAGGATACTTGATGGCGAAAAGACCACGAACCAAATACTTAGGTTCTCCATTACGAACCCTATTCATATCCAACGGATCTGCCATCACAAGCTTAGCATACGGGTCATAATATGGCAGCCAAGCTGCACCAAATGCATTCATATATGAACTACTGCTCTCAATGGAGAAAACCTCATCCATGAACTTCAAAACATCTATACCATTTTCTCCCTGACGATATTTTTCAAAAAGTTCTGACTGATTGATCGGATTTGAAAGCACCAAATATGGATCCAAGAAAGTATATCGCTTTACAAAAGCATCAAACGTCCATTCTGGACTTATGAGTTTATCCATACCACCAAAGATAAGGTCTGCACTCTCACCCACAATCATCAACTGCACCCCATCTTGTTTAGCCAGTTCAGCAGCTTTGTATATCTGGGGTTCTATAGAGTGAACGGGCGCAAACTTATAGCGCATTACAATGGGGGTGTATTTCTCATAATCCTCCATTGTTATATCAATAAGATGATGATTCAGCTGAAGTTTTTTGCAATATGTCTTAGCGCGCTCTACATCTGCATCAAAGACCCCCGATGTTGAGTTGAATGTATACGCATGACTGCCAGGTTTCAAATAAGCAGCAAGATTGGCACTATCCATACCACCGCTAAGCAAGATACCTATATTATCATACTTAGCGTAAAGTTCATCGAATTGCTTTTGTATTTCCCTGTCAATATCTTCAGAAGTCTTTACAGGTATACGGTCCTTGTCCTCCACAGGACGAAAATTCTTATGCTGAAAACCTTCAGCAAAATCAACACCATCTTTCCAAATATATCGGAAAGCGATGTATGAACTCAAACAAAAATCTTTGTTTACCATATTTTGTTTATTTTATTTTTCAAACTTATTTAAAAACCTCTCCAAACACCATAATAGCCATTTCTGGTTTCCGCTATATGTAGCAATATCGATGTCATTACGGAACTCACTGCGCTTAGGTCCCTCCCATTTCGCAAAATACTCATCAACAGGCCTTGGCATGGGCTGTTTTAGTGGTACAGTTGTTTCCGGGTACTTCATCCTAAAAAGGTCACGAATCAAATATTTCGTATCGCCATTTCTGATACGTCCCAGATCAAGGGGTTTAGCCATCTTCAACAACTCATAAGGGTCTATGAAGTCAATCTTTGCAGCTTCAAACGCATTCTCATAAGAAGCATAACTTTCATCCGTGACAACTTCATCATAAAACCGCAGATAGTCAATGCTGCTCTTGCCTAGTCTATACCGCTCAAACAAATAGTCCATGTCAAATGGTTCCTTTAAAACCTCCGCAGGATTTACGTAGATACTTCTTTTCACATACTCATCGTAGCTCCAATTCTTTGACAGCAAACCATCCATACCACCAAAGACGTAGTCCGCAGCATCACCAATTACCAACATTGTGATTCCATCTTGTTTTGCCTGCAAGGCTGCTGCATATAGTTGAGGTTCTATGGAATGAACCGGGGCGCCCTTATGTTCCATCACCCTGTCCACATTCTGTTCTACTGTGTTCCAGTCAATATCAACATAATGAAGATTTAAGTGATAATATTTTGCATAATACTCAGCTCGTTCAAGTTCATCATTTTGAAATTTTCCCCCAAGAAATCTGAATGTATATGCATCAGACCCTTCTGGCATATAGGAGGCCAAAATAGAACTATCCATACCTCCAGACAAAAGCATGCCCAGTTTTTCATGAGATATGCGCCTGAATACATTGCGTAAGGCTATATCTATATCATAAGCATCCGATACAAAAACCTTTCTATCAAGAGGCTGCTGATGATAGATTTGATGTTGTAACCCTTCAAAAAATTGCTTATCATCATCCTCCACATAACGTAGAGAGAGATATGAACTCATGCAGTAATTCTTATCAGTCATTATTTATTTTGTGTTTAAATGATTCTCTTCTGACTTTCCGACTTCCTTGCCATCTACCCATCCACGAGCATGTTGCAATGCTTCTGTAATCTTTGTAGATGAAATACCCTTGGTGTATGGGAAATATATAATCCTTATGCCTTCTTTGGCAAAATCCTCTTCATATTTCTTCCATTTCTCTGTTCCATACCAATCATCACCAACAAAGAGAACGGTTGCTCCAAGTTTCTTGCATGCGGCAAGTTTGTCCATGTCATATTGAGGGACAACTGCATCAACATACTTTATACTTCTAACAATTTCCGCACGATCTGAGTATGGAATCATTGCATGTTTTCCCTTATAAAGGACAAGCTCATCCACTGTTACGCCTACAATAAGCTTGTCACATAGTCCTTTTGCATTCTTTAGGAGTGTAAGATGTCCGATGTGAAACAAATCATATACGCCTGTTGTATAACCTATAATCATAATACTATATATTGATGAGATTTTTTTATTAAATTTTACAATCCAAGCTTCTATTTAAATCATCCATTATATTTTGAGCAACAGTTTTTCCATTAGGGGGAACCAGATACATCTTTTTTGCAAATTTACGTTCATCTTTTTTGGGGTCATCTCCTTCAATAACAACCCTATAAATAAAATCGTCAATATCATTTAATTCTTTTGCTTTATAGTGTAAATCCAAAATCAATTTACCGAATTCGTGAACCTCATTATATAAATTGGTAAAATTCTTAGATATATACATTACTGGTTTTTCCGTATAAATATATTCTGCCGCAAATGAACCACAATCGTGAATCATTGCATCTGATCCTGCAAAAAGATTGTAATAATCGCCCTGTTCTAATTGTGTATTATTCATTTTATTCCATGCTTCATAGTATCTATCTGTTTTTTCTTTCCCCCATTCTTTATGTTTGTATAATTCAGTTAAAAGGCGAGGATGGGGTTTAAATGCGATTTGAATTAAAGATTCATATTTTTGGGCTATTAACAACATATAATCAGCCATTTCCAAGAAATTGGAACTCAATCCAGACCAACCATCATCATTAATAGTAAAATGGGTAGCCCATATGATACGCTTTTTCAATTTGGGCTGCTTTTTCCAAATATCCCTATGAGGTTTAGCATATTCGTCTGCAACATGTGCCCCAACAATTACCACATTTTTATCACCAATTGATGAATTCTCTTTACAGATATCTTGAAAAAAACTATTCTCGTAATAACGCCTCCAAGCCTTATTACAATAGTCTTCATTAAAAAAATCACCTTTGAAAATAGTAATTCCGTATGGATAATATCCTAATAAGGAATCTGAAAACATGTAATACCGATGTTCTTTTACATGAGCCGTTAAATATGGTTGAGAGTGAAAAATCAAATCAGGTTTTAGTTTGTTTTTAACATCAAAACCTTTCATCTTTTCTATATTATAATCAATATATTTAATTTGTTTATTTTTGAAGAATAATCTTAGTTCTTCAATGTTTTTCTTTTTCTGTTCAAAAGTAAAGGTTGATAATGGCGTCAATACAATATAAGGGATATACCTAGGACACCTCAACATCTCTTCGTACAATTCTTGATACTTCCACATGGCCAGATTGGAGGCAAAGAACACCACAGTAATAGAGTCCTTTTTCCGAATTCGTTCCTCGTTCCGTTTGTTTCGAGCTATATAGCCCTTGATTCTGCTTGGCCGATGCAAATACCACATCACCAAGCTTTTTATAGAATGTAGATTCATACTTACATGATACATTATATGGAAGAGTATATATCCTCCAATTGTTTACAAATACGCGAAAGATTAAATTCGTTATCTTTAAGTTTATCAGCTTCATGAACCAATGATTTTCTTTTATCTTCAGAATTCATTAATTCACTTAAACAACTAGCCAAGGTTTCTATGTCATACGTATCAAAAATACAACAATCCACCCCATTATGCATAACGTCCATAATACCACCAACAGGAGTGGTTATAACAGGCACCCCATAGGCTACAGCATCTAATACCCCCATCGGGAAGCCTTCACCCATACTTGGTAAACAATATATACTGGCATTCTGAAATACATCATCTTTTTCTTTACCACTTATCCATCCTAAAAAAACGACCTGTTTCTCATCTATCTTTAATGAACCACGGAGTTGTATTGCATTTTCTATTTCTCCATCACCAGCAAATATAAGCTTCCAATCTGGATATCTTTTTGCAATTTGAGCAAATGCTTCCAACAAACGATTATACCCCTTTCTTTCACTTAATCTACCTGCATAAAGAATATATTTCTCTTTCACATCACATGAATGCAGACGTTTGGGTACATGTGGACATGGATTATATACGACCTCGAACTGGTAATTATTCCCTTTGAAAACATCGCATATAATAGATTCCCATCTTGGAGCTAATACACATATTAAATCTGCCATGTCAAATAATTTCTTCGCCTGAGCTCCAGATTGGCCAAATAGTGTTTTCTCTGAAGATGGATGAAAATGAACAATTATTTTTTTTCTTAATAATTGAGCCAATTTTGCAAAATACAATTTTCTTTTTGCGGAAGAACCTGCGGCAGCATGAATATGTACAATGTCATACCAAGGTAAAAGAATCACATATTCAAGTAATGCAGTTATGAAATACCATATTTTTCTCCAAACAGGGCCATCTCGATGTGTCTGTATCCATCGACAATGATATTTCTTCCATTGAGGTCCAGTCTCATGCGCCTTTACAACAGACGTAATACCACCTCTGGTCTTACGTGAGGTCGCTACAACCAAAACTTTTGACATTATTTCAATATAATTTTGTTTACTCCCACAACTGTAGCTCCATCGGGAACATCTTTTGTAACAATAGCGTTGGCACCAACTGTCACATTGTTTCCAATTGTTACAGGCCCCAATATCTTAGCATCTAACCCAAAATAACAATTATCACCCACTAAAACAGGTCTATTATCAGGTTTTTCTGTTTTATTTCCGAATACAACTCCAGAGACAAACGTACAATTACGTCCAATTTTAACATTAGGACCAACATGTGTATATGCGCCAGCATGATAAATTCTAAATCCGGGACCAATCGTATTTGGATAAATAGACATTTTAAGTTTAAATCCCATTTGTTTATAATAATACCAATAATATAGAAATAACAGTTTCCCTATTCCTTTCTTATTTCGGTACCATTCCACGTAACGCAAATACCTTATATAATGATATATATACCAAACTTCATTATGCAATAATCTATCTCTTAGACCAGGACATTTATTTCCAAATCGGACATAATCCTGAGACAAATAGTTTTCTATGTTCTTTTTCATCTTAAGTATCATTAGTGCCCTATTAAAATTGGGAATAGTTAAAGACTAATCAAATAGCCCCGGCATGCAGGGGTCAAGTCGCTCTTTTGTGACAAAATCACATGGAAAGAATGTGTTGCAACTGCAGATTGTCGCATCCTAGAGACACCAGAAATGGCTAAATAACAATTATTTGCAGATAGATTGATCTACTTTAACTTTAACGGGCAAGCCGTATTCTTACTTTTTTATAAATTGATTTTCTTTTATTGATGGAGAAGCGACGACTTATCATTGAGCAGATAAAGGCAAAGATAAAAGAATAATTCAGCATACCAGGGCCTTCAAATCCGAAATATATAATGTTTTGAACAAACCATACAAGAATTGTCAGCAGAAAAATTTTCCCCCAATATTTATTAATTCTTTGAACATCCTTTACGGATTTAAGCAGTTTATAGAAAATGGAACCATATATAGTAAGGCCAAAAAGTCCATACGAATATAGACAGTCCAAAAAACCATTATGAGATCCAATGGGCATTCCATACTCATGTTGCATTAATTCGTGAACTGAGCCGTACCCATTGCCAAAGATAATATTTATAATATCTTGTTTCCAAAAATTCTGCCATATAATTAACCAAAAAACAGTTCGTCCCGATCCGTATTCATCTGATTCTAATTCCATGGCATTCCTTTCTATTATTTGATCTAGAGACGTTTGTATATATGCTCCAACTCCTATCGCCAACAAGAGTACACCAAAGAAAAACATTTTTAGAGAAACTCCATGAAGAATTTCTTTCCACATAATGATGAAAATGATTCCACATAGTAATAGCGGTTTTCGCATTAGAGAAGCAACTGATACTATAAAAATAAATATGCACAAAGGCATAAGAATTTTTTTGTTCCTCATTACTAGAAAAAGCAATGGTAAAATAGCATAAGCGCTAGACCCCGATCCGTATTCCACCTCTCCATAATAATATTGTGTGAAAAAGACCAATATTGAATTCCCCACATAGGCCCAACAAAAAACAAGAGTAAGCCATTTCCTCTCTTTGTGTGGTACAACCATAAAGTGCATATATAACACCAATGTGGCGACAAGCCATAAAAGTACTTTTAGGTACATCGAAATATATGAGACACCATTATATTTTATGGCATAGTAAAGAAGAAAAGAGACGCCTGTTAGGAGTAGAAATACACCAAACGGCATAATAATTTTTGAGATCTTCACATGTGGAGATAATCGGATATATAAATATAAATTATATAGAATCAAAAAACCACATGATAATTTAGGCAACATATTATCTGCAACATTACCTTGGTCTGATTTTTCAAAATTAAAAGCCGAAGCAACAAAATAACTAATCAATAGCGTTGCATATATGCGACTTCTATTACTGGTATATGAGGGGAATATAAAGGACATCTTATTCTATATTTCAAATATGTCAAAAATATTACAACAACATTTCAATAGCTTATTTATGATTCTTTAGCCAAGCAACGGCAATTTCCACAATATCTTTCATTGACAAACTAGTATAGCTTTTACGCGACATTTCTTTGAAATTGAGATTATATATCATGATTTTCCATTCAATCTTATCTATCATTGTCCGTATTTGATCAATCAACGACTTTTGACCGAACAAATTTGCATAATAAAGTCTTATTTCCCATGCATTTTGAAGAAATTGCATCCTTGTTGTAAAAGAAGTTGAATGAGATGCACTTTGTTCTAAAATCCGGTAATGTGCCACATCTTCTTCCAAATAGGATATTTTACTCACATATGCAATCTTTATCCATAGAGGCAAATCACCCATTTTGAACCATGTTTCAGAAGGTATACTCACTATTTTTTGCAGAACATCTCTTCTGTAGAGTACAGTAAGTGTGCCAATTTGACATTTATTCAACAATATATTTTCTAAACTTGGTGGGTTATTTTTATTATCGAATCTAGTTTTTCTTATCGTCTTTGTTTTCTCATCTAAGTAGAGATATGATGAGTATACCATTCCGACATCAACATTCTTTTCTAAAAAATCCACCTGATTCATCAATTTCTTCTCATCTATCCAATAGTCATCACCTTCACAAATCGCAATATATTTTGTATTGTACCATTCCATTATATATGGCATTTTGTCTTTCTTGATGGAATAATGATTATATTTCAAGAAGTATACTGCAAAATAGCAATTATGCTTAGTTTTATGGCGAGCAAAGGTCATCACATAGTCATCTGTCTCTTCATTTCGAACAATAGTTTGATCTTCAAGATTAAAGTGCTCCTGAAGGTATTTCTTGATGACTTCTGGCTCTCCATCTGTGCTGGCATCATCTACAATTGTACAGACAAATGGGAATTCGGTCTGTTGCATCGTAAAGCCATTCATGGCATCCTCAATGAATGGTGCGTGGTTGAATGTAAAGCAACTGACACGTACCAAAAATGGTATCTTTTGTTGTATATTAGTTTCTGTCATTTTTCGGATTTAGATTTTATTAAATTTCTTCACCACAGGCATCACCATACTCTTCATTTCTTTATATTCCTCCATCTTGTGGGTGATGAGGAAAAACACGGTTGTGCCTACAACAATCTGTAGGGGCAGGATGATCCATGGGGTAACGGGCAAGAATTTGAGGAACCAGACTGAGAGGGCAATAAGCGTTGCGGCGCCGTAGGAAGGGGCGAAGTCTTTTATCTGCATCCATGAACTATAGCCAATAAGCTTTCCACTATAATAAGAGTTTAGAAAATAGCTGATGATAGAAGTCAAGATGCTGACATACAGCATGGGCAGGATTCCATAAAAGATACAAACTGCTAACGGAGCTATACCAATGATTTTTTTTATCACTTCCAAACCTAAGAACAAATCACTGCGGCCTTGCACCTGCAGCATGTTCAGGTTAATTGCATGCAGGGGATAAGTACTGCCGGTGAGGCAGATGAGAGGCAGGTAGGTAGCAGCCTCGTGCCACTTAGGGCCTATCAAGCAATAGAGTAGTGGTTCACTAACGGCTCCGAGGGCAAACATCGAAATGGCGGTGATGAACATCGTTACCTTGATTATGCGGCGATATGCTGAAATCATTCGGTCCTTATCATCCTGAATATTGCTCAACACGGGATAGGTGACTCGTTGAATGACTGACGTAAGGTTGCTGGAGAAAAGTTGTGAGAATTGCTTCGAGCGGGTGTACTGACCTAACGTAGCAGGGGTGTAAAATTTTCCCACCACCACTTGATAGAGTTCCTTCCATACGGTATCGAGCAGGCCGCTGAGCATCATCTTCCAGCCGAAGCCAAACAGCTCATGGAAACTGTCTTTGGAGAAACGCAATTGAGGTATCCACTTGTTAACCACCCACAACAATATCGTCTTCAGCCCTTGATTCACTAACTGCTGCACTACAAGCGACCATACACCACAACCCATTAACGCCATTGCGATGCCTGCAACACCGCTAGTGATAGAGGCCACGATTGTTATCTTGGTCTGGCTCTTGAAGTCGATGCGCATCGTGAGGCGTGTCTGTTGCACCATAGCGAGAGCGCCGACAATCATGCCAAGCGATGACACACGTATCAAATCAATCAATTCTTCGCGATGGAAAAAATCTGCAATCAGGGGTGAGCATATGAAGATGACGGTATAGAAGAAGAGACTCAATCCCAGATTCACGATAAACGAGGTGTTGAAGTCATCGTCGGTAGCATCTGGTTTGCGAATAAGTGCCGTGGTAAAGCCTGCATTGATTAACTGCTGGCACACATTCGTGAATATCATGATGATGCCCAGCAGACCGTAGTCGTCTGGCGAGAGCAGTCGAGCCAGCACGATGCTTACCACGAAAGTGACACCCATCTGCGCCACATTGTCTATGGCTGACCAACCGACGCCCTTGACGGTTTTATCTTTTAAATTTTCTGACATGATATTATGTAAAGCCTGAAGGCTTAGGCGAAACTTAGGCGAAAGTCCAAAGGCTAAAGACTAAAGGCTTTTCAAATTGAAAGTTGAAAGTTGAGAATTATGGTGCTCGAAGTCAAATGTTCGGGCAGTTGGCTTATTAGAAAGTGACTAAATTTCTTAAACTGCTTTTATAAGCAGCATTTGCCGATTTGATAATATTCATGATCTCTTTATCTATTACCATAGTTTTTAGGTGCTCATTATTTTCAATGTGAGTCAGCAAATTGACATAATCATCCGATGCAACATATTCTATTTTCATAGATGTTCCAACAACAGATATTGTCACCTTGGGAGAATCATCACTTTTATCATCAACACTGATATTGAGTCTCTTGTCCTTGACAATCTCATAACCAAGATCCAGAGCTAATGTATTATGGAATTTCTCTTTGTTGTACATAAGCAGCCTCTTTTATTCCTATTGATATTGATTCACCCTTCGGTACTTATCAGCGATATTCATCAGTTTCTTGAACTTTTCAATTCTGTCGGCTGGATACCCTTCTTTCTCTATCATCTTCTTCGTGTGCTTGATCCAGTTGAGCATCTGGTGCTCCTCAATTCTATGACGTGAGGGATTCCGATGATTCGTCTCTATGAAACTCTTCACCTCATTGTATTTTGTTAGCCATTTTTCGGATTGGGTCACTTTTCAAATTGATAATTGATAATTGATAATTGAAAGTTGAGAATTGACAGTTGACACAGTTGAGAGTTGAGAGTTGGATTAGTTCATTTCGCGATTTGAATTAATTCAAAACTAGGAATGAATTAGTTCAATCGATGATTTGAATTAATTGACGTATTTAGGACACATAGAATTATCGAGTTGACAATTGACAGGTGACAGTTGACAATTGACAGTTAAGAATTGAGTGGTTAGAGGGGGTTAGAACAGGTCTTTAATTCTACGTTCAACCTCTGAACTTAACTTCACACCGTTGGCAATCAGCTGTAAGCCGAGGGT
>JAEEGL012493678.1_pt1 | contig 15006 bp, 12 predicted proteins | sample 9134231 | NCBI WGS metagenome assembly JAEEGL01 (sample SAMN16246548, study PRJNA631951) | gut metagenome | biome: gut microbiome; feature: rumen; material: fiber-attached | host: Bos | place: Iran: Karaj | collected 2018-10 | reverse complement strand
TCTGTCCCCCAACTGTCTTTATTACCGCTTGTTGCTCCATGTAGATTGTTTTTATTTGCGTTTCAACACTTTCTTCCGCAAATATAGTTGAATAATTTAAAAATTGCAAACAGATTTAAGGTATTTTAGCATATTTGGCAATATATCAGAGAAATTCATGCAAGAATGTCTTGAAAAGGACGCAATGATTCTTAACTTTTCTTAGATAAAAGTCAAGAGCGCATCGATGAAAAGTCAAGAGTGGATGAAAGTATTTCAAGACAATTTCATATTGGGGGACAGGCTTCGCAGACCAGACCCCATTTTTTATCTACTATAGTTTTTTTGCAAAAAAGGTTGTCAGGTTGACACATCCCGCTGTGGCAAAGGGTATGCAACCTGTCGGAGGCTGTCAAAGGTTGTCACGAGGCTGTCACGATTGGAGCACAGAGGAATTGGATAGAAAAGGGTACCACAAGCCCGGCCAAAGGTACACTTTAGCCGGGAATTCTCTCGAGAATTGAAAAGAAAAGGTGGTCTTTCCTAACGAAAAAAGGTGACCTTTTCTCATCGAATTGGTCACCTTTTATAACTACACGGCCCCATCCAGTCTGCCACCGGAATTCTTATTCTTGTCATCCTTCGCGTTTGGATCATACGTCCAGGTACAACTGTCTGAGAGTTTGCCGCTACGTACCTCGACGCTGTTCTCGCCCTCCTTCAACTTGACATTCTCGAAAACGATCCTACCAAGACCGTCATTCTTTGCCTTGCCGATCTTCTTTCCGTTTACGTAAAGGGTGGCCACCTGCTGGTTGGTGTATATCTTCACCATCGTGGTGGGCTCTGTGCGTGTGGTATAGCGACGGGCAGAGATATAGAGCATCGGATTCTCACTCCAGTTAGCCTGATAGAAATAATACGAGTCTTTGAAGACTTTTCGGTCATGCGATACGATACCTTTGTCGTTCATACCTTTACGATCACCCTCATCACGGATGCTGGAAGGATTGTCGGAATACTGCCAGATGAACTTACACCAGATATACGGGCGTTTCACCATCTGCATCCAGTTGTCTTCATGCACACGTGCCTGATATTCCTCCAAGTGGATCTTATTGCTGACTATCTTCTCATAACCATGCTGGTTGTAACTGCCGGCAGCACCATATTCACAAACACCAAGCGGTTGTCCGGCTGCATCGATCTTCGCCTGATCCATAAACTCACCGATACCTCCCTGGCTGTTATACCAACCGAAATACTTATTCCAGCCGAGCACATCCGTGATACCCTGGAACTTATCCTGATCATAACAGATAGCAAAGGTGGTGAGACGCTGCGGATCCAGTTCCTTCGCCTTGGCATTCAGTTGTTTAAGGAAGGTGGCAGGCTCATCGTATTTAAAGGAGAGCTCGTTGCACAGACTCCAGAAACAGATAGCCGGCGAGTTGTAGTTCTGCTTGATCATCTCCTCGAGATTCTGCATCACGCTGGCTTCAAACTCAGGATTCTTGACATATCCTGGAGAAGCATAACCGCCGGGGCCTGCGAGGTTCAGCTCATACCATAAGACGATACCATTGCGATCATACTGAACGACATCATGTTTTGAATGAGGATAATGCACATAACGGACACCTGTGGATCCTAAGTCGTAGATAATCTTCGCATCCTCCTCCAAAGCCTTCTCATTAAGGAGAGTGGCTGTTCCGAAGGTTTCCTCATGACGACAGACACCGTGAAGATCAAGGGCTACGCCATTCAGGAAGAATCCTTTGTCAACATCCACATGGAAGAAACGGAAACCCGTCTGTTCTTCCACCTTATCGATGACCTGTCCCCCTTGCAACAACTCTACGCGCACCGTGTACTGATAAGGATCTTTCCTTCCATTCCACAAGTGAGGATTCCGCAGGTTGAATGCCTGTCGCATTTCGGCACTTGCCACCGGGACCTCCTGCTCAGTAACCTTATTACCTTCAGCATCCAACAACTGTGTGCGAAGGGTATATCCCTTTTTCCCGGAGGTTAACGACAGAATCGTCTCTACTGTGAATATAGCCTGTTGGGCTGTGATTTTCTCCTGATGGATATAGACACCAGAAGAAGCATGATCCAGTGGAGATATACAATCCTCACCGGTGACAATCAGGTGAACCGGACGGATAATACCTCCGTAAACATTAAAATCACCCGAGAGGGGTGCACAGTCTGTCCGGTATGCATTACTTGCGATCACACTCAGTTTATTGTCACCATCCTGCAGAAACTTCGTGATCTCAAAACAGAAGGCGGTGTATCCTCCCTTATGACAGCCCACAAAATGTTGGTTCACATAAATATCCGCATAGGTGTTAACGGCATCAAACTTCAGGAACACCCGTTTTCCTTTCAGCGAAGCATCTTTTGTGAATGGACGCTCATATACATAGGTTGAACGGTCGTATTTCATTCCGTCATACACATCGTTGAGGTTCCATGTATGTGGCAACGTTACCTTTTGTCTTGGTGGACGTTTACTCACGTCGTAATGGGGGAACACCTCCCACTGATCATTCAACAAGGTCTCTTTCCTGTCTATGGCCCACGATGCAGAGACGAACGCCACGAATGTTGCTAATAGAAATAATTTTTTCATTTTATAATGTGATTTGTTTTTTCGTTATTAGTTCGCAAATATAACCAATAAATTAAAAATATCCAACACATTATTTAATTTTTTCTTTGCCCCTTTTGGTTTTTAGTTGTTTTATTTTGTATTTTGCTCGCTTATTAAATAAAATCTTCACGCTCGAGAAAATAAATAAACTTATTTTCTTCTCACTTACTCAGATTTTTCGTATCTTTGCATAAATTAAAAATAAAACCTTATGTCTAGTTTAACCTTAGCTATAATTGTAGTATTTATTATCGGCTATTTCTTTATTGCCATAGAGAGTGTAACAGAAATCAACAAGGCAGCCATTGCCCTGCTGATGTGTGTAGTATGCTGGTCACTGTTTATGATGTCACCCGAGAGTTATATCAGTGCGGATAATGTCATAGCAGAGGTTGGTGAGAAGATCAAGATGAGTCTTGGAGAGACTGGAGAGACGCTCTTCTTCCTGATGGGAGCGATGACGATTGTTGAGATTGTCGATAGCAACGGTGGTTTCAACTTCGTGCGCGACACGATCAAGACGCGAAGCAAGAGAAAACTCATGTGGCGTATTGCCTTCATGTCATTCTTCCTTTCCGCTATCCTGGATAACCTTACCACCAGTATCGTGATGATCATGGTGCTCCGTAAATTAGTACAGGAAAGGAAAGAACGTCTGCTGTATGCCGCTTTGGTGATTATCGCTGCCAACAGTGGTGGTGCTTTCTCACCTATCGGCGACGTGACCACTATCATGCTGTGGATCAAGGGTGTGATCACCACACAGGGTGTCATCACAGAGATCTTCATCCCATCACTCGTCTCCATGGTCATCCCGGCACTTATCCTACAGTACTACCTCAGCGGAAAGTTCGATAAGGAGCAGAATCTGAAAGTGGCAGAGGTCAGTGCGTTCACCAAGACGCAGCGTAATATCATCTTCTGGTTGGGTGTCGGCGGCTTGTGCTTCGTGCCTATCTTCCGCAGTCTTACCAACCTGCCTCCGTTCATGGGTATCCTCTTGGTATTAGGTATTCTGTGGACCGTGACAGAGATTTTCCACCGTTCTACTGATGAGGAAGATACGATGGCTAAGCGCGTCACCGAGTTGCTCACCCGCATCGACCTGTCAACCATCCTCTTCTTCTTAGGTATCCTGATGGCAGTATCCTGTCTGGAGCATATCGGTGTGCTCACCGCCTTAGGAGAGTCGTTAGACCAGATCTCTCACGGCAACCACTATCTTGTAACAGGTATCATTGGTGTGCTTTCTTCCATTGTTGATAATGTACCGTTGGTAGCAGGTGCGATGGGTATGTATCCTGTTGCAGCTGTCGGTGACATGGCTGTCGATGGTATCTTCTGGCAGTTGCTCGCATACTGTGCCGGCGTAGGAGGTTCTATGCTGATTATCGGTTCTGCTGCCGGTGTCGTGGTCATGGGTCTGGAGAAAATCACCTTCGGATGGTATCTCAAGCGCATCACCTGGATCGCCTTCGTAGGATATCTCTGTGGTATGTTCTCCTACTGGGTGTTGAGAACATTCATCTTTGCTTAATTGGTTTAGGGTTTAGAGTTTAGGGCTATGACAAGAAAGGTCATCAGCATTCTGCTGATTCTTATGACAGTACAAGTTTGGGCTGATCCGATTGATCAGCAGCAGGCTGTACAAAATGTGAAGGCATTCCTCAGTTCTCAGTCGAAGAAGGGTGCTAAGTGTATTCGTGCGATTACCCAACGCAACAAAGAGATTGTCATGGAGAAAGCCGCGGAAGTGGCTGATGCCTATTTTGTCTTTAATATCCAAGGTGGCGGTTTTGTAATAGCTGCCGCCGATGACAGGGTACCTGCCGTCTTAGGATATGCCGACAGCGGTTCGTTCGACATGCAGGAGATACCTGATAATATGCGTGGATGGCTGGAAGGAATGACTGCAGAGATTCAGGCTGTACAACAGGAGAAGGGTGAGGGTGTTGAGAATGCCAAGGCGACACGCGAGTCTATTGCCCCGATGATTACGACGAAATGGAGACAAGGCTCCAAAAATGGTAATGCGTATAATTACCAATGTCCTACCATCAGTAATTTGTACTGTCTGACAGGTTGTGTAGCCACTGCCATGGCGCAGTTAATGAAATACCATGAGTGGCCAAAGACTACATGCCAGACGATTCCAAGCTACCTTAGTGATACAAAGAACGGTTATAAGGTAGGCACTCTTCCATCCTTACCCGGTGTCGTCTTCGACTGGGCAAACATGAAAAACACCTATAGCAACGAGTCATCTACCGATGCTTCGGCTAAGGCAGTGGCACAGTTGATGCGTTACTGCGGACAGAGTGTAGAAATGCAGTATAGTCCAAGTTCCTCAAGTGCTTCGACGAGCGATATGTCGGGGGCACTAAAAAGATATTTCGATTATGACGAGGGTGTCCACAAGGAAGATAGAACATACTATACGATAGAGGAATGGAATGAGATGATATACCATGAACTGGCTGAGAAACGACCAGTCGTACTGAGAGGTCAGTCTTCAGGCGGCGGTCATGCCTTTGTCTGCGACGGCTATGATGCCGATGACTATTTCCATATCAACTGGGGATGGGGAGGATCCAGCGATGGCTATTTCCTATTGTCAGTTCTGAATCCATACGATAACAGCGGCGCAGGAGCCAGCACCACCAGGGATGGCTATTCTGCAGAGAACTATGCCATCGTGGGTATCCAACCACCGACAGGGAATTCTTACATTCCGCCTTTACACTTAGAAATTTATGGTTCTTTGTCCTTTGATGGAAGCACCCTTGACTCTCCCATCTGGAACACTATGGGCGAACAGGTTACATTCGACATGGGTTATGCCATAAAAAATGATGATGGAAGTCTTACTATTATAGAATCAAGATCATCCAAAACCTTACAAGATAGGTATTATACTCATTTCTATTTTGACCTGTCTAAAGCAAATCTATCTGACGGTTCCTACACAATTTTCACTGTGATTAAAAGACCTGATGACACTGAATGGAAATTCCTTTGCAAGGATTGTTTTATCGTAACCGTCAAGGATGGAAGTATCAATATCAGTATATCGACTCCAAACTATAATCTTTTTTTTGATAGATACACACTGTTATCCGATGGTAAAAGCGGCTTGCCACAGGAATTGTCTGTAAAGATAAATAATTCGGGTGAAAGCGAGTTCTATGGTCGTCTCTATCTATTTATAGAAGGTACCAGCACATACATGGCCCGCACAGGTTCTACGATAAGCCCCGGTAAGCAGAGTGATATTTCTTTCTACTTCACTCCTACTGCCAGTGGCACCCTTCGTTTCTGGATAACCACTGATGAAGACGGAAAGGATAAGATCGGTGAAGGAACAATAACAATTACGGAAACGCCGAAGGAGATCATTGTAACCACAACGCCTCTGAATACGAGAACGGATAATGGGGTTATCTATATGACAACAACGGAATTCAAAGCGCAAGTTGTCATATTCAACAATACCGCCAAAAAAGTCACTTTCTCCGCATACGCAAATATTACGGGGCCGGATAGAAACAATACATGGAGTTTATCTTATGATATAGATGCAGGAAAGACAAAAACCGTAAACCTCACAAGCACCAACAGTCCGCTTGTAGAGGGTAACACCTATACTTTAAATATATATAAGGATAAGACGAAGACCGATACCTGGCAGGCTCCCATCACCTTCACAGTATCTACGTCAACAGGAATACAAAGTGTTACAGACACTACCCAAGAGAAAGAACCTATTTACTATGATTTACAGGGACGAAGGGTAGAGCATCCCACGAAAGGTATATATATCGTCAATAAGAAAAAAGTAATCATCAAATAATATGAAGAGAACATTCTTTACTATCATTGCATTTGTTTTCCTCTGTTGTCCATTGCTGACAAATGCACAGAAGAGAGTTGAAACCGATGTGCAGTTAGACTTGGTTACCCGTCACATGTGGCGTGGTCAGGATTATGGTAAGATCAGTCTGCAGCCGCAGGGCAGCATCAAATATCAGGGATTCTATCTGTCGGGCTTCGGCAGTACCGGTTTCAGTGAAGGTGATATCAACCGTATCGATATCTCCTTGGGTTACCGAGCACCCTTTGGACTGAATATCGGTGTGTCAGATAATTTTAAATCAGGTTCTGACAAATACGGTCGTTATTTCACTTATGAGGAGAAGACCACCGGTCATCGTTTTGAAGGAAACCTCGGTTTCAGTTGTAAATACTTCAGTCTGCAGGGTTACTGCATCTTCATGGGTAATGACTTCAAACTCAATGGCGACCGTGCCTACTCTACCTATATCGAGTTGTCCATACCCTTCAGCATTGCCAAGACAGATTTTTTGGCAAAAGCAGGTATTACACCGATGGAGAGTGCCGGCTGGAGAGGTAATGGCACGGATGGCGATTTCCTTGATCAGTTCCTCTATGCCGACGGATTTGGTTGCTCATTAGCATCTTTACGTGCCACCAAGATAATACAAGTAAAGAGCAGCAAGGTAGAGATACCCATCTTCTTGGAGTTCAATGCCAACCCCTTTACACAGAAAGCGGCGTTGCTCGGCGGTATCTCCATCCGACCGTTTAAATAGTGAATAGTATAAAAGATAGGGTGAAGGGTGAAAAGGTTTTTCACTCTTCATTCTTTTCTATCCCCGGTAAAGGATGTTTCGGGTTTTCCTTGGCACCCATAGTCACCAGTTTACGGGCAGGTACGAGCATACTCTGATTACCAGTCAGTTTGGTATGTGCACTGTCGTATGACTTCTGTAACTGTTCGAGTTTTGAACCTAAATCTTCGAATCGACTGACGAAATCACCCACCCTATCAATCATGGTATTAGCCAGCCCGAATACTTTTTCTTGGTTCTCTGTCTGTCGTCGCTGTATCCATGCAATCTCCAACATACGTAACACCGCATAGAGATTCTGCTCACTGGTCACAAACACCCGTTTGTTGAAAGCATAGCTCCACAGATCGGGATCCTTATAGAGTGCCGCCTGCATAGCCGTCTCATTAGGAATGAACATGATCACGAAGTCGAGCGTCTTCCTACCATCCATATTATAACGGTAATATTGCTTGTCTGCCAACTCATTGATATGCTTGCGTACACTTTTCACATGTTCTTCCAGATACTGTTTCCGTTCCTCCTCTGATGTAGCATTGACATATCCGATGAAAGCTGTCAGTGATGCCTTCGCATCGATAATCACATCTTTCTCTTCGGGATAGTGGAGCACCACATCAGGGCGCATGGTGTCGTTGGTATCGTCATTGCGAATCATCTTTCCCTTCGCATCACGCATCACATACTGCACATCATACTCCAATCCTAACGAAAAACCAAACTTATCCAAGAGATCACGCAGTTTCATCTCACCGAAATCTCCCTGTACCTTAGGGCCAGCCTGTAAGGCTTTAGACAGTTTCTCTGCCTCGCTACCTAATGAAGAGGTTACTGCCATCATCTGCCGGAGCTGTTCACCAAGAGCGGAAGTACTTCTGGTAAACGATTCCTTATTGTCGTCCATCGAGTTTTTCATCTCTTTGATCACCTCACGTAATGGTGTCAGAATCGTACTCATCTGGGTCATGTTCGTCTTATCCAACTCTTCCGAACGCTGTCGAAGAAGAATCTCTGTCGTACTCTTCAACTGTTCCTGAACCAGACTCAGCCGCTGAGCAAACTGTTCGTCATTCTTCTGCTGCATCTCTTCCATATGGCGACGCTCCTCTGTCATCTGGTCTTTCAACATGCTCACCTCACTACTTCTTACAGCAGCTTCACTGAACAGTTGGTTTCGCTCTTTCACCAACAGGGCGATCCGTTTCTGACTTATCAAGAAAAGAATGGCGGCTCCCAAGAGCAATCCTATAATAAATAATAATGCCTCAATCATATAAATGGAAAATGGAAAATTATAACTATTAACTATTAATTATTAACTATTATCTATTTGTGTCTTTGGCCAATTCACTAAAAAAAGTTTCTCCCTGGCACGAGTAAATGCCGTATATAACCAGTGGATATAGTCGGGTGTGAGCATCTCATCACTCATATATCCCTGATCGAGATAGATATGTTCCCATTGTCCGCCCTGCGCCTTATGACAGGTAACGGCATATGCATATTTCACCTGCACTGCATTGTAGTAATCATCCTCACGCAATGCTTTCATCCTTTCTTTCTTCTGAGAGAGATCGCCATAGTCTTCCATGATACGCTGATACAGTTGTTCCTGCTGCTCTTTTGTAAGGGCAGGCGATTCTGCCGTCAGCGTATCGAGGTTCACTACCGTCTGCAACTCATAGTCATCATAGTCGGGAAAAGAAAGGGTCACATCCGCAAAGTGAAAACCGTACAATTCCCGGATATTCCTCACTCGTTCTACCTTCGCACGGTCACCATTGGCGATAAACGAACCGATCTGTCCGAAGCGCGGTTCTTCCCGCATGCGACTCTCATTGTTTGCTGTTTCTTCCTCTACAGGTGCTTCTGCGGATGACAGATAATGGTTTTTCACCACCATCAGCAAGTCGCCCCTTGACAGCTCTTCCTCCCTGTCGAGTATCATTCCCCGTATTCCTTGGTTGTAGATGATGGCTCGCTTATTGCTGCGCACGATCACCATGGTCTCATCGAGCCCCACCCTTTGATAACTGTTCGACAAGTATTCCACCAGTTCGTTACCCATCACCACCTGGATATCGGCAAAGCCATGGAATCGGATCAAGGGTAACTGTGTCAGTTCATCATGTGTGATCAACTGTCGTATACGTGTGGCATTGAAGAGGATGCCACTGTCGGTATGTTGTCGTAATACCTCATTCATGTCACACTCAAACACCTGCAAGCCATAGCGAGACAGATACGAGCCGATAAGTGCCGGCGACTCTTCCTCTCCCACCGGCGGCAACTGTGCCTTGTCACCTAAGAGCACCAGTCGGCAATTCCTTCCGTTATAGACATACTGCAACAGATCATCCAGTAGCCGACCACTGCCGAAGAGGGACTCGCCCTGTCCAGAATTGGAAATCATCGAAGCCTCATCAACGAAAAACAACGTGTCTTGCTGCATGTTGTTATTCAGGTTGAAACGATCATCGATGGCAACGGAACGCTGTCGATAAATCTTTCTGTGAATCGTAAATGCCTCATGTCCACTGTTCTGGGCAAACACCTTAGCGGCACGCCCGGTAGGAGCCAGCAACACTACCTTCCGGCGCATGCGATGCAGTGTTCTCACGATAGCACTTGCCAACGTGGTCTTTCCCGTTCCGGCACTTCCCCGCAGTATCATCACCGACTGTTGGTTGGCAGCACCCATAAACTGTCGGAACACTGCCAAGGCATATTCCTGCTCTGTTGTCAGCGTCATACCGAGAGAAGTCTTTATCTGTTGTATTACCCCGTCTGTCATCATCATGCAAAAATACATTTTTTACTTCACAACAACAAAGAAACAAACAGTTTTCTTTCACAATTCTTTTACCTGTTATTGAGAATTCTTTACGTTTGGGAAAAGATTTAAACATAAAACCTTCTCTCATACTCAGTTTTTTTCGTACTTTTGCAAAAGTGAATGAAGAATCATCTGATGAAAGGTAATAAAACCAAGCATATCAACAATATCATCCTTGCACTGACAGCAGTGTTGCTGGCTCTCGTGTGTATCCATATTGTCTTGGCTCCCATACGTTTCAGTAAGGAGCGGGCAATACGGGAACAAGCAGTGAAAAGTAGTCTGATCGCCATCAGACAAGCACAGGAGCGGTTTTGCCGGCATCATGGTGAATATGCCAATTCATTTACAAAACTGATTCAGGACGGGCTCCTACCCGACACCCTTCAGTATATTCCTTATGCCGGTCATGAACGTTATCAGATGGCAACAGGGATGTTTCAAACAAAATCAGGTAAGCAGATACCATTGATGGAATGTTCGGCCGATTACAGGGTTTTCCTGAAGGGGCTGAACAAGAGTGAGATAAGACGTATTACCGAGGAAGCTGTCAGAGCGGGAAGATTCCCTGGAATGAAGATCGGCGACCTCACAACACCTAATGATAATGCAGGAAACTGGGAATAATAACATGCAAGAAAATGCACGGGTGATCACGATGAACCACCGCACACGACTGGTGATACGTATCAGTCGTCAATCATTGTCGTTTGCAGCGGTACAACCGGGAACAGAGACCACCTTCCTTTTTGAGCCCTATACGGTAAAGAGTGGTATCTCGATGGCTGCAAACCTCCGAGAGGCTTTTCGTAATGTGGATCTGCTGGCACGCCAGTGGGATCGTGTGATGGTGGTTGTCGACACTGAGGTGCTTCTCATCCCGCTCGATGAATACCAACAGGAAGATCAGGAAACACTCTATCATCATGCTTTCACCCATCATCAGGGAGACAAGATTTTCTCCACGGTATTGCCATCACTCAATGCCGTGATGCTGTATAACTTGAACAAAGACATACAGCAGGTGATCGAGGATCATTTCCCGGATGTGCGGTATACCCATGTATGTGCATCGGTATGGCAGCATTTCCACCGCAGGAGTTTTACGGGCACTAACCGAAAGCTCTTCGGGTATTTCCACGACAAACAATTAGATATCTTCTCCTTTGCACAGAACAGGTTCAGGTTTTACAACCGTTATGATACCAACAACCCGCAGGATGCCGTCTATTTCCTGTTATATGTTTGGAAACAACTGGGAATGGACCAGCACAAAGATGAGTTATACCTTTGCGGCAACCTGCCGGAAGAACCTACGCTTGTTGAGAACCTGCAGAAATATCTGCGTAAGGCATACACAGTGAATCCCTCGGCAGAGTTCAACAGAGCACCGCTGACACAGGTGAAAGGTTTGCCTTATGATATGATCACCCTTTTCCTTAACCGATAACCATTCTCTATGCGAATCATCACAGGTATTTACAAAGGGCGACGTTTCGATATCCCCCACACCTTCAAGGCAAGACCCACCACGGATTTTGCCAAAGAGAATATCTTTAATGTGCTGAACAGTTATATTGACTTTGAAGATGCCACGGCACTGGATCTCTTCGCCGGCACTGGGAGCATCTCTCTGGAGTTGTTGTCGAGAGGCTGCCGACAGGTGGTGAGCATTGAGAAAGACCGTGACCATCATGCGTTTATCCGTCAGTGTATCCAGAAGTTGGGAGCCGACAACAGTGTCGTGATACGTGGTGATGTCTTCAGATATATTAAGAGTTGTTCACAGAAATACGACTTTATCTTTGCAGACCCTCCCTATCAGTTGGCGGAACTGCCACAGATTCCTGATCTTGTTTTTGAAAAAGAGTTACTCAACGAGGAAGGTATCTTTGTATTTGAACATGGGGCACAGTATGATTTCAGTGAACATCCCCACTTTGTGGAACATCGGAAATATGGCTCGGTAAACTTCACTATATTTAAGTGAAGAATGAAAAGTGAAAAGTGAAGAATCCTTAGCTGTCCCCTCTGATCCTACTATAATAATGGTGAGAAGAGTCGGATGACACTCTCCCACAACCGTTTGAAGAAAGAACGACGCTCATTGACGGTATTCTCATCCAGTAACCTGCAATATTGCGCGTCTTCCAAGAATACCGCTTTCATCCGCTGAGCCACCTCTGCATCGTAGATAAACGCATTCCCCTCGAAATTGTTTTCAAAACTGCGGAAATCAATATTCGTAGAGCCACAGGTAGAGAGCATGTCATCGCTCACCAGCAACTTACTGTGATTGAACCCTTCCTGATAGAGCAGCACCTTCACACCTGCTTCCAGTATCTCTTCCAAATAACTCTTACTGGCCCACTCCACCAGACGGGCATCTGTCTTGGCAGGAATCATCAGTTGCACATCAACACCACCTAAAGCAGCTGTCTTCATGGCAAAGAGCACCGGTTCGGTAGGAAGGAAATATGGTGTCTCGATATACACATATTTCTTGGCTTGCAAGAGTATGCGCACATACCCCTGCATGATATCCGGCCAAGGGGATATCGGACTACTGGTAACGATCTGTATCAGACAGTCGTTTTTCTTCGTTTCATCATATTCCGGATAATACCGCCGGCTGGAGATCAGTGTACGATCGACGAAATACCAGTCAACCAGGAATGCGCGTTGGATGCCATATACCGAACCGCCCCGGATACGCAGATGGGTGTCACGCCAACGGATATACTTATAGATAAATCCCTGTGCAGACAGTTTCAACGGTATTCGCTTTGTCTTTCCCTGAATATATCGCGTGGCGATGTTCATACCGCCGATATAACCCACCAATCCATCGATGATACAGATCTTTCTGTGATTGCGGTAGTTAACCTTTCCCGTAAAGGCAGGAAACTTCACGGGCATGAAGGCATGGACTTCTATTCCTTCATCACGCATACGCTCGAAGAAAGCATGACTGACACTCCAACAGCCCACAGCATCATAGATAACACGCACTTCCACACCCTCTTTGGCTTTTGCAATCAAAGCATCTGTCACCATATATCCCAAAGCATCATCATTGAAGATATAGGTGTCGAGATGGATATGTTTCTTTGCCTTGCCGATGTCCTGCAAGAGGGCATGAAAGAAATGATAACCGTCGGTGAAGATATCCACTTGGTTATCCTTAAATGGCAATGCCCAGCTCTGGGCTGTAAAGAGTTTGATCAAGGAGTCGTACTCCTCCGGCAGATGAAGGTTCTCTTGTTCGGCAAACTCCAGCATGGAACGTTTTGTGAGCTGATCCATACTGTTTTGTGAGATAAGTCTCTCTTTACGGGTGTTCTGTCCGAAGAAGAAATAAAGGATAATACCGATGACGGGCAGGAAGATAAGCACCAGCAACCATGCCATAGTCTTGGCCGGCTGACGTTTGTCCAACACCACGGTGAGCATGGTGACGATGACAGCCACGACATAGACAAGCAATATGAGCCAGTGGATATAGATCATCTGCAATTATTTTATGCCCGTAATCTTATGTGTCTGCAATGATAAGCGCCATTGTGGATGCCTCTTGATATACTCCACACATGCCGCCACGATCCTCTTGTTTTCCTCAACATCCCCCGTATCACAAGGTTGGAGGAAGTAATGCTCCGCACTTATCTGCTGCCTGAGATGCTCAAGCACCGTCTCAGGCTGTTGCTGAAACACCACTTTCAGTTCGTTACACCTGGTAACCACAACCTTCTCTTTAGGGGATACTGTACTCCAGTCGAGTGCTTCCGGCCACTGCCGTGTGCCATTTGTTTCCATGGCCACCATATAACCATGCTCATGGAACAATGCGAGCAGAGCATCATCCACCTGTAAGGTGGGTTCTCCACCCGTAAGAACGACAAAACGACCGGGGTAGTCTTTGATTCGGTGGATGATCTCTTCACCGGTCATCTCACGATAAGCAGTAAAATCAGTATCGCAGAAAGGACAACGGAGATTACAACCGGAAAAGCGAACGAAGACAGCAGCCTTACCCGTATGAAATCCCTCTCCCTGTAGGGAGTAGAAGATCTCATTCACGCGGTAGTGCCTGATATCATTCTTGCTGTTCATACTGACGTTCTTATTCATCAACCTCATAGCTTGCCACATTCCCCTCACTCTCCTGCACATCGGCACGATAACAGTTTGGGATCTGTTCTGTCAGCCAGCGGGCGATATTCTCTGCCGTAGGCTGACAAGGCAGTACATCATTGAGTAGTTTGTGATCCAACTGCCCCTTCACCAGTCTCTTAATACGGGTGAAATCGACGACCATCCCATTACGGTCGAGTTCTTTCGACTTACAGTAAATCGTTATTACCCAGTTGTGCCCATGCAGGTTATTGCACTTACTCTCATAATCCAACTGCAGTCGGTGAGCGGCAGATATCTCTAATGTTTTCTTTACGTAATACATAATACCTTTTTTAATGGTGGTGGGTGAACACCTTATTAATTATATTTAATTGAAAAAAATCCTTTACGATGCAATGATATCGTTGCGTCCTAACTTCCTAGCCATTTTGTTACGTAGCATCTGCATATCATTAATCTGCGTGATCAGTTCTTTCATCTCCTCTGAAGACAAACCAGGTTGGAGCAGTTGTGCACGTAACTTCTTCAATTGTTCCACCACATAATTAAAACGGAAATCCAATACCAGATGTTCCAACCTTATGCGGGTATCCCCTTCCTCCGGCGTCTTCTGCAGGCTCTTGCTGATCTGTACCCTGTCGGTAGTGAGTTGGGCTGCCAGCATACTGATCTCCACATCAGGATGACGTGTGAAGTAATCAGCAGCCTTGAAGCCTTTGTCACGGGAATGATCCACGGCTTCC
>JAEEGL012236220.1_pt1 | contig 15006 bp, 17 predicted proteins | sample 9134231 | NCBI WGS metagenome assembly JAEEGL01 (sample SAMN16246548, study PRJNA631951) | gut metagenome | biome: gut microbiome; feature: rumen; material: fiber-attached | host: Bos | place: Iran: Karaj | collected 2018-10 | reverse complement strand
CGTTTTATCTTGTTCACATTATCACCATTTTACTATCCTTTCATATAATATGATATCATATTTATTCATTTTTTTAAATATTTATTTATTAGTCATTTATAATATACATTTTATTTAATAAATAATATGATAACTATGTAAGGAGGAATTAATATGTATTACTATGGTGGATATCAAGGATATGGAGGATATCCTATGCAATCAGGATATTGTAATAACGGTACAGGATATGGTGCTGCTATTATATTAGTATTATTTATATTACTTGTTATTGTAATAGGTGCTAGAGCATTTACTCCAGGGCCAGGTCCTAGATAAATAAAAAGCTATTAACTTTTTTGTTAATAGCTTTTATCTTTTTACTAAAACTCTATCCCCAACATCAACTTCATCTGCTAGTGTCATTACTTCATAATATGGACAATTTATACACCCATGACTTCCATCTCCAAGATAGATATCTCCACCAAAATATGGTCTCCATACAGCATCATGTATTCCTTCTCCACCATTATATGCCATAAATACATTTACATCTACATCCCATGTAGGCCCTACTAAATTAGCATTATATTCTTTACTATATATATTAAATAAACCTTCATCACTAGGATTATAAAAATCATCTGTTTCATTACCTGTTACAACAGGAAATTCCATAGTTAAAGTGTTATTCTTATATAATCTTAATGTTTGTTCTGATTTATCTACAATTATTACAGGCTGTTGTATTATTGATGTAGAATATATTGATACATATCCTTCATATCCATATGAACTTACAAAATAAGTATTTCCTGATTGATAATTAATTATACCTGATTCTAATGATGGTATATCTGCAATAGCAGTTGTTAATTCAGTATCACTATATATCGTAGTACCATATGGAAAATAACATATATTAGAATCATAATAGTCCTCGTTAATGTCATTATATACTTCATTATCTTCTATTTGTTCACAATATTCTTTAAAAACATATGCATTTAAACCATTACATTCAACTATATACCAATTATCTATTTCTCCTACTTTTTTTAATGAATTACCTTCATAAAGAATATCAAGAATATCTGATTGAGTAGTTGGTTCATATCTAACATTTATTGTTTCTTTAGCACGAATAAATATATTATCATCTACTTCATATATAATATCTTGTTCAGTATCTTTACCTTCAATATAACTATATCCTTCTTTGATATCATTGCTAGTATCAACTGAATAAAAAGTATTTAAATCACTATCTATTGTTTTAATAAGATTTTCACTTGTATTTGATTTTTCATCATCATATATTTTACTATTATTATCTTTTTTAGATACTATGTTATTTTCAACTTGTTTTTTTGTATTATCAATATTATAATCACTTTCGATTTCATTTTCATTATTACCAAATGAACTATTTTCATTTTGTGATACTACATTACTATTAATAGAACATCCTGATAACAAAATGTTTCCACTTACTAATAATGTTAAAATTCTTTTATTTAATTTCATAATATTCCTTTCCTTAGAAGCCTATTATATAATAATTCTTATCTAAAATCAAATACAACATATAATGAAATAATAATATATAAATGAAAATAATAACATAATAATCGAAGATATTAATATTTTATCCCTTTTCTACTATTACTTTTATCTTTGAAAAATATTTTTTTTGTTTGATTTTAGGTTTATCAATAGAATTATTAATTTCATTTAAATTTCTTTTATCCATTATAATTTCAAATTTAGCCATTAAATACCATTTATTTAAAGTATTATTATTTATAAATGTAGTTGAATATGTATTTTTTTTATTCTTTTTTACTAAATTTTTATCTAATAAATCTTCATCTAAAAGTAATAATTCATATTCAATATCATGCATAAATATTTTAAAAGTAATATTATCTTGCAAATTATATAATAATATATAATTTGCTAATCGAGATTTGAATTTTTCAATATTATACTTCTCATTAAAATCATGCTTTTGAAGCCATTCAATATTAATATCAAAAAAATTATTTAATAATTCTTTATCATCATCACTCATACTTCTTTCACCATTATAATAATAACAAATACTTACTTAAAAATCAATAATATTGCGTTTGTATAATTTATAAAAAATTGTTATAATAGTGGCGGAAGTGATTTTTGTGTACAAAAAATTAAATATATTAGATGAATCAGATAAGCGACTAAGACTAATTAGCAAAGATGCAACACTACCGCTTAGTACTGATTATAAAAAAATTATAAAGCACATTATAGATGAATTAACTTATAGTCAAATAGAAGAATTAGCAGAGAAATATGATTTAAGACCTGGTATGGGATTAGCATTTCCTCAATTAGGTATAAATGAACGAATAATTGTTATTGTTTATGAAGAAGAAGAAGGAAAATTTGTAAATTATGTAATGGTTAATCCAAAAATAATAAGTACGTCTGAAGAAATGATTGCTGCAGAATGTGGTGAAGGATGTTTAAGTGTTAATAGAGATGTACCAGGACATGTTAAAAGGCATGCTAGAGTAACTGTTGAAGGATATGATGAAGATGGAAATAAAATTAGAGTTAGAGCAAGAGAAGATTTATCTATAGCCTTTCAACATGAAGTAGATCATTTAAATGGTATATTATTTTATGATAGAATAGATAAAAATAAACCATTTTATACTGAAGATGAATTGCGTTTTATATAGGAGGATTAATATGTTAAAAGCTAGTTTAAAATATTTTTTCTTATTTATAGTTGCATGTGTATTATCAATTTTACTTTATTATTATGTTGTGCCTAAAGAAGATAGAACGCCTATAAGTATTGAAATAACAAAATAGAATGTATGTTTACATTCTATTTTTTAATCATTATATATAACTTGTGCTGATACTAATTCACCATTAATATTTAATTGTGCATTATCTATATCTTTATTAATATCTGTAATTATACTATTAGGTTCATAATTATTATTATCATATATTACTATATAATCATTTATTATAGAATCATTTTTAGTAGCACTAATACTATATTTTATATCCTCAGTATCACTATCTTCTACTAAATTAAATATAATATTATATTTATCATTAACTATTATTTTTTCATTTACTATTACATTACAAATATCAAATACTCCAGTACTACCTTTAACAGTTATAGTTGCTTTACCAGGTTTTATTGCTTTTATAATTCCATTTTCTACATTAACAATACTCTTATCACTACTATGCCATACTAATTTATCATTAGAAGGTACAACATTAACTTTAATATTACTCGTCTGTCCTTCTTCTAATGTTATATTCTTATTAACTACTTTAATACTATAGTCAATTTTTTTATTATCATCTTTTTTTATTATATTATTATTTTTATTATCTATAACTGTTAATATTAAACTATCTTTTATATTACCATCATTAGTTACAGCACTTATTATAGTAGTACCAGAACTTATTGCCTTTATATTACCATTATTAACTAGAGCTACAGAAGTATTACTACTAGACCAAGTTAAACCTTTATCAGATGCATCATTTGGAGTAATTAAAGGATATAATTGATATTCCTCACCTATATTCAAAGTAAAATTATCTTTATTCAATATCATACTTTTTACATTTATAATATTATTTGAAACTTTAATTATACAAGAGGTACTTAATTTTCCATCTATCGTCTTAACAGTTATTATTGCCTCCCCTACTTCTTTAGCACTTACAACTCCCTCATTATTAACAGTAACTATATTATTATTACTACTTGACCATATAACATCACTTACTAAATCACTAGGTTCAAATATCAATACTAATTTCTTAGTATCTGATGGTAATAAAGTAATTTCTTCTTGTTCAAATTTAATATTAGTTAATTCAACTACCTCTTTTTTCCAATGAGCTTTAAGTATAATATTATCTTTAACTAATGAATTAAAATTAAATAAACTATTATCCAAATACCAACCATCAAATATATATCCATCTTTACTAGGTTCATTTGGTATATTTACTTTACTATTATATTTAATAAATTGATTAGATATATTACTTCCTCCATCAGTATCAAATTTAATTAAAATATCTTTATGATTATTAAAAGATTTAAATATAATAAATATAAAAGCAATAATAAATATTATAGATATAAATATAATACTTTTAAATTTATTATTTTTTTTATTTATTTTTATATCATCATCTAATCTTTCAATTTGATTTATTTCATCAGAATTATCTATTAATTCATCATTATTAGTACTAGATATATTAAGTAATTCTTCTTTATCTCTTTGTTCATATTTCTTAATATTATTATATATATCTTGTATTTCTTTTTTATAATCTATCTTATTATTATCAAATAAATCATCATATAAACTATCATCAATAGATATATCTTCTAATCCATCAATATCATCAAAATAATCAAATTCTTTATTATTCATAATATCACTCTAATCTAAATTAATAATTAGAAAATATTATATCATTTATATTTATATTAGTAAATCAAATATTTAGTCAAATAATAAAAATTATATGCATATATATTATTAGGTGATATTGTGATCTACTTAAAAAGATTTATTAGAAGTTTTATAATTAGTTTTACTGCATTCATTATTCTATTATTATCATCTACATTACTATGTTATTTAAATATATTAAAAGGAAATATATTAGTTATTATTAATTTATTAATACCATTAATTAGTATATTTATAGGATCATATGATTTTTGTAAAAAACATGGTTGGTTAGATGGACTTATATATGGTAGTATACTTATAATATTTTTATTATTTATTAATATAATATTCTATACTGGATTTAAATCTAAAAATATTATTTATTATTTAATACTATTATCATCATCAATGTTAGGTGGAATAATTGGAATAAACAAAAAAATAAAACCTTAATAGTTTTATTTTTTATTTTCAATTTCTACAAAAGTTAATTCCCTATCAAACAATCCATCTAAAAAACGAAATGTATTGGTATGTGATGCCTTAGTTATTCCTGAAGAAATAATTATATCAGTATTTTCCCTTTTTACAAATCCATAAGAATTCTTAGGAAATTTTTTTCCACTATTAGGTGAAAAAATTCCTCTACCTCTCATTATCTTTCTCATAAATTTAGGAACTATACCTGCATGAGTATGTCCACATAGTATTAGTTGGATATTATTTAATAACTTAACATCATTATAATTAACTATATTAGTAATAGGTACTGGAGTATGACATAATAATATATTATATTTAGAATCATCAAATGTATCAAATGTATTATTTACATATCTCATAAAATAATTAGTATTTTCTTTATATTTATAATAATGATCTAAAGGTAGTGTAAGACCAATAAATCTTATACCATCTTCCTCATAAATATCATTATCTAATAAATATAAATTATTAATTTTCTTTAACTTATCAAAAAATTCTTTATTATAATAATACTCATATTTACCTTTTGCTTTTATTATATCGTGTCCACCTAAACTAATAAATACTTTTTTTATTTTAGCTAATTCATTTAACCAATCTATATACAAATCCATATCTTTAATACTACCTATATCTATAAAATCCCCTACTATACATATATAATCAAAAGATTCATTTTTAATTGAATTTAAAACATTATTTAATTTTTTCATATCTTTCTTTTGATAATAATGTATATCAGTTAAAAGTAATATTTTTTTATTAATATCTTTACTATTAATAAAATAACTAGTTTTTGATATCTTTGTCATTTTTATCTCCTAAATAATTTTTTATAAACTCTTCTTTATATTTTAATATAGAATCATTCTTTATTGCTTCTCTTAATTCTTCAGTTAATTTAATTAAAAATCTAATATTATGAATAGATAATAATCTAGCGCCAAATGTTTCATTAGCTACTATTAAATGTCTTATATATGCTTTAGAATAATTTTTACATGCATAACAATCACAATTCTCTTCAATAGGTGTAAAATCTTCTTTATATTTTGAATTTCTAATATTTATTCTACCATATCTAGTAAATACATTACCATGTCTAGCTAATCTAGTAGGAAGAACACAATCAAACATATCTATACCTCTAATAACACCTTCAATAATATCTATAGGTTCTCCAACACCCATTAAATATCTAGGTTTATCTGTAGGTAAATATGGAATAGAATAATCTATTGCCTTATACATATCTTCTTTAGATTCACCATCATTAGCTACTCCACCAACACTATATCCATCAAAATCCATTTTAACAGTCTCTATAGCAGAATACTTTCTTAAATCTTCATAAGCTCCACCTTGTACAATACCAAATAAAGATTGATTAGTATTATTAAATGCCTCTTTACCTCGTTTTGCCCATCTTAATGTTCTTTCAACACTATTTTTTAAATACTCATGAGTAGCACTAGCAGGAGGACATTCATCAAAACTCATTGCTATATCACTATCTAATTTATTTTGTATCTCAATTGATTTTTCTGGTGTAAGTAATAATTTTTTACCATCTAAATGGCTTTTAAAAGTTACTCCTTCTTCAGTAATATCTTTCTTCTTATTCTTTGCTAAAGAAAATACTTGATATCCACCACTATCAGTAAGTATAGGTCCATCATAATTCATAAATTTATGTAATCCACCAGCTTTATTAACTATATCTTCACCTGGTCTTAACCATAAATGATATGTATTAGATAAAATAATACCACTACCAGCATCTTTAACTTCTTCTGGAGATAAAGTTTTTACTGTAGCTTGTGTACCAACAGGCATAAACATAGGTGTTTCAAAACTACCATGATTAGTATGTATAATACCTAATCTAGCATTAGAATTATTCTCATTCTTTACTAATTCATATTTTATCTTCATAAAATCACTTCCATAACGTATAAATTATACTATATTTTTAACATTAATTAAAGTAATATTTACATTTATCTTCTTTTTCCTTTTCATAAGACTCTACAAAATTAAAATCATCTGTATTAACAATATCTAAATTCAAATATCTTACCCAAGCATATAATTCATGTAAATATTGTTCAAACTCTTTATCACAACATTTATATGAATGAACTAAATTAAATGGTAATCCTATTCCAATTATCTTATCTAGTTTAATTTCATCTTTAACTTGCCATTCATCAAACATATCACTATATCTAATATCTCCGTTTGCTACAGATAAAAAATCCATATATGAAACATACTTTCCTTGACTATCAAAATCATTAGTTTTAATAGCGTCTATTTCATCAGATATTATAAAACAAAAATTTGAATATATATAATCTTCATATGCATTTATATTATCATTAATTTGATTATACATATAGTTATTTTCTTTTTTACATAAACTTATATAATCACTACCATTATATCCTACATATAAATTTGATATATTCAATTTTCTTTTACTTTTTAATCCACCAGATTTAATTATTTCAATCATAGTACATAATCTTTCTAGTGGTTCTTTTTTAGGAATAATTCCATGGTAATAAAATCTACTCATAGAATACACCACTATTTTTTAATTGTTTTCGTTTTATTTTTCCTATTATTAGAACTATTAATAGTGTCACTAATACCAACTCCATTATTTACTTCTTTACTATTTTCATATTTTTCTATAAAATCTTCTTCATCAGTATTTATTATATCTAAATTAAGCATATTTGCTATTAAAAATACTCTTTCTATTTGATACTCTGAATTATAATATCCACTTCTAATTTTATTTAAATAATTAAGTGGCAATCCAATACCTACTACATCATTTAATGATATTGAATCTTTAACTTGCCATTCATCAAACATATCACTATATCTTACATCACTATTACTTAATAATTTTACTTGTTCTTCAGTACATTTAGATATATCTATATATTCACATTTAGTAGCATTTATATCATTTGAAATAATAAAACAAAAATTATTTTTAATATAATTATCAAATGAATTAAGTGTACTACCTATATACATATCATTACTTTCTTTATTACATAAACTAATATAATCTAAACCATTAAAATCATTTTCTTTACTAAAACCTAATTGTCTTTTACTTTTTATATATCCACAATCTATAATTTTTAACATTGTTAATAAATCATCAACTCCGTGATAAAAAAATTTGCTCATAAAACCAACTCCGTGCAATATAATATAACATTTTAAGTAATTTGTAAAATTTTCTTTAATACAGGAATTATACAATATAAATTCATACTATGAGCACCTTTTATATATATAACATCATATTCTTTATAATTAATACTATATAAATAATTTATTAATTCATCTATATTAATTAAATGAATATTACTATTTAAAATACTAGTATATTTACCTATTGTTATTAAAAAATAATTATCTAAATTATCTATTATACTTTGTAAACTACTATGTAACTTATTACTATATTCTCCTAATTCTAACATATCACCTAAAATAATTAGTTTATTAGTATATTTTTTTAAACTATTTAAACCATTTACTACTGATTCATAGGATGCATTATATGAATCATCAATAATAGTAATATTATCATTTTTAATAAATTCCATTCTAGAAGAACAATTTTTAAAATTATTAATTATTCCATATATATAATTAATATCTAATTTTAAATATTCGCATACTTTAAATACTAAATTATAATCTATTTGTAAATATGGAATACTACATTTATATTTATATTCATCACTATATACTTTTATACCATTAGTATTTTTTAAATACTTATCTTCACCATTAACAAATAATATAGTATTATCTTTAACTATATCCATTTTCTCTTTAAATATATTATCAATACTTTTAAAATTACCTATATGAGATAATCCTATATTAGTTATTATAGCTATATTAGGATTAACTATATCAGATAAATATTTAATTTCTCCTATATGATTAGAACCAAGTTCTAAAACTACATAATCATAACTATTATTTAATTTTAATAAAGTATTAGGTATTCCTATATGATTATTACTAGTACCTATATTTTTTAATACTTTATATTTACTACTTAATATATAACTTAATAATTCTTTAGTAGTAGTTTTACCATTACTACCTGTTATAGCTATTACTTTTCCATTATACTTACTTCTAATATAACGTGCTAGAATACCTAATACTTTTTTAGTATCATCAACTTTAATAGTTAATACATCACTATTAATATCATTTTCACAAATAATACATATAGCACCCCTTTTAATAGCAGAATCAACATATTTATATCCAGAATTAATACATATAAATATATCATTATTTTCTACTAATCTACTATCAATAGTTATCTTATTAATTAATTTATCTTCAAATTTATAATTACCTAATAAATTTAATATTTCAGATAAATACATATTTTCCCCCTAAAAAAAATGACTAATCCATATATTTAGTCATTTGTTTCATAACTTGTTTTACTTGTTTTTGACTTGGTGTTCTACCCATTTGTGTCATCATTGCTTTAATCATTTGTTCATTTATTGGAGGATTCTTCTTTATCATTTTTTTCATATAATTACGAGCTACAAAAAATCCAATAACACCACCAATAATAACTCCAACTAATACTTGTAATAAATCTACTAAAAAATTCATTATCTCAGTCCCTTCATAATTGTTATTTTACTAAATTATGACTAAAAATACAAGACTCAATAAATTATATGTCTAATATTTTATTTTATACCAATTATATCAAATACTTTTAATTTAACTTTATCATAACTAAAATCCATATATTCTAATACTTCATCTTTAGTACCACTTTTACCAAAATTATCAATTGTAATATAATTAATCTTACTATTTTGTATACGATGCCATCCAAAAGAACTACCTGCTTCTATTACAATTATCTCTTTACCTTGTGGTAAAACCATATTCTTATATTCATCATTACAATTTATAAATTGTTCAATACTAGGCATGCTTACAATTCTAACCTTATTATAATTTAACTTTAATAAATCATATCCTATATTTCTAGCATAAGTTAATTCTGTACCAGACGCTACTAATATATATTCTAATTCATCTGATTCCTTATAATAAATATAACCACCATTCATAGTTAATTTAGAATTAGTATTATCATGTTGCATAACTTCTGTTCTACTTAATATTAAACTACTAGGATTATGATTTGAATTTAATATTACATTCCAACAACCCAATAATTCTTTTATATCTGCTGGTCTAAATACTTTCATATTAGGTATAGAACGAATAGCTGCTAATTGTTCTACTGGTTGATGTGTAGGACCATCAGCACCTACCAATATAGAATCATGTGAAAATATATATGTTACTGCTAAATTCATTAAAGCAGACATTCTCATAGCAGGTTTTAAATAATCAGAAAAACTTAAAAATGTAGCACAATATGGTTTTAAATTAACTAAAGACATTCCATTACATATAGCTGCCATAGCATGTTCTCTTACTCCAAACCATATATTATTTCCATTAAAATTATCTTTAGTTATATCTGGTAAATTATTTAAATATGTTTTAACACTACTACCTACATCAGCACTACCACCAATAAAAGTTTTTATATTACGATTTAAATAATCAATAAATATTTTATTACTATCTCTAGTAGCTTCCTTCTTATTAATTTCAAAATTCCAATCTACATCAAATAAATTATAATCAAAATCATTATTAAACATATAACGTGCTAAAGTTTTATCTCCCTTACACATTTCTATATAATCTCTATATTGTTTACTAGAATTTAAATATTTATTACTTACTCTTGCACCAATCTTTTTTCTTAATTGTTCTATTAAGTCATTATTATAATAAAAACTATCCTTAGGTACACCTAATTTATCTTTTAATTGTAATATATCTTGATCTGATAATACACTTCCATGTACTAAATTAGTTCCTTCATTTATAGAACCATTACCTATTTTAGTTTTTACTTCTATTAATACTGGTTTATTAATATGTTTTGCTCTATCAATTGCTTTACTAATTTCACTAACACTATTACCATCTTTAACTAATATAGTACTCCATCCCATTGATTCAAATCTACTTCTAACATTTTCTTTAAATGTCATATTTAAACTACCATCTAATGATACATCATTAGAATCATATAAAACTATCAAATTATCTAAATTTAAAGTGCCTGCAAAAGAACATGCTTCATATGAGATACCTTCCATAAGATCTCCATCACCAACTAATGTATAAATATTATAATCTAGTAAACTTTCTTTATCATTTATTTTATATCTCTCTTTTAATATTTTTTCTCCTAAAGCCATACCAACAGATGTAGCTATCCCTTGTCCTAATACACCAGTAGAACAATCTACACCAGGTGTAACACCTAATTCAGGATGACCAGGAGTAATAGAATTAATTCGTCTAAACTTCTTCAAATCCTCAATTGAAATAGGATAACCACTCATAAAAAGAGTAGCATATAATAATGCAGAACCATGTCCAGCAGAAAGTACAAAACGATCTCTATTAAACCACTTAGGATCAATTGGATTAACATTTATATGATATGCATATAAAGTATATAATATAGGTGCAGCACCAAGTACAATTCCTGGATGTCCACTTGAAGCATTCTTTATCATATCAATTCCTAAACTTTTAATATTAGATATTATTTCTTTATCATTCATAAATTTAACCTACTTCCTAGTATTTATAAATAAATTATATCAAACATATATTACATTTTAAACAAACAAATGTTTGACACATAATATAAAATATGATAATATATAGAAAATGGAGGTTAATATGGAAAAGTTAACAAAAAGACAAGAAGATGCTTTAAAATTTATAAAAACATATATAATGGAACATGGATATCCACCTACTGTAAGAGAAATAGCTAAAGAATTAAATGTATCATCACCTGCTACTGTTCAAGCACATCTGGATCGTTTAGCAGATAAAGGATACATAAAAAAAGGTTCTAATAAAAATAGAACAATTGAATTAATGGTAAAAAATGAATATATTCAAAATGATAATGAGGTAGTAGAAGTTCCTCTATTAGGTAAAATTACTGCTGGTTCACCTATAGAAGCAATAGAAAATCCTGATGAATATTTTCCACTACCTATTAATTTAATACCTAAGAATAAAGAAATATTTACTTTAGTAGTAGATGGAGAAAGTATGATTGAAGCCGGTATACTAGATAAAGATATAATAATTGTTGAAAAAAGTAATACAGCACGTAATGGTCAAATAGTAGTTGCTATGAACGATGAAAATGAAGTAACATTAAAAACTTTTTATAAAGAAAAAGATCATTTTAGACTTCAACCCGAAAATAGTACTATGGAACCAATAATATTAAAAAATGTAACAATATTAGGGATTGCTATTGGATTATATAGAAAAATATAAAAAAATGACATTTTGTCATTTTTTATTGTTTATTAGAGTTAACACCAAATATAGATAAACTACTAGCATCTATTACATCACTATTAGCAAACTCCGTATCTGTTCTCATAGTATTAGGCACAAGATCTGAAGAAGGTTGATTTTGATTACTATCAAAAGTATTTAATGATACATCATTTTGTTCATATGAATTTTGAGTAATAGGATTATTCTCAATAGTATTTGTAGATAAATCTTCATCATCATCAGCAATTAAGAATCCAAACTTCCCTACTGTAGCTGCTGTTTGATTTTCATTAAAATTAACTGGAGTATCAGCATATGGATTATACTGTATATTACTACTTTGTTCATCATTATTTCTTTGCTCAATACGTTCTGTAGACATCATAGGTATATTACTAATTATAGATGATGCTACTGGTTTAGCTGATTGTAAATATGAATTCATACTCTGTGTTCCATCATCTACATATGTAGTAAGTATTTCTATTGCTAAATCAATTTGTTCCTTAGTACCACTACTAAGAGAATTAAAATCTATACTATTTTTTAAATTTTGTAATTCAGTTTCTACTTCTTCTTTTTCTTTTTTTATATTTGTCTCAATTACTCTAAAATTTGCATCATAATCATTACCAACTTTATAAAGTGAAAACTTACAATTAAAATTAGTATTAATTATATTTAAACAAGTTGGAAGATATTTACGTATCTTATCTCTAAATTTATCATTAATTTCTTTAGTTTTCTTTTCGATATCAGTATCTCCTGATTCATTTAATTCATTTAATTCATTATAATATTTTTCTTTATCAATTTCATATAATTTTATATCTGTCATCATATTATTTATACAAGTCTACTGGGTAGACTCCCCTTTCTATTAATTCATTTATATAATTTTTAACTTCATCTAAATCTTCTAAGTAAGTAACACCTTTCCATACAGCATTACTCTCTATAAGTTCACATGTTCTATCTTTTTTCTTCAAATGCTCAAATACAATATCTGGTATTAAAAATTCTGCTTTAGATAAATCCAATCCACTTCTAAAGAATTTTTCTATATCTTCAGATAATATTTTAAATATATTAGGATAAAATATAAACATATTCATTGAAACAGGTGAATCTGTTTTAACATAAAATGGTTCATCTCCATTAAGTGGTGATGCTAATACTTCATCATCCTTTAAAATACATTTTGATTCTATTAATGCATCTAATTTATTATCTATTACACTAATAATACCTCTTTTTACTGATCCATTTTTTGTTAATGTATTACCAATTTTATATCCAATAACACCATAATTATTTTCATCTTTATTATAATTAATGAAATTCATAGCCTTAACAAATGATTCACTTCCATAAAAGTCATCTGCATTAATAATTAAAAATGGTTCATTAACTACATCTTTACAAAATAATATAGCATCACCAGTACCAAGAGGTTTAACTCCTCTTTCTTCTGGTATAACTATATCAGAAGGAACATGTGAATTATCTTGGAAAACATATTCTACTTTAATTTTACCTTCAATACGTTTTCCTACTGTGTTTCTAAATATATCATAATTCTCTTCTTTAATTATAAATACTACTTTATCAAATCCTGCTTTAATCGCATCATATATTGAATAATCAATTATAAACTCTCCATTTGGCCCTACAGGTTCAATTTGTTTTAAACCACCAAATCTGCTACCCATTCCTGCTGCCATTATAACTAATGTCATTTAAAAACCTCCTATTAATACAAATTTGTAGGATATTTACCTTCATTAATACATTCTTTTATATAATCTTTTAATGAATCTAGTTCCTCTTTAAATGTAATACCTTTCCATACAGCAGCACTTTCTACTACTTCACAAGTTATATCATTTGATTTTACGTGTTCAGATATAGCTGTTGGTAAGAAGAATTCATCTTCTAACAAATTATTTGAATGAGTTAAAAACTCATAAAAATCATTTTCTAAATAATTAAATACATTTGGATAAAATACAAATAAATTAACTGATACTGGAGTATCAAAAGATGTATAAAAAGGTTCTTCTCCATTAAGTGGTGATACTAGTATACCACTTTTTGTATCAATACATCTAGACTCAGTAATTGATTTTAAAAATCTATTTTCTAGAACACATACTCCTCTTTTAACCTCACCATTTTCTGTTAATGTATTACCTAGTTTAAAAGTAATGAAACCATAATTATTTTCATTAGTATTTTTCTTAATAAATTCTTTAGCACTATCATATGCATCATATCCATAAAAGTCATCAGCATTTATTACTAAGAATGGTTCATTTACTTTATCCTTACTACATAATACAGCATGAGCTGTACCTAAAGGTTTTACTCTATTACTTGGTATATTAATATCATTAGGTACATTATCATAATTTTGAAATACATATTCTACTTTAATTTTACCCTCAATACGTTTTCCAACAGTATTTCTAAATATATCATAATTCTCTTCTTTTATTATAAAAACTACTTTATCAAATCCTGCTTTAATAGCATCATATAT
>JAEEGL011655625.1_pt1 | contig 15006 bp, 10 predicted proteins | sample 9134231 | NCBI WGS metagenome assembly JAEEGL01 (sample SAMN16246548, study PRJNA631951) | gut metagenome | biome: gut microbiome; feature: rumen; material: fiber-attached | host: Bos | place: Iran: Karaj | collected 2018-10 | reverse complement strand
GAAGCGGTCAGGGAGGCGGGCGAACTGCTGAACGGCCTCGAAAGCTCCGCCATCTTCTCGGGCGCAACGATCAACTACTGTGAGACCGACGCGGAGCTGCTTGCGGACTGGATGCAGAGCAGCAAGCTGAGCTTCGTGTCCTATGCGGCCGAAAACGGGGACGAGACCGCGTATCAGATCACGGTGCCGAGCGGGGGCGCTTTCACCGTGACCCTCTCCGCCGGCGGAAAGGAGCTTTCGGATTATACGGAGAGCAACGGCAGCCGGGTCTATACGACTTCCGCCTCCTCCATCGACTTCGTCCTCAGCACGGCGAGCACGAACGATGATTATTACTACGCCAGCTCTGTGACCGCTCTGCCTGCGGACATGGGCTTCGAGGATACGACGGACTATACCGGCGGCACGAGCAGCGGCTATACGACGAAGCTGACGGGCCTGTCAAAGAACTTCACGCTGGGCTACGGCATCAGCCTGATGCTGCCTGCCGTGAGCGCACAGACGGACCGTAACGCTTATCTGAGCGTGCTGGAGCCGCTGCTTTCCAGCGTGCAGAACGCGCCGCTCTTCCAGGATCGGAGCATCTCCTACCACAGCGACGAGACGACCCGGTCCTATCTGGAGGGCGTTCTGGATCTCGAGTCGTCTGCGGTGCGCCGCTTCAACACGGTCGCCTTCTGCATGGACGACAGCGGGGAGGACGGGACCTTCTCCCTGGTTTATGCCTATGACGGCGAGGTGGGAGAAGACATGCTGCCGGCTCAGCCGAGCTACAGTTATACGGATCCCCAGAGCGGCGAAGATGTCGAATTGGAATTCGCGGGCTGGTATAAATGCGCATGGGAAATGAACGAAGACAACAAGCCCGTCTTGAGCCCCGATGAGTTCAAAGTGCCGCAGATGGATCTGTCGAGAGACGTCCAGTGCTTTGCCGGCTTCTGGAAGGACGATGAGCTCTACATCCCGGCATTCTCGGATTAGGACGCGGCGCGATGGACAGGCATCTTCGCAATAAACTGCTGATCGCTCTGCTGGCGGCGGCGCTGATCACGGGCGCCGTGCGCCTCTTCCTGCCAAGTCTGGACGCCGCCGCCTCGGACGCATTTTACAACAGGCCCGGCGCCAGAGACGGCCAGATCCTCGTGCTCGGCATGGATCAGAAAGCGCTGGATCTCCTGGGCCCCATGCCCTGGCCGCGCTATTACATGGCGGAAGTCATCGGCCGGCTGAACGCGGATCCCGCGAATGCGCCGGCAGTCATCGGCGTCGACGTGCTCTACGTGGGCGAGAGCGCTAATCCGGACGCGGACGCGGCGCTGGCAGAAGCCTGCGCCTATGGAAGAAACGTGGTGGTGGCCTGCGCCGCCACCTTCGGCAGCGCGCTGGTCACCACGGAGGAAGGCTTTTACATGGACGAGCGCGCCGTGCTGGCCTTCGACAGACCTTATGAAGCCCTGGCCGCCGCGGCGCGGACGGGCCACATCAACTCCATGCCGGACGCGGACGGGATCATGCGGCATGCGCTCTTTTCCTATGAAGTGCCGGGCCTCGGCGAAGTGAAGTCCTTTGCCCGCGTCATCTACGAGACATACTGTGAAGCGCGGGGCGAGGCGCCCCTGCCCGCGCCGGAAACGCAGCAGGGCTTCTTCTATCTGCCTTACAGCGCTCTGCCGGGCTCTTACTATGAAAACGTCTCCTTCGTGGACGTCCTGAACGGAGAGATCGACCCGGCTTATTTCGCCGGCAAGGTCGTGCTGATCGGGCCCTACGCGGCCGGCATGCTGGACGAATACCGCACCTCCATAGACCATGCCGAGCCCATGTACGGCATCGAGATCCAGGCGAACCAGATCGACGCCTACCGCAGGGGCTATTTCCCCGCGGAGGCGGGGGACCGCGCGCAGACGGCGCTGCTCTTCGCGCTCTGCTTCCTGGCCGTTCTGCTCTTCCTCGACGCGCCGGTGCTGCGGGCGGCCGTCCTCTGGCTGATCGGCTGCGCCCTCTGGATCGGCGTCTGTTACGCGGCGTCCGGGGCAGGCCATCTGCTGCATCTGCTCTGGGTCCCCTTCGCGATCAGCGCGGCCTTCATCCTCTGTGTCGCCCTGAACTACATCCGGGCCCAGGGCGAAAAGCGGCGGATCAGCGCCACCTTCGGGCGCTACGTGGATCCGGCCATCATGCGGGAGCTGCTGGAGTCCGGCGGCGCCGCGGAGACCCTCGGCGGCAAGACGGTGGAGATCGCGGTGCTTTTCGTGGACATCCGCGGCTTCACCAGCATGAGCGAATCCCTGCCGCCGGCCACGGTGGTGGAGATCATCAACCGCTATCTCACGCTCACCACGGCCTGCATCATGCGCTACCACGGCACGCTGGACAAGTTCGTGGGCGACTGCACCATGGCGTTCTGGAACGCGCCGGTGGCGCAGGAAGACCCGGTCTTTCTGGCCTGCGAGGCGGCCATGGACATGGTGGAGGGAGCGAAGGAGCTTGCGGAGGAGCTGGAGCGGCAATACGGCCGCGGCGTCTCCTTCGGCGTGGGCGTGCACTACGGCCCCGCGGTCGTGGGCAACATCGGCGCGCCGCAGCGCATGGATTTCACCGCCATCGGCGATACTGTAAACACCGCGAGCCGGCTCGAGAGCAACGCGCCGGCCGGCACCATATACATCTCCCGCGTCGTCGCGGACATGCTGGGAAAACGGGCTGTCACCACTTCTCTGGGGGACAGCGTGAAACTGAAGGGCAAGGCGGAAGGCTTTGAGGTGCTCCGCCTGGAAAGATTGAAGCGATAGGAGGCTGTCATGAAGAGAACGTTTGCACTGCTGATCTGTCTGGCCATGCTCTGCCTGAGCGCCGCGCCCGCGATGGCGGCGGACGCGCCCCTCGGCGCGCGTCCCTCCGGCATCTGTGCGGGAGCGGAGGGCCTGGTCGTCACCGACGTGTTCAACAAGCTGGTCCTGCAGGGACAGGGCGAGGCTTTTTCGGTGCTGGCCGGCGTGCCGGGGCCTGCCGGGGCGGACGGCGAGCCGGCCGGCATCTACGTGGACGGCGTCGCGGATGGGGCTTACTTCATGCTCCCCTGGGACGTGGTGCCCTTCATGGAGGGATATGCGGTCTCGGATACGGACGCGGACGTCATCCGCTACGTGGCGAACGGCAGCGTCCGGACCCTGGTCGCGAAGAACGCGGGCCTGTCCAGACCCACCGGACTTGCCACGGACGGCAAGAATCTCTATATCTCCGACGCCGGCAGCGGCCGCCTGATCAAGATGGACCAGCAGGGCAAACTGAGCGTCCTGGTGCAGGATCTGGTGGCGCCCGCGGGCCTCGACTGGAGCGGCGATACGCTGTATATCTGCGAGAGCGGCAGACACCGCGTGCTGGCGCTGGAAGGCGCGAAACTCCGCGTCGTGGCGGGGCAGCCCGCGTCTGACGGCGAGGTCTACCTGGGCGGCTTCGCGAACGGCCCGGTCGCGCAGGCGTCCTTCGACCGTCCTTCGGACGTGCTGGTCAAAGGGAAGGATCTCTACGTCGCCGACACCGGAAACATGGCCATCCGCCTGATCCGGGACGGCGCGGTCTATACGCTGGCAGAGGGTGAGGATACGGACTATCTGATCAGCATGCCGCGCGGCCTTGCGCTGCAGGGAGACACGCTTTACGTAGCGGACCTCTTCTATCCGTATCCCGTGGCGCTCAGCCTGGCGGCGAAGTCCTTCTCCGACGTCAGCGCGGCGCTGCCGGAGGCGGAAGCCATCGCGAAGGCGGCGGAGATGCGGCTGATCCAGGGCTTCGGGGACGGCACGTTCCGCCCGGACGAGATCGTGAACAGAGCGCAGTTCGTGACCATGCTCGGGAACGCCTGGCGCTATCTGGACGGCCAGATCGTCCTCGACGGAGAAAACATCTTCGCGGACATCGACGGCAGCGAGTGGTACGCTGCCTGCATCCGCTGGGCAGGCGCGGAAGGCCTGCTCTGGGGGCGCATCATCGACGGCGCGCGCGTGGCGGATCCCGCCACGCCGATCAAGGGCGCGGAAGCGGCCCTGCTCCTGGAGCGCTTTGCCGGCGCGCAGAGCGGCCTGACGGCGCCGGAGATCCCGATGGCGGCGGACGCGCCGGTCACGAGGGCGCAGGCGGCCTCTCTTCTGGTCCGGCTGCTGGAAGGCGAGAACTAGGCAGAGGAGGAACGGATGGCGGAAGAGCGGGCGGCGCGGGTGAAAACATCTGCGCTGCCGGGAAAGCAGGGCAAAAGAAAGGCTGAGATCCTAGCGCCGGTCGGCGGCAGGGAGCAGCTGCTGGCAGCGCTGCGCTGCGGCGCGGACGCGGTCTATTTCGGCCTGCCGGACTTCAACGCCAGAAGGAACGCCGACAACTTCACGGCGGAGGAACTGCCGGAGCGCGTCGCGGACTGCCATGAGCGCGGCGTCAGGGTCTATCTGACGCTCAACACGCTGATCAAAGACAGTGAGCGCGGCGCCATGGAGCGCAGCGTGGACGCGGCGGCGGAGGCCGGCGCGGACGCGCTCATCGTGCAGGACCTTGCCGTCGCGCGCTACGCGAAGGCCGTCTGGCCTTCGCTTGCCCTGCACGCTTCCACCCAGACCGCCGCGCACAACAGCGCCGGCGTGCTGGAACTGCTGGACTTCGGCTTTCAGCGCATCGTCCTCGCGCGGGAGCTCTCGCTCGCGGAGATCCGCGCCATTTGTGAAAAGACCGGCGCGGAGATCGAAGTCTTCGTGCACGGCGCGCACTGCATGAGCGTCTCCGGCTATTGCTATCTTTCCGCCCTGATCGGCGGCCGCAGCGGCAACCGCGGGCTCTGCGCCCAGCCCTGCCGTCTGGACTGGAAGCTGGAAGGGCGGGACCACGCGCTTTCCCTGAAAGATCTGTCTTATCTGCATCATCTGCAGACTCTGGCGGAGGCCGGAGTCTGTTCTTTTAAGATCGAAGGGCGTATGAAGCGCCCGGAATACGTGGCCGCGGCCGTCACGGCCTGCCGCGCGGCGCTGGAGGGGCGCGCGTTCGACGAGGAAACGCTGCGCGCGGTCTTCTCGCGCAGCGGCTTCACGGACGGTCATCTTCAAGACAGGCGGGACGCCTCCATGTTCGGCATCCGCACGAAGGAAGACGTGCAGGGCGCGCCGGCCGTTCTGAAGGAGCTGGAGCGGCTCTATCAGAAGGAGCCGCAGACCCTGCCGGTGGACATGTGTCTGGAGCTGCGGGCGGGGGAGGCGGCGCGCCTGACGGCGCGCTGCGGCGAGAGCGCGGCGGAGGTCTGCGGCGCGCTCCCGCAGGAGAACAGCGCCAGAGGGATCGACGAAGCCTACGCGCGCCGCAGCCTGGAAAAGACCGGCGGCACGCCCTACTATCTGCGGACGCTGACGCTGGACGCGGGAGAGGCGCTGATGCTCTCCGGCGCGCAGCTGAACGCCCTGCGCCGCGACGCGCTGGCCGCGCTGCGGGAGAGCAGGACGCGGGTCTCCCGCGCGAGGCGTGAAGCACCCGCGCCGTCGCCGGCGCCGCGGCGCCCGGCGGAAACTGCTCTGCGCCTGCGCTTCGCGCGCGCGGCGCAGATCTTCCCGGGAGCGGCGGAGGGGACCGAGGCCGTCATCCTGCCCGCGGAAGAGATCCTGCGGCATCCGGAACTGGCGGAGCGATACGGAGCGCAGCTCTGGGCGGAGCTGCCCGCGCTCCTCTGGGAGGGAAGCCTTCCGGCCTTTGAAAAGGACCTGGAACAGCTCCGCGCGCTGGGGATCCGCCACGCGCTGGCGGAGAACATCGGCGCGCTGCGGCAGGCGCGGGAAGCCGGCTTTGCCGTGCACGGCGGCGCCTTCCTCAACGTGCTCAACAGCGCCGCGGCGGAGGCGTATCGCGCGCTGGGCCTGCAGGACCTGACGCTCTCATTCGAAAACAGCTTCGACGCGGTCCGAAAGATGCGGACGCAGATCCCCTTCGGGCTCCTGACCTATGGCTCCCTGCCGCTGATGAAGTTCCGCGCCTGTCCCGGCAAGGCGGCGGGCGGCTGCCGCGCCTGCGGCGGCGTGCGGACGCTCCGGGACCGCACGGGCGCTGACTTCCGCCTGCTCTGCCGCGAAAAGCAGTACAGCGAGCTGCTCAACTGCGTGCCGCTCTACACGGCGGACCGGCTCCGCCCGCCGCTCGACTTCGAGACGCTCTACTTCACCGCAGAGAGCGGGGAAGCCTGCGCGGAGATCGCGGAAGCCTGCCGGGACGGGCGTCCCATTGCGGAACCCCATACCGCCGGCCTCTATTTCCGAAAACTGCTGTGAGCGGATCCTGCCTTTTTGCGGTGCCGCGCTTGACCGTCGGCATCGCTCTGTGGTATAGTATCAACGCTTTCGGGCCGACAGTTCGAGACCATCCTGTCGTTAAACAAAACTAGGGGACGAAAAGAAAAGCGGTATCCTTATGCCTGCGCGCGCCCTGGTCGGCCGCGCCTTTTTCGTTCCGGGAGGAGAAAAAATGTATCGCAGCAACATGAACAAAACGCAGAAGCTGGCGCTTTCCGGCGTCATCATGGCCACGTATATCGTCGTCATGTACCTGACGCAGGGCTTCGCCTTCCTGCAGTATCAGATCCGCATCGCCACGGCCATCTACGCCCTGGCCTACCTCTTTCCCTTCCTGGTGGTCCCGCTGGGGCTCTCGAACCTCCTCAGCAACCTCCTGATGGGCGGTCTGGGCGTCTTCGACATCCTCGGCGGCGGCATCATCGGCCTGCTCACCGCGGGCTGCTGCGCCTGGCTGGGACGCCGCGGCGCGCCTACCTGGACGGCGGCGCTTCCGGTGGCGATCATCCCGGCCTTCGGCGTCCCGCTCTGGCTCGCGCCCATCCTCGGCGTGCCCTACCTGCTCCTGGTGAGCAGCCTCCTGGTGGGGCAGATCATCGCGGGCATCGCGGGAGCGCTCCTCGTGAAGGCGCTGAAGCGTGTCTGGCATCAGAAGGAGGCGTTTTAGATGAGCGGCAGGAGCAAAGAGGAAGCGGCCGGTCTCTCCCTGCTGGGAAAGCGGACCGTTTACAGCAGCGATTATGACCCCGGCGTGCTGGAGACCTTTCCCAACAAGCATCCGGAGAACGACTATTTCGTGAAGTTCAACTGCCCGGAGTTCACGAGCCTCTGCCCGATCACCGGTCAGCCGGACTTTGCAACGCTCTATATCTCCTACGTGCCGGCGGAGCGCATGGTGGAGAGCAAATCGCTGAAGCTCTATCTCTACAGCTTCCGCAACCACGGCGACTTCCACGAAGACTGCATGAACATCATCATGAAGGATCTGATCCGCCTGATGGATCCGAAATATATAGAAGTCTGGGGGAAGTTCACGCCGCGCGGCGGCATCTCCATCGATCCTTACTGCAACTACGGAAAGCCCGGCACGCGCTGGGAGGAGGTCGCCTGGCAGCGCCTGAGCCGGCACGACCTCTATCCGGAGAAGGTGGACAACCGCTGAACGGCCGGCAGGCTGCCGTTTCAGAGGCCCCGAGCATTTTGCAGACCTGCGGGGCAGCCGCGCGCAGGTCTTTTCCTTTGTCCGGGCAACGATAGTTTTTCTCTTTCGTTGCTTCCTTTTCAGTGCAATTGTGATAAAATAACTGGGGTAATCCCCACAAAACCAAAGCGCAAGCGAGGCAGGAGGCAGAAATGGCACTCAAGGAAAAAGTGACGGAGATCGCCGTCAAACAGGCGATCGCCTATCTGGAGAAGGATCCGGAGAACAACATAGAGAAGCTGATCAACTGGGTGGATCGCTTTGACCGGCAGGGCCGCGTGGAGCGGCACATGAAGGTGATCCGCCCGGCGCTCACCGACCGGAACAGCAACTGGAGAAAGCTGGTCCTGCGCGCATATAAAGACATCGATCCGGAAGTGCGCAAGACGCTCTTCGAGAACTTCGTGCTGAACGCCACCATCACCGGCGGCAATACGCAGGCGGCGAACGAGGAGAAATACGACTGCAACGTCCCCTGGGCGATCCTCTTCGATCCGACCAGCGCCTGCAACAAGCACTGTGTGGGCTGCTGGGCCGCGGAATACGGCAATCACCTGAATCTCAGCTACGAGGAGATGGACAGCATCGTTTCGCAGGGCAAGGCGCTCGGGACCTACATGTATCTCTTTACGGGCGGCGAGCCGCTGATCCGCAAGAAGGACATCATCCGCCTCTGCGAGGACCACAACGACTGCGTCTTCAGCGCCTTCACCAACGCTTCCCTCATCGACGACGCCTTCGCGGAAGAGATGCTGCGCGTGAAGAACTTCGTGCCGGCCATCTCCATCGAGGGCTTTGAGGAAGCCACGGACGCCAGACGCGGCAAGGGCACCTATCAGGACACCCTGCGCGCCATGGAGATCCTGCGGGCGCACCGGCTGCCCTTCGGCATCTCCTGCTGCTACACCTCCGCCAACGCGGAAGTCATCGGCAGCGACGAATACTTCGACAAGATGATCGAGATGGGCGCGTACTTCGCCTGGATCTTCACCTATATGCCGGTCGGCAAGAAGGCCGTTCCGGAGCTCATGGCCACGGCGGAGCAGAGAGAGTTCATGTATCACAAGATCCGCGAGTTCAGAAAGACCAAGGACATCTTCACCGTGGATTTCTGGAACGACGGCGAATACGTCGGCGGCTGCATCGCGGGCGGCAGAGCCTACTGCCACATCAACGCGAACGGAGACATCGAGCCCTGCGCCTTCATCCACTACTCGGATTCCAACATCCGCGAAAAGACCCTGCTGGAGGCGTACCGCTCGCCGCTCTTCATGGGCTACCGCAGAAACCAGCCCTTCAACAAGAACATGCTGCGTCCCTGCCCGGTGCTGGACAACCCCGGCAGACTCACGCAGATCGTGGAGGAGGCGAAAGCGAAGTCCACGGACTACGCGGATACGGAGAGCGCCAAGGAGTACTCGGACAAGTGCGTGGACAAGGCCGCGCTCTGGGCGCCCGTCTCGGAGAAGCTCTGGACGGGGTCCGGCCACGAGCTCTAAAGCGCAAAGCAAAGACTGCAACGAAAAGCCCTGTGCGGATCCCGCACAGGGCTTTTGTCAGGAGCGGCAGAACGTGCTATCATATCCTTTACGATGACCCGCAAGGAACAGACAGGAGGAGATAATAGATGAGCGAGTTTTATATGCCAAAAACGATCCTGAAAGGCACGGATGCCATGCTGGAGATGAAGCCGCACGTGCAGGGCTTCGGAAAGAAATGCCTCATCGTCTGCGGCCGCAGCGCCGTAAAGAACGGCTCGGTGGAGCGGATCGGCGGCATCCTGCGGGAATGCGGCATGGACTGCGCCGTCTATGACGGCATCGCGGGAGAGCCGACCGTCGCCATGGTGGAGGCGGGACGCACGGCCTTTGTACAGGAAGGCTGCGACTTTCTCTTCGGGATCGGCGGCGGCAGCCCCATCGACGCCATGAAAGCCATCGCGCTCCGCTGCAGCAGCGACGCGCCGCTGGCTTCTTATATGGGGAAGGAGATCGCGGGCGATCTGCCCAGGATGATCGCGGCGCCCACGACGGCGGGCACCGGCTCCGAGGTGACGCAGTTCACCATCATCACGGACACGGAGCGCGACGTGAAGATGCTGCTGAAAGGAAGATCCCTCATGCCGGATCTGGTGGTGGTGGAGCCGGAGCTTTCCATGAGCATGCCCTTCAAAGTGACGGCTGCCACCGGGCTGGACGCGCTGACGCACGCGGTGGAATCCTATACCTCCCGGAAGTCCATCCCGCTGACGGAGACCTTCTCCTTGTCCGCCACGCGCCGCATCTTTGAGAATCTGCCGAAGGCGCTGGAGCACGGGGATGACCGCAGGGTCCGGGGCCAGATGGCGCTCGGCGCGTTGGAAGCGGGCATCGCGTTCAACAATTCCTCGGTCACCCTGGTCCACGGTATGAGCCGTCCCATCGGCGCGCTCTTCCACATCGCCCACGGCATGTCCAACGCCATGCTGCTCTCCGCCTGCCTGCGCTTCGCGAAGGAGGGCGCTGTGGAGCGTTTCGCGGAGCTTGGACGCTGGATCGGGCTCGGGCGGGACGGAGAGAGCCCGGAAACGATCGCGGAGCAGTTCCTGGACGCGCTGGACGCGCTCTGCAGGACCTGCCAGGTGCCGACGCCGGAAGAGGCGGGGATCGATCGCGCGGAGTTCTTCCGCCAGATCGACAAGATGGCGGAGGACGCCCTGATCAGCGGCAGCCCGGCGAACACCATCCGTCCGGTCACGAAAGAAGACATCGTCCGGATCTACGAGAGCCTCTGGAAATGATCCCCATGCCCGCGGCCGCCTGCCCCGGCGGCGCTAGCGGATGCGGACGCCGTCCTTGATCCCTTCCTGATCGATGTTGTTCAGGATCTCTTCGCCTTCCTCCAGACCGGCGCTCACGGCGATCTCCGAACCGGAGCTGTAGAGCACGGAGATCGGCGCGCTCTGCGCGCGTCCGTCCACGACCTTCAGCACGTGATAGCTGCCGTTCTCTTTATACGCGGCGGAGGAGGGGATGACGATGCAGTCGTCCCGGTCGAAGAGCAGGACCTCCAGATCGGCGCCGTAGCCGTCGAAGCGCTCCGGATCCGTTCCTTCGTCCGCCTCCAGGAGCGCCTTCACGTGCACCCGGTATTCCTCCAGCCCGAGGGCGGAGGTGCCTTGCTCCGCGTAATCGTAGATCTCCGTGACGTGCCCGGAGAGCACGATGTCGTCGCCGCGGGTCTTGATCCGCGCCCGGACCGGCGAGCCCACGGAAACGTAGGGCGATACGGAGGTGAGCAGATCGGCCTCTGCCGTGATCCCGCTTTCGCTCCTGCGGGAGAGGGTGAAGAGCGGCGTTCCCGCGCTGACGGTGGAGACGTTCTCGATCTCGATGTTCTTGATGATCCCGTCCTGCTCCGCCCGCACCTCGCATTTTCCGATCTGATCGCGCAGCTGGCTGATGAGGCTGTCCTGCGCCGAGATGAGGGAGCGGATCTGCGAGGTCTCCCCCTCGAAGAAGAGGCTGTTGGCGTTCGCGCCGCCGCCGAGGCTGCCCAGGCGCGCCGCGCTGTCCTGGTAGAGCTGCTGCGCCTGTTCGTAGGCGGCCTTCGCGGCCTGATAATCCGCGCTGTCCTTCTCAAACTGCGCGCGGGAGATGCTGCCGGCCTCGTAGAGGGCCTGGTCCGCGTCGTAAAGGGTCTTTGCGGCCTGATAGGCCGCCTCCGCGCCGGAGAGCTGACGGGAGAGGGAATTTACGTATTCCTGCGGCGAGGCGCTCATGACCTGGCCGGCCTTCTGCGCGTTCAGCTGCGCCTGATAGCCGCTCCGCGCGGCTTCGGCCATGGCGAGCTCATAGTGGTAGTTCTGCGGATCGATCCGCACGATCAGATCGCCTGCCGCAACGCTGTCGCCTTCCTTGACGCAGATCTCGAGCACGCTGCCGGAGACCTCCGAGATGCGCGTGACGTCGCTCCCCAGATGCAGGGAAGCGCTCTCGGTGTACCAGTCCTGCAGCGGCTGCTTTGCCGCGGTGATCCGCTCCGCGCGGACCGCGCCGCCGCCGAAACGCAGGAAGGCCGCAGCGCCCAGCGCGGCGACGATCAGCAGGGCGATGAGCAGATAACGGGCCTTCGGCCGACGCCCGCCATTCTCTCCGCGCGTCCGGAACTTCTTTTCCGGCGCCTCTTTTTTTTCTTTCATGATTCTCTCTCCTTCAATATCTCGGTCAGCGGGATCCTCTGCAGATATCTGCTCTGGGCGTACCAGGCGATCAGCGTGATCGCGAGGCAGATGAAAAAGCTTTCGGCATATTTGAACGGGGTGGCATGGATGTCGATCACATAGCTCTCCGAAACGAGGATCTTCTCCAGCAGACGCTGCACGGCATAGCCGCCGGGAAAGCCGAGCAGGACGCCGCCGGCGAAATAGAACAGCTGCTCCTTCAGGAGCATGCCGCCGATCTCGCGGCGGGTGCCGCCGAAGAGCATGATGGTGCCGAGCTCCGTGCCGCGCTCGCGGATGCTGATCATGGAGATGTTGTAGATCAGCACCACGCCGGCCGCCACCGCCAGCAGCGAGAACATGTCGATCATCATGGACATGCTCTCCATCATGGTCTGATAGCTCTTCAGCACCTTGCGGGCGTCCACCATCCAGCTGACGAAGCCGGTCTCCCGCAGCCTGGCCTTGAGCGCGTCCAGATGGCCGTCCTCCACGTTCAGCAGCAGGGTGTTCGCGACGGGCGCGGTGGGGAACCAGGCGCTCAGGGCGTGGATGTCCATGTAGCAGCCGCTGCCGAAGGTCTCGTCGATGACGGCGTTGATGCGCAGCGGGACGCTGCGGGGGGAAAGGGCGGGGATGGAGATCTCCACCAGATCCCCCTGCGCCACGCCGAGCTTCTTCGCGATGCGCCCGTTCAGGACGACGCCGTCCGCGGGCGGCTGATAGACGCGGCCGTGGTAGTCCCGGACGTACCACATCTCGGAACCGGGCTGCAGCGCGTAGAGGATGCCGAACTCGCTGCGGTTCTCGTCGCTGATCCGCGCGGCGGCCGTATAGACGGCTTCCGCCCTGCTGACGCCTTCGAGGAAGGCGCCGGCCTCATAGACCTTCGCGGGATCCGCCGGCGCGCTCAGGGAGAGCTGCAGATCGTAGACCTGCACCTTGTTGAACTGCGAATAGAACATCTGGTCCATGAGGGAATCGAAGGAGGTCAGGACGGGGAGCAGGGAGAAGGGGAAGGCGATGGCCAGCATGATGAGGAAGCCGCGGAAGGGATTGCGGCTGACGCTGCGGATGGCGATCTTGTCGTAGGTCTTCCGGCCCCGGCTCAGCTCGTTCAGCCAGGCGTAGCTGCGGATCTTTTCCGGCGCCCTGGGGCGCATGGCCTGCGCCGGCGTGATCCCAAGGATGCCCTTGACGCCCACGTAGGAGGAGAGCAGCCCGGTGACGAGCGCCACCGCCGCGGCGAGCGCCCGCGTCCAGAGGAAGTCGTGGAAGCTGTTGTCCGGCAGGTTGAAGAAATCGATGTAGAGGGCGAACATGAAGCGCCCGAAGGGAGCCGCCAGCACGCATCCGATGAGGGCGCCGACGGCGCCGAGGATCAGGCCTTCGCAGAGATAGGCGCCCATGAGCTCCCGGTCGCGCAGGCCCATGGTCTTCATGGTGCCGATGAGCGCGCGGTCCTGCTCGATCATCTTCTTCTGGACCACGTACATCATGAAGATGGAGATGGCCATGAAGAGCAGCGGCACGGCGCTTCCCATGGAGATCAGCTCGCCAAGCTCGCCGTCCACCATGCTGTAGCTGGTCTGATCCTTGCGCGGCGTGAGGGAGATGAGGCCGTAAGGGCTCAGGCGCACGCTGAGCTGGTTGCGCACGTCTTCGTAGCGATAGCCGTCCGAGAGGCGGAAGGCGATCTCGCTGAAGCGGGCGCCGCCCGTGATCTCTTCATAGCGCGCCCGGTCGATGCAGGCGATGTCGTAGACCTGGCCGTCCGGCGTCATGGAGCCGCCCGGCGGGATGGAGTAGATGTAGTTCGGCGCGTCGCAGACGCCGGCATAGCGGAAGCGGAAGGTCTCGCCGCCGCGGAGGATGCGGATCTCCTGGCCCTTGACGAAGCCGTATTCCTCGGACATGCGCTTGCCGATGAAGAGATCATCCTCCTCCTGCGGCGGGGCGGAGAGACTGAGCTTGTTCAGCGCGTCCGCTTCGTCGTAGGACATGAGGTGGAGCGTGACGATCTCCTCCTGCCCGTCCGTCAGCATGCGCAGATCCTCCGCGATCTTGCCGGAGACCTGCGCGATGCCGGGGATGTCCTTCAGCGCTTCCAGCTCCTCCGCGGAGATGCCGCGGACCTCGGCGAAGACGTCCGCCATCTCGCAGACGTCGTAGTAGTAGAAGACCTGGCGGGTCAGATTGTTCAGGGTGTCCAGCATGGCCACCATGATGAAGACGCCGATGGCGATGATGAGGACGGCCCCGAGGAAGGAGCCCTTGTTCTTGAAGGCGATGCGTATGACGTTTCTGCGGAAGTGTTTCATGGCGGTCTTCGGGAGGGCAAAGCGCCTTGACTACCAGGTGATCTCGGAAGGGCGCAGAGGCGTTTCGTTGACGCAGACGTCCACGAGCATGCCGTCCTTGAAGGAGAAGACCCGGTCTGCCATCTGGGAGATGTCGCGGTTGTGGGTGATCAGCACCACGGTCTTTCCGTACTTTTTATAGAAATCGTAGATGGCCTCCAGCACCAGCAGGCCGGACTGGCTGTCCAGCGCGCCGGTGGGCTCGTCGCAGAGCAGCAGGTCCGGATTCTTGCAGAGGGCGCGGGCGATGGCGATGCGCTGCTGCTGGCCGCCGGAGAGCTTGCCGGGGAAGTGATCCGCGCGGTCGCCGAGCCCCACCTGTTCCAGCAGCGTGCGCGCGTCGAGGGGATCCTTGGAGAGCTCGCCCGCCAGTTCGATGTTCTCCAGGGCCGTGAGGCCGGGGAGCAGATTGTAGAATTGGAAGACGTAGCCGACGTGGTCGCGGCGGTAGGCGGTGAGGGCGTCGCGGTCTGCGCCGGCCAGGGAATGGTCCTCGTAGGTCACGTTGCCGCTCGTGATGGTCTCGATGCCGCCGAGGATGTTCAGCAGCGTGCTTTTGCCGGAGCCGCTGGGGCCGAGGATGACCACGAGCTCGTTTCGATACAGATCAAAGGAGACGTCCCGCAGCGCGTGCACGGTGACCTCTCCCGTGATGTAGTCCTTGGAGATGTGTTCGGCTTTCAGAAGAATGTCCATCGTTAGCCTCCGCTAACATTATAGTTAGCAAATGCTAATAAGTCAAGCCGGGCCTGGCCGGAATAGAAAAAGAGCGGCAGCCCGCGGGGGGCTGCCGCTCTTCTTTTCGATGCGTCGTGTTTCCGCCTCGGATGGAAGCGGGCGAACGGGCGCTTAGTCCGCGAAATAACGGGCCAGGATCGTGACGATCTGCGCCCTGCTGCACTCCGCCAGCGGCATCAGCCTGTCTCCGCT